>Ga0181520_10010530_pt1 | contig 12381 bp, 5 predicted proteins | sample PEATcosm2014_Bin_29_FD_132451 | JGI IMG/M metagenome (GOLD analysis project Ga0181520, IMG submission 132451) | Peatland microbial communities from MTU Mesocosm Facility, Houghton, MI, USA - PEATcosm2014_Bin02_30_metaG | ecosystem: Environmental > Terrestrial > Soil > Wetlands > Peat | place...
GAATCGATGTATTTCCCGTCAACATGTTCTTCTCATCTCCTGTCCAAGCTGGCTGGACAAAAACCCTCGCTCGTTTTTCATCCAAGTACTTACAAAAATCTGGGAACCCCCGCATCCGCAGCCGTTACTTCGATTCCCCCGTGGTTCCCAGCACCGCATGAGGCCAGCCGTTCTCCCAAGTCAAAGTTGAAATCTGCAGCGCCGGCTTACCAGTGACGGCGTCATAGGCGTGGAATACAAGAATATCGCCTTCCGGCCGTTGCAGGACCGACTCTCCTCCCGGGCCAAGCCACCGGCTGTTGGCTGTCAGCAGTTGGGAGCCTCCGCCGTGGAGCATCGGTTTGCCACTGGCGTCTACATATGGCCCTGTAACCTGGGCCGACCGGCCGACCATGGTGCGATAACTGCTGTGAGTGCCTCGACAGCACAGATCGAATGAGACGAACAGATAGAAGTAGTTCCCGTGATGCACAATGAACGGCGCTTCGATGGCCTGCCAGTCTGCCGGCAAGCCTGGCTTCGGCGGATCCGGAAGAGCTGGCATCGCTCGTGCGGCCAGCGAGTATAGATTCGCATCCGCTGACGAAGTCTTGCCCGTGATCGGATCTATGCGGCGCATCTTGATGCCGCCCCAGAAACTGCCGAAGCTGAGCCACGGCACACCGGTTTCATCAAGGACGATATTCGGGTCGATGGCATTGAAGTCGTCTGTCCTGGTCGACTTCAGAACCAGGCCTTCGTCCAGCCAGCGGTATTTAGGGCTCTTTGGGTCGAGTGTCTCATTTGTTGCCAAGGCGATGCCGGAAGTGTTCACACCGAACGCCGAGTAGGCGTAATACAAGTGAAACTTGCCATGAAAGTAGGAGATGTCGGGAGCCCATAACTCCCTGGTCGTGGGGCTCGCCTCTTGAATCCACTGAGGAATCTTTTCAAAGACGCGCCCGCATAGCTTCCACTCCAGCAGATCATGAGAGCAGCGAATGGGAAATTGGCCCTCACTGGGGTTCATGGTGGTGGCAAAGACGTAATAGGTGCTTCCCTCGCGAGCGATGGAAGGATCGTGAGTCATCGGATAATCGCCGCTGAGGCGCAGCGCCTGAGGCTGCTGGCAATTGAGCGGTGGTGTAATCAGAATGGCGAGTATGGCGAGCTGCGGGAGGATAGTACGCAAGAGGAGTCTCTTTCTGTGGTGAACGAACTCATACCGACAAAACCAGTAAATCTGGCAAAGCGCGGCGCTCGCAATCCGACACCGCGCTTTGCCGTTTCACTCGCCCATCCAAATTGGGGCGTAGTGAGCGGTTAATAGTGGATGTTCAGCCGGAACTGAACGTTTCGTGGTCCGTTTTGCAGGCCGCCGATCTGGCCTACGCTGACGTTGCTGACGTTGAGGTTGGAATTCGGCCTAAGGAAGATATGACGGTTGAAGGCATCGAACATCTCGGCGCGGAAATCCGCCTTAATGTTGCCGTGGATGGGAATGACCTTGGAGATGCCGAAGTCCTCGGTGTAGTACGCCGGACCGCGAATGTCAGCGGAGTTGCGGGGCATGGTGCCGAAAGTAAACGGATTTCCCTCGCCCCCATTGAACGCGGTTCCGTTGGGATCGCGATTGCTTGACAGGTTGGGATCGTAGAACGCCGCGCAGTTGAAGTAGCCCGTTGCGCAGGCCGTGGCGTTGCTCGCGTTGTTGAAGAGTAATGGGTTTTTGTATGCCGAGTTTTTGACCGGCTGTCCAGCTACGCGGTTGAAGCGGACGCTGGAGTTCTTGCCGGGGATGCCCGTCGCGCCAAAGATGCTCTCAGGCTGTCCATTGAGGTAGTGCTGCACACCGCTGATACTCCAGTGCGAGATCACCTCGCTGACCGGCTTCGACGCAGCGCCGAAGAAGGTCTTTCCCTCACCAATGGGCAGCTCATAGATGTAGCTGACCACGAAGTTGTTGGGAACATCCTCGCTGCTGACCGCTTTTTCTCCCCGGAGGTTTTCAGGATCCTGCACGGCGCCGCCGTTTTGCAATGTGCTCCAGTATGGCTGGATGACATCGGCATCGGTGAGCGTCTTGGAGAAGGTGTACGAGGCCATAATGTTCAGGCCATTGTGGAAGCGCTGTTCCAGCTTGGCTTCCAGCGCTTCGTAAGTGGCCTGGCCCAGGTTCTGCAGATAGCTGTCCATGTTGATGTAGCCGACTTGCGGGAAGGGGCGCAAGGCCTGCGCGGTAGACTCGTCTGCCGGCCACGTGCAGCCTGGCACATAGTTGTCGGCAGGTACCGCTGGTTGTCCCGCGGGTGCGAAGCAACTGAAGTTGGCGTAGGGCAGCGTGGAGCCCGGTCCGGTCTTTGGTCCAGGAACAATGGCCCAGTTGTTGAGCCAGTCGCCCAGAAACATGTACTTGTCTGGCATGTCGTTCATGAAGTTGAGCATGGCGTGCAGATGCGTGGAGTGCATGCCAAGATAGCCCACGTTCGCAAAAAGATGGGGCGTGATCTGGTGTTGCACTTCCAGGGACCAGGTCTCGACCATGCCTGGGCGGCCGTTGCTCTTGGCCACATAGTCAGCGGCGATGTTCGTGCCATCCAGCTGGTTCGGGGACAGGTCGGGAGTTGAGGCCAATACTGGAAGTCCGTAGGGGAGCGGGTTCCCCTGATGGTCCGTGCATTGCGCCGGGGTAGAGCTACTGTCGAGCGGGCAACCGGAGAGCGGATCGGAAGTGAAGTTATTCCCTTGAAGCGTGAATCCCTGCACGGTTCCCTGACCGTAATCGGCTTCAACGAGTGGACCGTAGTAGATGCCGGCGCTGCCGCGAATCACATCCTTGTGAGAGAGCATGTCCGGTTCCCATGCAAAGCCGACACGAGGCTCGAAGTCCTTCCGGTAGACGCTTCCCCAGGTTTCGTTCTTGCTTCCGTTGCGGCCTGCGCCTTTGCCGGCAAAGACCAGTGCGCCAGGAATGCCACTGGCCGCCGTGTCTGCAAGAGTGGGATCCCAGATCGCGGTATCGCCGTGCGCTTCACGGCGCGGCGTTTCGTAGCTCCAGCGCAAGCCGATGTTGATGGTCAAGTTTGGCCGCGCTTTCCAGTCGTCCTGCGCAAAGATCGCTCCATAGTGGGTGATCCAGCGCGGTTTATTCAGATCGACAAGGTCGTTCATGTCGCCGGTTTCGCCGATGAGGAAGGCAGCTATGGCGTTGCCGTCCTGCCCCCAGTAGTTCCAATCCGAGGCGGTCTGGTTGTCCCAGTCCTGTATGCAACCAGCGGTGCCACTGCACGTGCCGCCGATTGAGGCGACCCAGGAATACTGGTGATATTGCCCCTCGCCGCCAACCTTGATGCTGTGCGCGCCATGCTGCCAGTGCAGGATGTCGTTGAACGCGAGTACGTTGTCAGTATCCGTGCTGTGTTCCTGCTGGCCGATGCCGCCAAATGCGGTGCCAAAGAATTGGATGACCGGGAAGTCGTCGCTGGGTGCTCCAGAATTAAGGCCCAGTTGGCCATCCCAGTTGGTTCCCATTTTGGATGCCTTGGAGAGATTGATGTTGTTCGAGCGGTTGCCGCCAACGGTCAGAGAATTGATCAAGGTCGGGGTCACGATCCAGTCCCAGCCGGCGCGGAAAATTTTGCCGAGCTGGTCGACCGTTCCGCAGCAAGTTTGAATCGGCGGCGCGAAGTTGGAATTGCCGCCCGTGTCAGTGTTTTCCCTGGAGCTCCAGAATCCCCAGATTTTGTTTCTAGCCCCGAGATTCTGGTCGATGCGGAGGCTATACACCGTTTGAGCGATCGTTCCCTCAGTGCCGGCGCCGCGATAGATGTAGTTGTAGGCGTTGCTGCCGGAGACTTCCTGATTCGCCAGCGGCATCAGATACGTGTTCACGATGTTCTGGGCGACCTTGCTCGCGCGGCTGATGGGAATCTTATTGGTTGGGTTGCCAGAGGTCGTGGTTCCGCTGTACGTTTGCCCGAAGGCGACGTAACGGCACGGCGTAACAAAATTGAGAAACGGAACATATTCATATGCCGGATCGAAGATTTCGCCGTAGTACAGCGGAAAATTCTGTCCGCAGCTTCCGTTGGTGTTGGGTATAACAGCACCCAAAGTGGACGAGAAGTCGAAGTATTGTCCGTCGGAGCCCAGCTCGGCCGGTGTTGGCAGCTCGCTGGTGATGGCACCACCGTAGTTAAAGCGCAACTGCTCCCAGTTAAAGAAGAAGAAGGTTTTGTCCTTGCCGTTGTACACGCCGGGGATGCGCAGAGGTCCGCCCAAGCCGATGCCATAGTCGTTCTTGGTGTCATATGGGCGCTTAAACTCCGCTTTCGCGGTCGCGGTGCCACCTTGCTGTGCAATGTTGCCGTTGTTGAACCAGCTATTGGCGTCAAACGCGGCGTTCTTGAAAAAATCGAAGACTGAACCGTGGTAGTCGTTGGTGCCGCCCTTGGTGTTGTAGTTGGTTATGCCGCCGGTGGTTCTGCCTAATTCCGCAGGCAGGCCGGAGAGGCTGATGTGGAACTCATTCACCGCCTCAACCGAAGGCGACATGATGCCAAAGCTGCCGGAACCGTTCTGCTGCCGGTTCGTGGTGATGCCGTCAATGAGAAAGTCGGTTCCAGCCTCTTGGCCACCGTTGATCTTGAGCGCGTCGGTAGAACTCGCCTGGCCAAATCCAACGGTGCCGGGCGCCAGGTAGACGAGGGTTTCCAGCGAACGCAGAGCGCCACCGACCGCCAGGGGAAGATCTTCCACCTGCTCGGGTTGAATCGAGGCGTCGATCTCGGCGTTTTCCGCCTCCAGCGTTTGTGCGCCGGCCGTTACGGTGACCGCCTCCGTGCTTGAGCCAACCGCCAAAACGATGTCCTGCGAACTGGCCGCGCCAACCGCTACGACAACGCCCTTGTGAATCGCGGTTTTAAATCCCTGCGCGGCCACCGTGATGTCATAGCTCCCAGGACGGACTGACGGGAAGACATAGTAGCCGGTCGACGAACTGACCGTCGAGTAGACGGTTCCGGTGTCCGTTCCGCGAATGCTCACCTGCGCCAATTGAACCACCTTGTTGGCTGGATCGAGTATCGTTCCGGAGATGGAGCCGGTGTCCAACTGGGCCACTGCGGGTGCGGAGAAACCCAAAAGCAGGAACAGCAATGCGAGCCATACTCCAAAGGACGCTGTTCCGAATTCATGCACTCTGCGGCATGTTGTCATCCCGAGTTTCGATGTCGAGCTTGATTTCATCTGTCTGCCTCCTAAGCAAACGTTGTTTCGAAAGTTGTTGCGCTTTCCCATTTCCCTTTTCTTTGGCGCTCCTTGCGTTTCCCTGCTCGCTTTTCGAGTGGTTCAGGTCCGGTGCGGGCGCCTGCAACACCAGGTCAAAGTTTGCATTGTCTCACTGCTTTGCCAACAACGCAGTCTTCTGCGCATCTTCTCGCAGTTCTGCTGGAACCGCTGGTATGGATGTGAAGTAAGATAATACCAGCAATTCAGTAATCGTTTACCCAGGTAAACCCCAGCACCTTTCTTGAAGAGCGTGCCCATTTCAACACCAGCGCCGAGAACATGCAACGCTATTAACGGTTTGCCAAGACGTTTGTTGCAGTAAATCGTTATTTTGTATAGGGTTAACCAGGCCAACAATGAACAGGCGTTGTGCGCTTGAGGCCATGTTTGCGGTGGTGCTATAGTTGAGTCCCAAAGGAAATCTGAGTGCGCTATGTCGACCGCCGATCCAGTTTGTGAGCCTAACGTACTCAGTCCAAAGCAAATCGGCATGGTGCGCCATCACCTCACGGAGTTAACCGCGAGCCACGCCTTCGCCGGAAGCAAGCGCACTCAGGACTTCCTTCATTTGATCGTTGAGCATACCTTGGTCGGGGACCTCGATAGTCTGCGCGAGCGGATGATTGGGGCCGAGATGTTCGGACGCCCGGTCGATTACGATACGGGAAGCGATTCGGTGGTCCGCGTCAAAGCCACGGAAGTTCGAAAGAGGCTGGCTCAGTACTACCTTGAATCGGGCAGAATGCCTGCGGTTCGCATCGAACTTCCGAGCGGATCTTATGTGCCGAGGTTCATCTTCGAGTCGTTGCCGACAATGTCCTTGCCGCAAGACGATGTTGTTCCTCCGGCCTCCGCACAGCAAAAATTCGCTCTGGGGCCGTCCACCGAGAGTCCCGAATCCCCGCTAAACGCGACGTCCCGCTCTTCTGCGCGGAAATTCAGGCTTACGCCGCGCTTGCTGGTTGGCGCTGCGCTTGGATTGACCCTGATCGCGGTTATCGCCTACGCCGGTTATAGAAAATGGCTTGCCGATACGAATGCCGGTCAGGGAGTTCACTCCATCGCAATTCTGCCGCTGGAAAACCTTTCCGGGGATTCACGGCAAGAGTACTTCGCCGACGGGATGACGGAAGAGTTGATCAACGACTTGGGTCAGGTTTCCACGCTGCGCGTCATCTCCATGACTTCGGCGATGAGCTACAAGGGCACCAAGAAGAAGCTGCCCGACATCGCCCGCGAGTTGGCCGTGGACTGGGTCGTGGAGGGGGGCGTGCTGCGTGAGGGCAGCCAGGTGCGTATCAGCGCGCAGTTGATCGATGCCCGAACCGATCGCCCCATCTGGGCACATACTTATGTCCACGACATGACCAGCGATCTGGCTTTACAGGGAGAAGTGGCGCAAACCATTGCCGAAGAGATCCGCACCAATGTGACGCCACAGGAGCATGCGCGCCTCGCTCGCGAGCGCCCCATCGACCCGGAGGCGCAGGATCTGTACCTGCACGGAATCCTCCTTCGGGAAGCCGACGATTGCAAGAATGCCGCCGAGTATTTCAGTCGCGCAATCGCGAAGAAGCCCAGCTATGCACAGGCCCATTCCGCCCTGGCAAGTTGCTACGGCAGGATGGGCGAATCGGGCCGGATGCCCTATGAGGAGGCGTTTACCCGGCAGAAAGCGGAAGCGATCAAGGCCATCGAACTGGATGACTCCCTGTCCGAGGCCCATGCCGAACTCGCCAATACCGCAATGAGTCTGGACTGGGACTGGCAGACCGCAGAGGTGGAATTCCGCCGCGCGCTGGAACTCAATCCTAACTCGGCAACCAGTCACGAAAAATACGCGTTTTATCTGGTTCGAACCGGTCACCTGCAAGAAGCTCTTGCTGAGGTCGAGCGGAGTGTCGATCTCGATCCCGTCTCTGGAAGCACATTCCACGCTGAAGGGTTCATCTATTACTTCTCTCGCCGCTACGACCAGGCCCTCGCGGTGACACAGACGGTGCGAGGCCTTCGGATCAATTTGCCTGACTGGAACTTTCTTAGCGGTGATATCTACGCTGAGAAGGGTATGTACGCCGAGTCCATCGGTGAATTTATCAAGTCGGGCAACGGCCCATATTCCTTAGGCCATTTGGGCAACGCTTATGCCCGCTCGGGCAAGACGGACGCGGCCCTCAAGACTATCTCGCAACTGCAAGAGTCTGTGCGAAAAGATGGCGTCGGAAGGTACGAGATCGCGCTCGTTTATACCGGACTGGGTAACAAAACGGAAGCGTTCAAGTGGCTGGAGGAGTCGTATAAAGCGCATGATGCAGGACTTCTTTATCTCAAGATTGATCCCCCACTTGACCCGTTGCGCTCCGACCCGCGCTTTGACGACCTGGTGCGGCGTGTCGGCCTCGCGAAGTAGATGGATACCCCGAATTTTGGGAACGACTGGTAGCGCTTTTCTCTCCCGTTCACAGCGTGCCTGGAAAGAGAGCGAAGCCGCCAATTCCCGCCCTGCGTCGATCAAGAGCAATTTTGTGCCGTGACCGAGACAAATGCAGGCAGGCCAGAACTGCAAGCGTTTAACTGGGTATCTTTATATGAAAGTCCGCAGCTGAACGCCCCCTACGCGAAGTTTTGCAATGGACACGGTCTCTGCGTCCCAAGGATACCTATCTGATTAGTACTGCCAGATAAAAAGCAAAATATTGGCATGGACTGCATAGGTGCTTGCGCCTCGATCCAGTTCAGAGTTCAATTGGGCCCTGCCGATGATTAGACGTAAATTCGCTTCTTCGCCATTCTTGCCGAATCCCATTCTGGTCTCATGTGCTCATGATCCAGGAAACGTTATCCTATTGCAAAACCAAGATTCCGACCTTAAAATGGGTTTCCGTATGAGTAAACGACCCGCCGCACTCGCGCTACTCACCGCACTCACTCTGTCCGTGAGATTGCTCGCTCAATCGCCTTCTCTTGCCATTCAGGTGGATCACCCCACCTCCAGGGTCAGCCCCACACTTTACGGCTTAATGACCGAGGAAATCAATTTCTCCTATGACGGAGGGCTTTACGCCGAACTGATCCGCGACCGCACCATCGGAAGCGACTGGCAGGCGCTTGCCCATTGGACTTTAGTCGCACGCGGGGATTCCGTAGCTAGTGTCTCGGTCGACCAAAACGGCCCGAGCGCTGCGCTCCCACGCAGCCTCAAAGTCAGTGTGACTTCGGCGACGGAAGCGGCTCCGGCCGGCGTGCAAAACGATGGCTTCTGGGGCATTCCGGTGCGACCCTGGACCATCTATCGCGGATCGTTCTACGCGAGAACAGACAGCGTCGGGGTCCCGATTACCGTCAGTCTGGTGAACGATGAGACGGGCGCCCCCGCGGCGAGCGCGACGGTAAGCGGACTCACCGGCGAGTGGAGGCAGTATACCTTTACCCTTAAAACCGAGCAGTTGCCCGTCACAGCGAACAATCACCTGATCCTGACGATCCCGCGGCCCGCGACCGTCTGGTTCGATCTGATCTCGCTGTTTCCTCCGACTTATCACGGCCGCGTCAATGGCAACCGCACCGACCTGATGGAGAAGTTGGCAGCCATGGACCCCAAGTTTCTGCGTTTTCCGGGAGGCAACTACCTGGAGGGCGACCATATCTCCGAACGATTCCAGTGGAAGAAGACGATTGGGCCGCTCGTGGACCGGGCCACTCATCCCAGTCCATGGCACTATCGGTCGTCCGACGGAATGGGCCTGCTCGAGTTCCTTGAATGGTGCGAGGATCTGAAGATCGAACCGGTTCTGGCGGTGTATGCAGGCTACTCGATGATGCAGGAGCACGTGGAACCGGGGCCAGCGCTCGAACCGTACGTTCAGGACGCACTGGACGAGATTGAATATGCGACCGGCAGCACTGATACCAAGTGGGGCGCAGAGCGCGCAAAGAACGGGCACGCGGCGCCGTTTCCGCTGCATTATGTCGAGATCGGCAACGAGGACTGGTTCGACAAGTCGGGGTCGTATGAAGGCCGCTATGCGCAATACTACAAAGCGATCAAGCAGCGGTATCCAGATCTACAGTTGATTGCCACCGCGCCGATCAAGAGCATGAAGCCGGACGTGCTGGACGAGCATTTTTATATGCCAGCGCAGGAGTCGTTTGCCAACGCCAACCATTACGACAAGGTTGACCGGCAAGGTCCGAGGATTTTTGTGGGCGAATGGGCGACGCGCGAGGGAGAGCCTACGCCCAACCTGCAGGCGGCGCTAGGCGATGCCGCGTGGATGACCGGTCTGGAGCGCAACAGCGACATCATAATCATGGCCAGTTATGCGCCTCTCTTTGTGAATGTGAACCCCGGCGGCATGCAGTGGGCGACGGACCTGATCGGCTACGATGCGCTTTCGAGCTACGGCTCGCCCAGTTATTGGGCGCAAGTTCTCTTCGCCAATCACCTGGGGACAGAGGCGGTTGCTTCAACGCTTGCTAATGCGGGCCCACGGGTCTATGCATCGGTCACGCGCGACGAGAAGCAGCGCAAGCTGTTCATCAAGGTCGTGAACGCAAGGTCGGACGCGCTACCGCTGAGCATTGCGCTCGAAGACACGCCGGGCGCTGGGCAGGAAGCAACGCTCATCAGCCTAAGCGGCAAGTCACCGAACGCAACCAATAGCATCACAAATCCTGATGCGGTTGTGCCGGTCGAGAGTCACATTCAAATCACTGGAGCTAAGTTCGAGCACAGCTTCACGCCCTACTCGATCAACGTGCTGGAACTGAGTTATTAGAGAAGGCGCAAAGGGCGCCTAAGAAGCTGTATAAGAACTTGATCCTTGTCACATCAAGTAAAAGACCCAGGGCTAAAGCCCCTTGATTGTATTGACTTATTTCAGGGGCCTGAAGGCCCCTGCTCCCTCCGCGGGACAAAAACTTGAGTCCTTCGTAGTCTGGAAACAGCTCTTAAACAGGTTCTAAGAACCTGCCAATAAACTAGCGACTTTGCAAGGTACGGCTTCGGCCGTAGCGATCGGGGTGCACACGAGAGTACACGGATTCCGGGGTACACCCCCACCCATATTTTGGGCGTAAAATCCTTTGTTTGTTAGAGTTAGGAGATGACGTCCTCTGTAAAATCTTCAAAACGAAGGGGTTATCTGCAAAATCCTCCAGCATAAGGAGTTATGGGCTGCCCCGGAATTGGCTCCGGTGCAGCCCATAGCTCTGCCACTCATCAGTGTGCATCCAACCGAGGAAATTATCTGCAATCTCGAGAAAACTCTGTAGAGCCGAGTTCGCGGACAGGTATTACGGAATGAATAACTCCAGCTTGACCTTCCATGTGACGGACTGGCCGGGTTGGAGCGTCACCATGCCGGTGTCTTTGTTGCCCCACTCTTTGCCGAAGGGGTCGTTGTAGTTGAACTGGGGCTCGAGCGCGATGAACTGCTTATCGAGCGGAGAGTAAACCTGCACAGTATTGACGTGACGGGTCAAGGCAACGATGCGAATTCCGTACTTTGCGGCTGGGTCAATGATCTCCGAGTACGAACTCCCGTCGAGCGCTTTCTTCAGGTTCGTCCAGTTATCGTCCAGGAATAAATCGCCGAGCGCCTTGCCTCCCTTGGCGGTGAAGTCGTAGGGAGTGCCCTCAGACGGCAACAGCTTGCCGGTGGGGAAGACATCGTCGTAGTTATTGACCTCGGCGCGCTGATCGCCGGGCAGGTGCAGTCGCGCCTGTGCGCGGTCGCCGCTGGGCAAATTGAAATACGGGTGCCAGGCGATGCCAACAGGTTCCGGCTTGTCGCCCACATTCTTCGCCTCGACAGTCGCAATCACCGCATCGCCGCTGAGAGAAACGGAGATGCTCACATCAGTCTTGGAGAACCAGGGTTGGCTCAAATTGCCGTTGTGAATCACGCCGCTGACGGTCTTGGAGTCGCCCGCCGCGGTCTCTCTTACGTCATCCGTTTTGGAAGCCAGGATGAGGCCGTGAATCGCGTGATGAATAGCCCCCGGCTTAGCGCCCTTCCAGTTCGCGTCGAGCGTAAATGGATGTCCCTGCCATTCGAAAGAGACTGTCTTGCCGTCGTTTGAAAGCGGTCCAATGATGCGATTGGCAAAGGGCGCTAGAAAAGCTCCACCGAAAGTAAATGCCTTTGTGCCATACGGATCATCGGGACCACCGAGGATGGTCGCGGCCTCTTCGAGCGAAGGAGAATGAAGGACAGGGATCTCTCCTTTGCCGGGCAACCAGGCGGTTATTTGAAAGAGATTCATGCCGCGGCCGGGAAGCACTGTCGCGGAAAGAAATTCCGGCTTGCTGCCATCACCAGTTTTCAAACGGGTCAACGTGACAACAGGCTGGCCGCCGATGAGCGGCGTCTTGTTGTCGTTCTTGGGTGAGGATTGTGCGGAAGAATTCATAGTGATCACCAAAAGTATTGCCAAGGTTAGTGTAAAGGTGCGAAATGCGTGAATACTCATAAAGACTCCTCGATGACGAAGAATATCAGAGATACGGCGGGCCAATCTCTCGCTATGCATTTCCCGCAGCCTCTCTGGCGATACGGCGAAGCTCGGGCAGGATGTCACCCAATGCCATGGCCTCTGCCGAGCGCGTGCCCAGCGCGAAATACGCTTTGCGATACAGCGCGAATAACTTCTCGTAAACCGCCGTCGCTTCCGGCCGAGGCGAAACCAAAGTGTACTTCAGACAGAGTTTGGTCTGCGCTGCTTCGATCGTTGGAAAAGCCCCGGCCGCAAGCAGCGCAAAGATGGCCGAGCCCAGGCTGGTGGGCACTCCGGCCGGAACCAATACGGGCTTGCCCAGCACGTCGGCGTACACCTGGTTGAGCACAGCATTGTTTTGCGGGATGCCACCGGCGTTGATCACGCGGTCCACCGGCACACCATATTCGGCCATGCGTTCGAGAATGATGCGAGTGTGAAATGCTGTTCCCTCAATGGCCGCGAAGAGTTCGTCCTGCGCTGTATGCACCAAGTTCCAACCCAGCGTCACACCGCCCAGTTCCGAGTTGACGAGCACCGTGCGGTCGCCATTGTCCCAGGTAAGCCTTAGCAGTCCGGTCTGCCCAGCGCGATACTTATCCAGACCTTGCGACA
>Ga0181520_10010531_pt1 | contig 12380 bp, 8 predicted proteins | sample PEATcosm2014_Bin_29_FD_132451 | JGI IMG/M metagenome (GOLD analysis project Ga0181520, IMG submission 132451) | Peatland microbial communities from MTU Mesocosm Facility, Houghton, MI, USA - PEATcosm2014_Bin02_30_metaG | ecosystem: Environmental > Terrestrial > Soil > Wetlands > Peat | place...
CCACGTGCAGGCGGCTTTCCACCATCGCCAGCCGTTGAACCTGGCCGACGGGCAGAGCGCGGAGCTGGCCTCGCTGATTCGCGGCAACGTGGTCGCGCAGTTGGCGAATCTGCGCGCCCAGCCGTCGGTGTCGCGGGCGATCGAGCAGGGCCGTGTTACAGTGCACGGCTGGTATTACGACATTCTTACCGGCCGCATTGAGCAGTATGACGAGAAAACCGGGCAGTTCTTGCCGCTGGTTGGATAAATCGCAGAGAGTTTACGCGCAGTAGGGTTGTGGAATCGACGCGAAGCGGACGCCGTGCGACAGGCGGGCGGGTATTCGGCGACCCTCTATGGGGCATATTGAAGAACTGCCTTGGGTGCGTGAGTTGAACAATCCCCGCGGCAAGGGTCGATTATTGAGCCGAAGACGCCCGCCTGTCCTCAGTGATTTCTGTCACCGTCCACTGATCGAACGCAGAGTAAAAAAAGGTGACGCGAGTAGGCGCGCTGACGGTGATACTTGCCTGCTCCTGAGCGGATATGTACGCGGTGCCCGGTCCTGATCTACTCCGCGTGCTGCTTTCTTGGGCGGCATCCGGCAATAACTCCTGAGATCGCATCTCACTCGGTTATCTTCTTCCCCGAAAGCAAATTAGGAAGAAGATTCCGGTTCACAAAGGAGGATTTATGAAAGGGCTATTGACCCGTTTGAACGGAATTGCGTTACCATGCATCGCCGTCGTGATGGGATTCTTCATGACCTTCCACGCGGCCCCCGCCTATGGCGCTCCACCGGCGTCATCCAACGATCCGATGCGTCTCTCTATAGTTTCCATCCCCTTAGAGACATTGTCGGCGGCCACACCATCGAATGTTTGGTATACCGTCACCTCGCGCAACGGCCCCTTTTGCCTGGAGGGATTCATTGTCAGTCCCGGCACCTCCGAGGCTATTCAGCTACCAACTGGCACTGTGATGATCCGCCTGGTTCAGATTGACGATTTTGGCCTGTCACATCAAAACTTCACACTCTTCAACGGCACCACCGGCGGATTCAGCCCTCTGGATATTGTTCTCAGCTATGGGAATCATATCTGCGCAAATAAGACCATCGTTTTTCAGGCAACCGAGTTTCAAGGCCTCGGGTTCGGAACGAATATTACCCTGAACGGCCAGGCGGTGATTCTTGCCGAACCCGGAAAAACCGTCAAAATTACCGGGAGCACCACGCAGCCGCAGTGACCTGAACATCTGCTTAAATCTATCCGGCGGGGACGATCATCCGTGACCGTTCCTGCCGGACTGAATGCAATAAAATTCTCAATACTCTCCCGGCCGCAGCGTGCCGCGCTTCACCGGTTCTTTGAACAGCCACACAGCCACGGCGTAGTTTAATTGCCAACTGCGTCAATGCACGAGTCCCGGGCTCGCATCGTACTGAGGAAAGCCGCCGACCTCCAGCATTCCGCTCTCGTGCAGGTAGTACAGACGTCCGTAAGCCACCTTGCGCCGAAACTCGGCATCCTGTTCCAACTGCTGCAGCCATTCGCGCACAGCGGGTTTGGACATCAGGCTGAAGCACGCGTTGCAGATGCTGCCGGCGACGAACTCGAAAGGAAGATGCCGCCCCAGCCCGGCCTCCCGCAGCATGGTGATAAGGCGTTTTGGCCCCCAAAGCCTCAAAGCGTGCAGAACGGCATTGGTTTCCGCGCGATCCAGAATCTCATGCATCGGGGTTTCCCGCAGGTTTCCCAAAAGCAGCGGGTGGTCGGCTTGCAAGTCGATCAGCGGCCCAATGCAGCCATACACGCGCCCATCCGGGAAGACACAAGGTGAGCTGGCAGCCTGGCAGGCCTCCTTTGGCGGCTCACTGGTCACGCTGTATTTCAGTTGCGCCTTGATCTCAGAGGCGCGACCCACTGGAAAAGTAATTCCGGTGCGAATGTTTTCTTCCTCCGAGGTCTTCAGCACTTCAGACCTCACGCGCAGAAACTCAGTGTCATCGTCGCGGTCGGTGATGATGGAAACATAGTAAGGGATGCCGCATTCGCGGGTCGCCCAAATGGCGTTCTTGACACTCTCATACGGCACGAACTTCTGATGATAGATATCCGTGCTGATCGACAGGAAGCATATCTGTGGCAGGCTCTTGAGCAACTTCAGAGCGCTTTCCCGGCTTGTGCCCCAGAAGCCATTGGTAACCACGGACACGAAGAGGCCGGCCTCAGCAGCCATCTCCATTACCGCCCGCAGAAGCTTCAAGTTGGAGAAGGGCTCGCCCCCGGTAAGCGAGAGAACGCATACATACCGGTCCCGGTAGGCCGCAATCTCGCTAATCCAGACGCGAGCATCCTCCAGGGCCACTTCCTCGTGCCGGTCAGGTCCGGCACGAATCACACAGTGGTCGCAGGCCGCCTGGCAATGATAAGTCACCAGCAGACCGACATTGCGCATGAATGGCGGGTCTAAAATTTCCTTCATTTCAGTCACCCTCAACTTGCGAGCTTAGTTACCAGCAGCGGTCTTCTCCTCAACCGGGGCCACAAATACCAGTTCCCATTGGGGATCGAGCTTTTCCAGCGCGGCAACCATACGATCTCTCGCCGCCGGATCCTGAGTGCGAAGAATTGATAGCAGCATTGCCCGGTCGAATGTGATGTAACCCGCGACCGGTAAGTGGTTTGGGACGAAGCGCACATCCTTTTGGAATGCAGTGAGCAATTCCGTAGGAATCTTCAATTGCGGGGTGGGGATTTCCATAAAGTCCTCCATATCAGGCTGGAGCAGACGACAGAACGGAATCGGGGAATTTAGAGACCGGAATTCCATCCGGAAATCCGCTCGCAGAGAGCGTACACCCGTTTTCATTGGCTGGAAGAATTAAATTTTAGCTATCTATTCGGCTCCCGGCGGGCAGCAAAAATGAACGCCACCGAACAGAAAGAGGCATGATCGACACAGAAAGAGGCATGATCGACGAGGGTTTCCTGATTGAACAGGCTGAGGGGGAATTCGATTCGGAGGGAGGACGGGGCCTCTGCGATGGGTCCTTGTCGCTGGGGAGGGAGGCGGGGGTTTCAACCCCCGCGTAAAGCCAGCAAAATTACTGCGGGCTTCAGCCCTGGAGGGACACATTTAGTCGATTTCAATCAAAATCCCGAGTGCCCGCGGCCTTTGGAAGTTGCCGTTCGCTCACCGATCAGCAAGTTGAGACTATCTCAATGCACGCCCGGCGGCAGCGGGGCGTGCTTCTCCGGCTTCTTGAACAGCCACGCCGCCGCCGCACAGAAAAACGCCAGCAGCGCCGTCCAACGGAAGACATCCACATAAGCCATCAGCGCCGATTGCTGCTCCATCAAGCCGTAGATGAAACCCATGGAGCCGGGCCTGCCGGCGCCCGGGCCGATGTGATGGCCCAGGTAGCCTGCAATAGCCGTCGACTTCTGCTGCAAGACCATGCTCGACGTACCGAGATGCGAGCCAATCTCCGTCTGGTGCACAGCAGCGCGGCGAATCAGCGCCGTGGTGGCCATCGAAATCCCCACCGACCCGCCGATATTCCGCAGCATATTGAATACGCCCGTGGCGTTGCCCATCTCCTCGCGAGGAATGGTCGAGGTGGCCATGGTGGCCAGCGGCACAAAAACAAAGCTCAGCGCAAAGCCAGTCAGAGTAATGGGAATCAGCAGCGTATACGGACCGATATCCAGATTCACCATGCCGAAGAACAGTGCGCAAATGCCAAAGCCTAGAAAGCCTGCGCAAAGCAGCTTACGGTTGTCGATGCGTGAGCCCAGAATGCCAACCACCGGAGAGCCGATAAATGAGCCGACGCCGCGGGGGAAAACCACCAGCCCTGCCGTAAATGCCGTGTAACCCATTACTTCCTGGAAGTAGAGCGGCAAAATGGCGATGGTGATGTAGATCGCCATACCCAGCATCGCGATCAGAAAACATCCCGTTCGGAAGTTGCGGTCCTTCATTACATGCAGATCCACCAGCCCCTTGGGATTGGCCCACGAGCGCCAGATCCAGAGAATGACCGCAACCACCATCGCCGTCACGGCCCAGCGCACCCACGTAGCGCCAAACCAATCGTCTTCCTGGCCCTTGTCCAGCACAATCTGCAAGGCGCCGGTCCACACCATCAGCAGGCCAAAGCCGATATTGTCGAAAGGGCCAACCTTGGCGTTCTTGATGTAAGGCGGGTCGTGGACGAAGCGCGTAATCATGAAGAACGCCAGAATGCCCACCGGAATGTTGATGTAAAACGCGTAGCGCCAACTGAATGTATCCGTAAGCCATCCGCCCAAGGTCGGCCCGATCACCGGCGCAACCACAATGCCCAGGCCGTAGGCTGCCATCGACATCGAGCGTTTCTGGACGGGAAAGCTTTCCAGCAGAATCGATTGCGACAGTGGCTGCAGCGCGCCACCGCCTGCTCCCTGCATCACCCTGGCCAGCAGAATCACTCCCAGCGAGGGCGCCGCGCCGCAGAAAAACGAGGCGACTGTGAAAATCGTCACGCAGATCAGCAGAAACCTCTTCCGGCCCCAGCGCCGGGCGAACCAGTTCGAGGCCGGCAAAATCACCGCGTTCGCCACAAGGTAGCTTGTCAGCACCCATGTGGCTTCGGAGTTCGACGCCGACAGGCTTCCAGCAATGTAAGGCAAGGCCACTGACGCAATCGCCGTGTCCAGAACCTCCATAAAGGTGGGCAGCATCACCGAGAGCGTCACCAGCCACGGGTTCACGCCCTGGGTCAGCGGGTAGCGGGCTTGGGCGGCGGCGTTTGGCATAGTGGTGGAATATTTGAGATTAAATGATGAGGGCGCAGGCTGCCAGTGAGCACGGGCATGCAACCTGTAAGACAGCGCGTAAGACACGCAAGACGACCGATAGCACCGTAAGACATCTTGTAAGACGCTCCCCGAGCACCGGCGATTTCCTCCCGGCCCGAGCCCTTTTCCCGGCCCCTTCTTGATTCCCGACTGAATAAGTCGTATATTAAATAAGGACTGAATTTGTCGGATATTGAACTTCGCTTGCTCCCGGCACGCGCCGAGTTATCTCGACCCAAACCGGTTCGCACGCAAATTTTACGGAATCCCGGGGTACGTTTCTTGAAGCTCGTCTTACTTTCTTTCTTCTTTCTTCTCAATGCACTCGTCCCAGTTTCGGCCGCTCCTGTCCCAGCCGCACCCCCCTTCACCATCTCCGGCGTCGTGCACGACTCAAGCGGCAATCGCATCCCTCACGCTTATGTCTCCGTGAGCCGAATCGGCTTGCCAACCCCCATCGAGACCAGTACAAGCGACCAAGGCGAGTTTCTCGTCCAGGTACCGGGTCCGGGTAACTATCAAATCGAAATCATCGCGGAGGGGTTTGCTCCCCTTGCCGCCAAAGCAGATCTGAGCCAATCCCAACCCTCGGCCGCCACTCTGGACATGACGCTCGCAGTTGCCGAGCACACGGAAACCGTCGAAGTAACCGCAGACACCCTTGCGGCCGAGACCACCAGCACGCAGCTTGGCGAGACCCTGGACACGAAAAAGATCGTGAGCGTGCCTCTGAACGGGCGCAGCTTTACCGACCTGATGGCAGTCCAGCCGGGCATTGTTCCCGTGAATACAGCGCAACCCGGAGCGGTAATCATGACCGGCGTGGCCTCGACGCCGCCGTCCGGCAACGCCAACCCCGGCAACCTCTCCATCAGCGGTCAGCGCGAAGCCTCCAATGGGTTCAGGGTGAACGGCAGCGACGCCGAAGAAGACGTGAATATGGGCACCTCCATCGTGCCCAACCTGGATTCAATTGACAGCTTCCGCGTGCTCACCAGCAACTTCGACGCCGAGTACGGCAATTCCAGCGGCGGACAGGTGCTGGTAATCACCAAGTCAGGCACGGCCGACTTGCACGGCTCCGCATTCGAGTTCCTGCGTAACACATCACTCGACGCGCGCAACTATTTTTCCCTCGATCGCGCCGCCTATCGCCAAAATCAGTTTGGCGGCACCGTGGGCGCAACACCATTTCACAAGAGCGTGGCCGTCTTCGCCGACTACCAGGGCACAAGGCTCACCGAAGGAATTGACACCGGCGAGATTACGGTTCCTTCCAAAGCCGAGCGTGGCGGCGACTTCAGCCAGAACCCGCTCACCGGCAGCGTGAACGGCAACGCCTGGGCAGCTCAGCTCACCACGCTGCTCCGGCACGCCAACTTGCTCGGCCCGACCGGCAGCGTCACTGCCGGCGAGCCCTATTCCACTGTCTTTCCCACTGCCCAGATTCCTGCATCCATCTGGTCAGCACCGGCAAAGTACCTGCTCGCATCCGTCCCTCAGCCCAACGTAGGAGCGGCACTCTTCGCCACTGCGAACCAGGCTGAAACCCTCCAGGACGACAAGGGTGCGCTGCGCCTGGACTGGACCCATGGCAAGGGAACCCTGACCGGCTACTACTTCCTTGACGGCTACTCCCTTGACAATCCCTACCCAACCGGCACAGGCGGAGCCAGCGTTCCCGGATTCGACGCAACCTCCAACGGCTTCGCGCAACTCGGCAGTCTCAGCCATACCATCACCTTCGGCCAGTCGACGCTCAACGAGTTTCATCTGAGTTTTATGCGCAATGCCAACTCAGTCGGCCAACCCAAGGGCGGTGTCGGCTCGTCGCTCGCCTCGCAGGGGTTCGTCGATCCCGTCACCCTCCAGCCCACCATCGTAGCGCTGAAGCCTTCCACCGAGGGCATTGAAAACATTGCCTTCAACGACTTCACCCTGGGTGTAGACACCACTGCCCTTGTGCAGGCTGAGAATATCTACGAAGTCAGCGACGCCTTCAGCCGCATTGTCGGCAAGCACGGCCTCAAGGCAGGCGGCGAAATCCATGCCAACCAAATCGATACCCACCCCGACGTAATCTTCAACGGAAGCTTTGCCTTCAACGGATCGGAAACCGGCATCGATTTTGCCGACTTCCTGCTAGGCGTGCCGTCCAGCTACACGCAAGGCCAGGCGCACAGCTTTTACAATCGCAACCTTTATATGGCAGCCTTTGTGCAGGACAGTTGGAAAGCTTCCAGCCATTTGACAATTAACTACGGCGTCCGCTGGGATCGCATCCGTCCCTGGAGCGAGAAATATAACCAGCTTCAAACGCTCGTCAAAGGCGAGCAATCTCAAGTCTTTCCCGGCGCCCCACTGGGTTTGGTCTTTCCCGGTGACGCTGGTGTGCCGCGATCTCTCGCCAACGCACGCAACGACGTATCCCCGCGTTTCGGCGTCGCCTGGACGCCCGCCTTCAGCGCGCCGTTTCTGCGCAAGCTCACCGGCCCCGAGGGTCAAACCAGCGTTCGCGCCGGCTACGGAATTTTCTATACCGCCTACGAGGGCTTATCGGCCGGCATCATGAGTGCCAATCCGCCTTACGGCTACACCTACACCTCTGCCGCGCCGCCTTTGTTCGTTTCGCCCTTCACGGTCGCTGCGACCGGCGCCAATGCAGGCCAGCGCTTTCCGCTCCAAAATGTGGCTTACGGCGCCAGCCGTTCCAATCCCAACACAACTGTCGACTGGAGCCAATTCGAGCCGTTGGTCGGCATCCCCGCCGTTGACCCCAGTGACGTGACGCCCTACGCCGAACACTGGATGCTCAGCGTTGAACGTCAGCTAGGCACGGCCACACTTGCTTCCATCGCCTACATCGGCGCGGCATCGCACCACTTGCTCGCGCTGGAAGAAGCCAACCCCGCCAATCCAACGCTCTGTCTGAGTCTGGGCGTAACTCTCTGCGGCCCCTTTAATGAGCAGGCCGCCCGCACTCAGTTCGGTCCCGCCTTCGGCAGCGTCGAGTTGCAGCGCACCATCGCCAATGCCGGCTACAACGCTCTCGAAGTTACGCTCAACCACCGCGCACACAATCTGAGTCTTCTGGTCAGTTACACATTCTCTAAATCGATTGACCAATCCGCCGGATTGCCGGAGCCTGTAAACCCCGTCAACCCCTCGCTCAGCCGCGGCCTTTCCGCCTTCGATTTGCGTCAGAACTTTGTAGCAAGCTTTCAGTATCAGATGCCTGTGCCAAAGACATTCAGGCCGCTTCGCGTCGCGACGGAAAACTGGTCCGTGGCCGGAATTGCGCGCTTTACATCGGGGTTGCCTATTACCCTGCTCAACAACAACGACACATCCCTGCTCGGCACCATCCCCAACGGCATCAACAACAACGGCGTCGACACCCCGGATTGGAGCGGCCAATCCCTCAATCTCAATCTGAATCCTCGAGGCGGCAATCCTGTCTTCGATGCCTCCCAACTCACGCTGCCTCCGCTGGGAACCATGGGAAACGCGCGCCGCCGCTTCTTTTCCGGTCCCGGACTCGAAAATCTCGACGCCACGCTATCGCGGACAATTCCGATCAAGAAGACTCAAGCACTTGAAGTGCGCGCGGAAGCTTTCAACCTCTTCAACCACGCCCAGTTTTTCGGTCCAGCTAGTGTCGAGGGCAATATCTCCAGCGGCAGCTTCGGCACGGCCGTTAACGCCATGCCCCCGCGCCTGATGCAGCTGGCCATGCGCTACCGGTTTTGAAGACTCGACCACCACGCCATTTAGAGTTGGGAATTGGAAGCGCATGGCAAGAAGAGAAGAGATCCGGCGAGACCATTTCAGCCATTGAAGGCCAAGAGCTCTAAGATCGTCACCCCTTCATTCGCCCTCGACTTACGACTCGGAGCAGGCAGTCCAGGAGAAACGATTCCTCCCCGCTTGTTTTGCGTCGTAGAGCGCCTTATCGGCATGGAGCATCAGGTAGTTGGTGTTTCCCTTCTTTGCCGGCCATGCAGTGGAAACGCCCTGACTGACGGTCAATCTTGCAGAAATGGGCGATCCGGGATTGGAGAGATCGAGCCGATCAACTGCCATCTGAACCTGTTTCGCGATACACATTGCACCGTTGGAATCTGTTTCAGGCAGCACCAGAACGAACTCGTCGCCTCCATAGCGGGCGCATAGGTCGCCGGGGCGCCGGGCGATCTGCTTCAGCTCACTGGCGAAGGCGACGAGCGCGCTGTCGGCGGGTCCGTGCCCCAGCGTGTCGTTCAACTCCTTGAAGTGATCGATGTCGATGATCAGCAGCGAGAGGGGCTTCTTGGAGCGCACCGCGCGGTCCCACTCCAGCCCCATCTGCTCGTCAAGGCGGCGGCGGTTGGCAACATCGGTAAGCGCATCTGTCATGGAGAGTTTCTCAAGCGCTGCGGTTCGCTCAACGACGCGCTCCTCGAGCATCTCGATCATTTCGTCCCGCTGCGCTTTGACTCGCATTCTAGGCGCAATGTCTTCAATCACCGCGATAAAGTAATCGGGCCTTCCGTCGCTCTGGCGCACCACCGAAACCGTCAGATTGACCCAGACCAGGAGCTTGCTCTTGGCGTAGTACCGCTTCTCCACAGAATAGCTCGAACGATCGCCGCGCAGCAACTCTTGAATCAATTCCCGGTCTGACTGCAGATCGGCTGGATGTGTAAGGTGAGACACTGTCAGCTTGATCAGCTCTTCTTTGGTATATCCCAAGAGCTCGCAACATCGACTGTTCACAGTCAGCAATCTCCCATAGAGGTCGAGATGAGCGATTCCAACGGCCGCCTGCTCGAATGTCGCGCTGAATCTTGACTCGCTTACAGCCAGCGCTTCAACCCATTCCGTGACCTCCATATTCATGCCCAACACGCGGACCGATTGGTCAGGCAACCGGACGAACTGTCCATAGCCAAGAATCCAGAGGATTTTCCCGTCCTTTGTGGTTATGCGGAAGTGCTCGCGAAAGCCCGGCATGGATTCGAGTGCCCATTTCATCGCCAGCCGGACCCTCATCTGGTCATCCGGATGTACGATCGCAATCCATGCGGCCGAAGAGTTGATCTCGCTCGCCGAATAGTCATAAATCTCCGCCTGTCGAGAGGTCCACTGCAGTTCGTCCGTGTCGGGATTCCATTCCCATGTCACAAGCTGCGAATTCCCAAATGACGACGCGAAAGCCCGAGGATCCAAAGAGGACATATGACTCCGATAATTCGTTGTATGACGGGGTGGGGAAGCTGCTTTTGCCTGGTTATCTAAGTAGACGATGGTCTCCGAAGCAAAGCAAGTTGAATGCAAGATTGCCAAGGCCTGTAAACGCTACTGAGATGCTGCATCAGTAGTGTTTACAGGCCCTAAAGACACGGCTGGGATCAGCCGGGCTGAAAAAAGGAAGATCGAGGAACTTGGAGCTCTCTATTGAATGGACCTCAAATAAGCGATAACCTGCCATCGTTGCGCCTCGGGAAGACTCGACCACGAAGGCATGCCGTGGCCCAGATCGCCCTGACGCAGAAACCACTCGATGTCGCCATCGCTGGCCGCCCGCAACCGTTCACTGCGAAGCGAAGGCCGCTTGTGCCCGTCGCCCCGCGCGTTGGCCTTGTGGCATTGCTCGCAGTGCTCACGATAGAGGAGCGCACCGGCCATGGCCGCCTCCGGTTGTCCGGTCAGGGGGTTGATGCGGACGTGATCCTTGGCCGGCACTCGTTCCCAGCGCGCACTGGAAACCGCGCCAACTGCCACCGCAGCGCTCAGCATAATCAAAACAACTGCAAGGCTCCGTCGCATCATTCCGCACCTCCTTCCGTGACTCCATGGGAGCCGTGAAACCAGCCGCCAATCTGATTGAACTCATAAGCCAGACCCACACGGTAAACCCGCGTCAGGCTCGTACTGGTCAGCCCGAAGCCCGGCGAAAAGCTGAATCGCACGCCCTTGGGCAGTTGCCAGCCTACAAGCGGCGCCACGTAATGCGAGGTATCGCGCATGGTCAGCGCAAAAGTATCTCCCAGCCCGCCGTAGCCCTCAAAGCCTGCAATGAACTTTTCGGCGCAAAAGGTACACTCCCGGCTGCTGGCCGCGCTGCGCAAAGGACGCGTGGCCCCTACCGCGTAGCCGAACTCCCAGGGAGCGTGGCTCAGATCCTTTTCCGAAATGAAGTTCTCGCTGATGTTCCAGTCCCTGACGTTGGACGAGAGAATCAGCTTCAGCTCAGCCTCGTGCTGATGCTCTTTGCGGGCCTCGCCATTAGGCTCTGCCAGATCGGCCTGCCCATCGTGCCCCGTAACCTCCAGAATCGTCTTGTCGGCGCCGGATGTGTTTTCATATTCCACGTAGAACACTGGGTTAATGGCATGGTCCCGCATCAGCGGCCTGATCCGGTTCTCCAGCCGCCAGCCGGTAAACAGCGTCGAGTCGCCACCCGTGGCCTGCCCGTCAAGGTAAAGCTCGGTCGTCCACCAGGCGCGCGTGCCATACTCCAACTCCATCGCCGTTGCCCCGAAATTGTCACCGCCGTATGGCCGGCCAAGCGCTGTCTTGGTTTCGATCTCCAAATTGCCTGGCTCCTCCAAATCGTGCGAATACGTCACAAAGTAGGGCTTGTCCTGCGCCCTCCCGGCCGCTGAAATCAGAGTCGTAGCGCAAACGGCAAGCCAACAGGCTCGGTCGAGCGCCTTCTTGAACAGTATCGATAACAAAGTCAAATCCTCCCCGGGAATTACGACTAAATCAGTCGTATACTTAAAAAAGACTAAATCAGTCCGATATTGCTTGCAAGAGGGTCGTCGCCTCTGAAGCCGCAAAATATTCCTTATGCGAATACCATCAAATAAGGTTGACAATAAGTCACTCAATCTGTCATGATGGAAAAGTCAGAATCTAACTTCCCAAGGCAGGATTTCAACTATGGCAAAGATTATCGGCATCGATCTCGGCACCACCAACTCGTGCGTCGCGGTCCTCGAGGGCGGCGAGCCTAAGGTCATCGCAAATGAAGAGGGTGCGCGCACTACTCCCTCTGTTGTCGGCTTCTCCAAGAGCGGCGAGCGGCTGGTGGGCCAAGTGGCCAAGCGCCAGGCCATCACTAATCCGGAGAACACCATCTTCTCCATCAAGCGCTTCATGGGCCGCCGCTACGACGAAGTGAGCGACGAGATGAAGATGGTGCCCTTCAAGGTGGTGCCTCAGGGCGACCATGTTGGCATCATGGCTCAGGGCAAGGAGTATACCCCGCCCGAAATCTCCGCCATGATCCTGCAAAAGCTCAAGAAGTCCGCCGAAGCCTACCTAGGCGAGACCGTCACCGAGGCGGTCATCACCGTTCCGGCTTATTTCAATGACGCACAGCGCCAAGCCACCAAGGACGCGGGCAAGATCGCCGGCCTTGATGTGAAGCGCATCGTCAACGAACCTACCGCGGCTGCTCTTGCTTACGGCCTCGACAAAAAGAAGGACGAAACCATCGCCGTCTACGACTTCGGCGGCGGCACATTCGACATTTCCATTCTTGAAGTCGGCGAAGGCGTCATCGAA
>Ga0181520_10010532_pt1 | contig 12380 bp, 10 predicted proteins | sample PEATcosm2014_Bin_29_FD_132451 | JGI IMG/M metagenome (GOLD analysis project Ga0181520, IMG submission 132451) | Peatland microbial communities from MTU Mesocosm Facility, Houghton, MI, USA - PEATcosm2014_Bin02_30_metaG | ecosystem: Environmental > Terrestrial > Soil > Wetlands > Peat | place...
ATCGAGGCCGGCGTGCCCGGCGTGGGCGTCCCCAAGACCATCGACAACGACCTCAATGGCACCGACGTCTGCTTCGGCTTCGACACCGCGGTCATGATCGCCACCGAGGCCGTTGACCGCCTCCACACCACCGCCGAGTCCCACAACCGCGTCATTGTCTGCGAAGTGATGGGCCGCGACGCGGGCTGGATCGCGCTCACCGCGGGCGTTGCCGGGGGCGCGCATGTGATCCTGGTTCCGGAGAAGCCCATCGACCTCGACCACGTTTGCGCCATCCTTAAATACAACCATGACCACGGCAAAAAGTACGGCATTGTGGTCGTCGCCGAAGGCGCCAAGCTGCCCGAAATTGGCGGCCAGGCCACCAAGGGCACCAAGGTCGACTCCTTCGGCCACGCGCGCCTTAGTGGCATCGGGGAGCACCTCGCGGAGGAGATCGAGAAGAAGACCGGTTACGAGACCCGCTCCGTTAACCTCGGCCACACGCAACGCGGCGGAACGCCCACGGCCTACGACCGGATGCTCGCCACACGCTATGGCCTCGCCGCGATCGACCTCGTCCACCAGGGCAAATTCGGGCGGCTCGTCGTCCTTCACGGCATAAAGATTGAGGACATCCCGCTGGCCGAAGCCATCGCCAAAAACCGCACCGTCGACGACAGCTTTTTGTCCATCATCAGCTCCCTGGAACCAAAGCTTTAAATACGCAACCCCATCTCATTCAACTTCCATGACTTGAATGGGATGGGGTTGATACTCAAATACCCCACCAAATCGTCATTCCTTTCCTCCGCCGGACTGTGGTACAAAGGGCGTGCCTCACAGCTCTGGAGAAATCCGTGAAAGCCTCGCCGGCCCAACCCGAGATCCGCGAAGTCATGGACATTCGTCAGGCCGCCCACTACATGGGCATCAGCGCTGACAGTCTTTATCGTTACGCCGCTACGGGATTTATCCCGGCCTTCCGGCTCGGCAACCGCTGGCGCTTTCGCAAGTCGCGGCTCGATGAATGGATGGACCGCCGCTCCGGGCTCGAAGAAGCCGCCGCTCCCAAACTGGTTCGGCAGAAGAAGCCGGTCCGTTCCGCCCGGGTCGTCGGCCGCTCTGTCCGCACCGGTTCTTAGCTGAGTGGTGCGCCCCCCCCAAGGGTTATCGTTTCCCCCAAGCCCTTGGTGCACAATTATTTGCCCCCAAGCGCCTGAGGGCCTCGGAGCCCAGATAACAGAAACGAAGTTAATTGCATAAGGGCCTCAACTTTCCCTGAAAGTCGAAAAGCTCTGCGCGCCGAATGTGGCGGGCAGAGCTTTCCCTACTTTCGACGATAGGTTTTCGAGGGTTGAGAAGCAAGGGAAATCGGCAGGGTCGGCGGTACGAAGGTAATGGGCCACGACGGCATCGGAGGGTGCAGGGAACAGGTTACAGGTTACAGGGTGCAGGGTGCAGGTACAGGGTGCAGGTTGCCGGGGGACCGATCGCAGAGTGCGCTGACTGCCAGCCTTTGCATTCCCAGAATTGCTCTTGGCGGTCGGCGTGGAAGCGGACGCCGCCATCGGGACCACTATAAGGGTGCGAGAAGACGACTTATGAGGACCAATTGGAGTGGTGGCGCCCGTGGCCCATGGTCGCTGCAGAGACGCTATATAACTTGCGGGACTGGAAGGTCAGTCGTCCTTGGAAAGATTCCTACGAACGGCGTCTGATCTTGGCTGCCCCGCAATATTATGGGTACGTTGTCCGGCGCGTTGAGCCAGAGCACAACCATCGCTGCCATATTCATGAATCCAAGGCCTTGACTAGAGATACGCTCGCAGACGAGGAGCAGGCTTTTCCGCTCAGCCTCAGCAAACAGGTTTGATTTGCTGTGTAATGGGCGCTGCGACTTAAGGTGCTTGTGGCCAGTGAACGCCTCTATCCCGCGGGCGTCAAGCTCATCGTAGGCCTCCTCGCAAATGCACGGGGCAATGATGAACTCCGAAAAAGCAGCCACGTCGACGGACCCGGCGGCGAAGTCCCTTGCATCGCAAAACTGAGTGCCGCTCCCGACAAAGTCGTCGATGTAAATGATTGCGCCCTGACCAATTGCACTCTTACCAATCTCGTCCATTGCCTCGCTCAGCCCGATGATGTCCCGGCCGTCAACAAACTTGCAGTGCAATCTCTGTAGTCTGGCGGCGTCCCGGAGCAGGTTGAGCAACACTGGACTACTGCTCCCGGCATCGTGGACCTGAACGTAGATGAGGTTCTCTAGTGGCAAGCCAGCGGCAGTCAACCGCTTCATCAAAGCGGCGTTCTGCTTGACCAGGATGTCACGGGACTTTGACTCCGACAGGAAGATCACATTGTCCAGCAATTTTTTGGCGCACTTTCGGCTCTTCCTGTCGAACTGCCTTATCCAACGGCGGGCGGAGAGGGGCGACAGGGGCTTGGGCCGGTAACCTCGGAAGCGCCAAGCGGCCCTGATGCTATAGATAAATGTCCACATTTTCAGTCTTGCGGTGCCTGGGGATCGTCCTCGCCCTCTAAGGCTCTCTCTAGACTCTCGCAATATGCGCGCACATCGCTGAGCGCATTTCGTAGGTTCCTTCGCTCTTCTTCGTCTGCTGTGTAAGTTAGTTTGAACCTTTGAAGCTGGCTTAGGAAACCCTCACAGGCAGCTAATGCACTCTGAACTCGCTTCTTCTCAGCGACGAACACATCGAACGCTTCCCGCGTCTCGATCGTTGGGTCGAGGAAGAACGCCTCGATTGTGCGAAGAACCTGGGCCCGAGTCTGAGGCTCATCTTCCGAGAGGTCATAGCTCTCCATGATCCGGCGGAAATGGATCACGCTCTTGATCCTCCTGCTGCGATACTTTTCCACTAGCTTATCTGTGGCGCGGTCCCGACCAAGCCGCTGGATCGTGGGCACCGTTTCGATCGCCAGGTCGATGACCGGCAGTGCTTCGATCCAGAAGTTTGAGGGAATTCTGGTTTTCGGGTCTGGGTCGAGAGACATTTCCTGGAAGCGGTCCGGAAAGGCGAGCAGTTTCTTGCAGCGCTCTATCTGCGGTTCGCTGAGGCCAGTAAATTTGGCCAAGACCTTGGTGTCTTGCTCCTCGATCGTCTCCATGACGAACTTCAGGCTCCGGGCCGTGGGCATCAGTTCCCAGCCGTGTCTGTAGTTGTGAATAGAGAACATGTAAAGCACCGCGGCGATTCGCGAAGGCGGATCCACCACATTCGCCGGTAACGTGAGCGGCGCTCCATCCTTGCCCGTGCGTCCCTCTTGAACCAATTCCTTGACGCAGCGGTACCTCCGCTCTCCATCGAGAATTGAGAACTTTGTTTGACCCTTCGCCTGATACACGATGATGGGCACGAGAACACCGTGTTCACCGATATTCTTCTTCAGCTCGAGGAGTTGTTCGGGATCGAACAGCAGCCTGGGGTTGTTGGCACTCGGCCGGATCTCGTCCGGCGTCAGATGGCGCAGATGCCCGGTGGGGACAATCGCCGGGATCGCGGGTTGCATCGGATTCAGAGTCGGCATGATTGCACCCTAGATGTTCGAGATTAGCAGCTCATTTGTCCACGCTCGGTGAGCTGCAAACCCAGCAATATTGCGCCGGACCCGGACCACTTCGTATGAAAAGCCTTTCCGCAAGACGTCCGCTTCGTCGGATTCGGCATAGCTGACCAAAAAGCTAATTCCAGCCTTGTTCAGACGTATCATCCACGAACGCAGCCGGGCGATGTCCTCATGGGTAAAGGTGCCAGGGGCATATTCACGAAACACCCTTCGTGCCCGCACGGCATAAGGCGGGTCCATATAGACAAAGTCGCCGTTCTCAGCGTGGCTCAGCACTTTCTCGAAATCGCCGTTGACGAATCGCGCTCGGCGCAGGAGACGAGAACAGAGCCTGAAAACCTCATCCTCGGGCAAAGAGCCGCATCCGTCCCCGCTGTACGGCACGTTGAATTGTCCCTTAAGGTTTGTCCGGTATATGCCGTTAAAGCAAAATCGGTTGAGATAAATGAAGCGCGCGGCCCGAGCCGGAGGTTTCATTCCCGACGTATAGAGCGACCTCAACCGCAGGTACTCGCTCTTACGCCAAGGCGGCAGCTTTGCAAGCTCTTCGAGGACAGCAGGCAGGCGGTATTTGACCTCGACATAGGTTGATATTAGCTCCGGGTTCAGGTCGCCGATGATTGCCTTTGGGGGGCTGATGGCAAAAAACAGGCATGCCGACCCGGCAAAGGGCTCAACGTAGCGCTTGTGATCCTTTTTCCAGAAATCCTTCAGCTTGGGCAGTTGCTTCCGCTTGCTGCCGGCCCACCGCAGAAAAGGCGGGCACCCATCTGTCGGCATTCCCGCGGTGGCGACGGGCATCGCGTCCCTCACAGGTCACCTCATGATAACGCAGGTCCGCCAAACTCATCACGAAAAAGGGTTTGGGACGCAAAGGGGCGGGCAAGGGCATCGGGACTGGGCCGAATTAGTGCTGAAAAACGGGCTTGCGTGTCGCAATGTCTGTAAGGTCGGCCTTCCGGCGATTTCGCTGCTTCGGTCTGTTGTTCCGGGTCTGAGCTTCGAGTGTCCTGTGATGCCGGTGATATATCCGGCGCACTACGTTGGAGGTTTTTGCGCACTTCCCGGGCGCTTCGAACGTGGAGATAGTCCAACTCGATTTTGCGAACAATGAAGGTACTGCGCGGCCCTGTGTTGCAGGAAGCGCTCATAGGTCTAAGGAGGGTCTGATTCAGCGTTCAAAGCCATCCCTCAGGGGCGAAAGCCACGTTTTTCAGTGGTCTTAATGGCATGGCTGAAGCCATGCCCCTTCACTTTTCCTTGCCGGAGGCGAGTTTTTCGCAGGCTGTGAAGCAGACAAGATACTCAGCGGCTAAAGCCGTGCTTCTTTTGCGGCCTCAACGGCATGACTAAAAGTCATGCCCCTTCATTTTTCGTTGCCGAAGGCGAGTTTTCGCAGGCTGTGAAGCAGACAAGATACTCAGCGGCTAATGCCGTGCTTCTTTTTGCGGCATCAAGGGCATGACTAAAAGTCATGCCCCTTCACTTTTCCTTGCCGAAGGCGAGTTTTCCGCAGGCTGTTTAGACTTCCACAGGCTTCCTGCGTGGCCTCTTTGGCGGCTGCCCGTTTACCGGGGCTGCTGGAGGGCCGCCGGAGATTTCCAGATCCTGTGCGGACTGCGCGGCGGTCAGATGCCGCTCCATCACCGCGCGCGCCGCCCCGGCATTTCGCGAGCGGATCGCGCGATAAATCTCCCGATGCAGATCCGCCGACTCCTTCAGATCCCGCGAGCGCTCCGCCGTCTTGCGCCGTTCGTCGTAGAGAGCCGACGTGATGGTCTCCATCAACGCGGCGAGAATCGGATTCCCCGACGCCTGCGCGATGACGCGATGAAAGCGCACGTCATGGATCAGATACTCGATGGGGTCGCTGACCGTCGCGTACATCTCCGCGATCTCCTCCGACATGGACGCGAAGTGCTGCTCGCGCCCGCGCTCCGCCGCCAGCGCCGCCAACTCGCTTTCGAGGATGCGGCGGGCCTCGAACATCTGCCACGATTGAAATCCATGGAGCGCGCCCAGCAAACTCAGCGACGACTTGCCCAGCTCTGGCGGCCCGTCCGCCACAAACGTGCCCACGCCATGGCGCACATCCATCACGCCCATCGCCGCCAGGTATCCGATGCCGGTCCGCAGGCTGGCGCGGATGATGCGCAACCGCCGCGCAAACTCCCGCTCCGGCGGAATTCGGTCGCCAGGCTGCAGGTCTCCGGTTTCAATCATGGTTCGGATGTGGTTGACCACCCGCATCGTCATGTGTGTGTCGGATTTCGGCATTGCCTCTCCGCTCTGCAGGCGAATCTTCGGCCCTGACTGTTCCCGCGCCTTGAGTTTTAAAGTAGCTTAGGCGACTTTTGTTGGGCAGGCCAACTAAAGTTCAGCGCATCTTCGCGCTTCTTGTGTATTCTAGTGGTCGGACCTCTGCAGCACAAGCCGGCTGCCGAGCCTCCCGGAGGTTAACCAGGCTTATGTCCACCGGCGCCATGACTCTGCTGAACGACGACCGTCTCTTTCCCGCCGATCCGACTACGCGCAACATCGCGCGGCGCCTGCACGCCGAGGTTCGCGATCTGCCCATCGTCAGCCCCCACGGACACACCCAGGCCGCATGGTTCGCGTACGACCAGCCCTTTCCCGATCCCGCCAAGCTGTTCGTGCAGCCCGACCATTACATCTTCCGCATGCTGTACAGCCAGGGAATCGCGCTGGAGGATCTGGAAATCGGGGCGGACAAGCTAAGGGATCCGCGCCGCGTCTGGCGCATCTTCGCCGAGAACTACTATCTGTTTCGCGGAACGCCGACCCGCATGTGGCTCGATTACGCTTTCCAGGAACTGTTCGGGCTTGAAGAGCGCCTTTCCGCCGCTACGGCCGACCTCTATTTCGACGTGATCTCCGAGCGCCTGCAAACGCCGGAGTTCCGGCCCCGCATCCTTTATGAGCGCTTCCACATCGAGGTCCTCGCCACCACCGACTCACCCCTCGATTCGCTTTCCGCGCACCAGGCGATCCGGGAATCAGGATGGAAGCCGCGCGGCGCCGATCCGAGAATCATTCCGGCGTTCCGTCCAGACCCCGTCGTCGATCCCGACTTCGCCGGCTTTGCAGAAAACATCGCGAAGCTGGGTCAGCTCACCGGTGAGGACACCTCCGTTTGGCAGGGCTATATCCGCGCGCTGGAGAATACCCGCGCGCGCTTCAAGGCTCTTGGCTGCACGGCCACCGATCACGGCCATCCGACGGCGTTGACGGCGGATCTGGCTCCCGCCGAGGCAGCAAAACTTTTCGAGGCCGTAGTGACGGACCGCGCCGATAAAACGCAGCAGGAGTTGTTCCGCGCGCAAATGCTGACCGAGATGGCGCGCATGAGCGTCGATGACGGCCTGGTGATGCAGCTTCATCCCGGCTCGGTCCGCAATCACAACCGCAAAGTGTACGAGCGCTACGGCCGCGACGTGGGCGCTGACATCCCGGTCGCCACCGACTACGTCCACGCGCTGCATCCGCTGCTCAGCCGCTTCGGCAACGAGCGCAACTTCACGCTGATCCTCTTTACGCTCGACGAAACCACCTACACGCGCGAGCTCGCCCCATTGGCCGGCCACTATCCGTGCCTGCGCCTCGGGCCGCCGTGGTGGTTTCACGACAGCCCGGAGGGCATGCTGCGCTTCCGCGAGCAGGTGACGGAAACGGCGGGCTTCTATAACACCGTGGGATTCAACGACGACACGCGGGCGTTTCTGTCGATTCCGGCGCGGCACGATGTGGCGCGGCGCATTGACTGCGTGTGGCTGGCGCGGCTGGTGGCCGAACATCGCCTCGACGAAGACGAAGCCGTGGAGGTTGCTCACGATCTGGCCTACAATCTGGTGCGCAAGGCATACAAGCTGTAACGCGCTGCGAGTTCCGGCGGGGTGGTCCGTGGGGGGAGCGCGGGTACCGGAGATTGAATGGCGACACGAGATTCAGCGTCACGCTCGTTTTTTGGCACTCTTGGCTCTGCCGATCGCGTATCGCACCAGCGCTGGGTGATCTGCGCGCTGCTGTTTTTTGCCACGGTGATTGCCTACGTCGATCGCGGCGTCATCGCGTATCTTGAGAAGTTTCTCGAAGGCGTCATTCCGGGACTCAACAGCGTCAAGTATGGATACATCCTGGCTGCGTTTCAGGCGGCCTATGCCATCGGGATGGTGGTGGCCGGGGGAGTGACGGACAAGCTCGGAACGCGCAAGGCATTTGCGATTGCGATCGGCCTGTGGAGCGTGGCCGCCATGTTGCCCGGCGCGGCGTTTTCTGTCACTACGTTTGGCATCGCCATGTTCCTGCTGGGCCTGGGTGAAGCGGCCAACTTTCCTGCCTGCATCAAGACTGTGGCGGAGTGGTTCCCGAAGCGTGAACGCGCGCTCGCCACCGGCATTTTTAATTCCGGAGCCAATATCGGCAACATCGCGGTGCCGCTGGTGGTGCCGGCGCTGGTCGTGCTGGTGAGTTGGCGGGGTGCTTTCGTAGTCACCGGCGCCGCCGGCATGGTTTGGCTGATGTTTTGGCTCTTCTACTACCGCCGGCCCGAGCGGCACCCCAGTGTCTCGAAAGCTGAACTGGAACTGATTCTCAGCGACCCGATTGAAAAGCTCGACGCCGTCCCGTGGAGCCGCGTATTGCCGTGCAGGGAAACCTGGGCTTTCGCCATCGGCAAATTTCTTACCGACCCTATTTGGTGGTTCTATCTTTTCTGGCTGCCCCGCTATCTGCAGTCGACCTTCGGGCTCAGCTTGTCTTCGAACCGGCTGCCGGTGGTTGTCGTCTACAGCGTTTCTACGGTGGGCAGCATCGGAGGCGGATGGATTTCTTCCTCCCTGCTCAAGGCAGGCAAGACCGCGAACGTTGCGCGCAAGACCGCCATGCTGATCTGCGCGCTGTGCGTCCTGCCCGTCTTCGCCGCGCCGCACATCCATCACCTTTGGGTGGTGGTGGGCCTGGTGGGCCTGGCGACCGCCGCGCATCAGGGATGGTCGGCCAACCTGTTCACCCTGCCCTCCGATATGTTTCCCAAGGCGGCTGTGGGCAGCGTCATAGGCATTGGCGGCATGTCGGGGGCACTCGGCGGTGTACTACTGCAATTGGCGACGGGATACATTGTAAAAATCACCAACAGCTACGTGCCGCTCTTTGTGGTTGCATGCGCCGCTTATATGGTGGCGCTCGTGATCATTCATGGGATCACGCCGAGGTTGGCGCCGGCCCGTCTCGATTCGTAAGGGATGGATTGGTACCGAAAGGAGGATCTGAACATGAGCATGTTCGTCGGTCACGGCAATGCGCAAACTGAAATCTCCGACTCGGAGCTGCGCACGCTTCTTTTTGCCGCCCTCGACAAGCTCGGCCGCCGCAGTCGGGTCCTCGTTATTCCCCCCGACATCACCCGCTTGCATTCGCGCGCTGGCGAGATCACCCGCTTCGCCTGGGAATACTACGGCGACCGCCTCGCTGCCGTTCTGCCCGCACTCGGAACCCACGCCGCCATGTCGTCGGAGCAACTCACGCGCATGTTCGGCAATGTGACCCAGTCACTGTTCCATATTCACAACTGGCGCACCGACATTGAAACGATCGGGGAAGTTCCTGCCTCTTTCATTCACGAACAGTCTGAAGGCAAGCTGAATTTCTCCTGGCCCGCCCAGGTCAACCGCCTTCTTCTTGAGGGCGACTTCGACCTCATCCTTTCCGTTGGCCAGGTCGTCCCGCACGAAGTTATCGGCATGGCGAATTACAACAAGAACGTCCTGGTCGGAACCGGGGGCAGGGAAGGCATCAACCGCAGCCACTACCTCGGCGCGGTCTACGGCATGGAGCGCATCATGGGCCGCGCGGACAACCCCGTCCGGCGCGTCCTCAACTACGCCTCCGACCGTTTCCTTAAGCACCTGCCCATCGTTTACGTGCAGACCGTTGTCGGCCGGGCTGTCGACGGCGGCCTCGCCACCCGCGGCCTCTTCATCGGCGACGACGTTGAGTGCTTCCTGCGCGCCTCCGAGCTCAGCCTCAAAGTCAATTTTGAAATGATGGACCAGCCGCTGCGGAAAGCCGTCGTCTACCTCGACCCGCATGAGTTCCACAGCACCTGGCTCGGCAACAAGGCCGTCTACCGCACGCGCATGGCGCTCGCTGATGGCGCCGACCTTATCATCCTCGCGCCTGCCGTCAAGGAATTCGGCGAAGACCGCACCATCGACGCGCTCATCCGCAAATATGGATACCGTGGCACGCCCGCGACCCTCGACGCCGTCGCGCAGAACGCGGACCTGGCTGCCGATCTCAGCGCCGCCGCGCACCTCATCCACGGTTCGTCGGAGGGCCGCTTCAAAATCACCTGGTGCCCCGGCCATCTCACCCGCGAAGAGGTCGAGGGCGTCGGCTTCGCCTGGGGCGACCTGAACGAGACGCTCCGCTGCTACGATCTCACAAAGCTTCAGCACGGTTTCAACACCGTTGACGGTGAGGAAATTTTCTTCGTCGCGAATCCAGGGCTGGGGCTCTGGGCCCATCGCGATCGATTCAAAAACTGAGGTGAGTATGACCACGCAGACGCTTGAACTCGGCAAATTTTCCATCGGAGTGGGCGACCGCTTCGCCCATCAGGCCAAGGCCCAGCTCGAGGCCTGCATCGAAGCCGCGCACGCCGGCGTCGAAATTATTCCTGTCTGGAACAAATCGAACCGCGAGCACAACATCATCGGCTCCGAGCCCTCATCCACGCGCGCCGCTGCCGATGCAGCCGTGAAGGCGCTGCATTGGGGCAAGCGATACTTCTGCGACGCCGACCACATCAACCTCACCACGGTCGATCGCTTCCTCGCGCCCTGCGACTTCTACACCATCGACGTGGCCGAAACCATCGGCAAACCCGCCGATTCCGCTGCCATTGACAAATTCCTGAAGCGTCGCTCCGACCTCACCGGCACGCTGCGCCTCGAAGGCGTACGCGAACCGCTGGAAATCACTCCCGACCTGTTGAATCTTACAGCCAAAAAATTTCTCTTTGCTGTGCAGGAAGCCGGCAAGGTTTATCGCCACATCGAAGCCGCAAAAGGGAAGGGAACTTTCGTCGCCGAAGTTTCCATGGACGAGACCGACGCCGCGCAAACCCCCGCCGAATTGCTCATCATTCTCGCCGCCATCGCCGACGAAGGCATTCCCGTCCAGACCATCGCGCCCAAATTCACCGGCCGCTTCAACAAAGGCGTCGACTACGTCGGCAACGTGGATCAGTTCCGCCGCGAAATCATCCTGGACGTTGCCGCCATCGCCTGGGCCACGGCGAACCTGGGCCTGCCGAAAAACCTTAAGCTCAGCATTCACTCCGGCAGCGACAAGTTCTCCATCTACGCGGCCATTCACGAAGCCACCAAGCACTCTGGCGTCCATCTCAAGACCGCCGGAACCACCTGGCTCGAGGAGATCATCGGCCTCGCTGAAGCCGGTGGCGACGGCCTTGCGCTGGCGAAAGAAATCTACGCCGAGGCCTTCGCCCATCGCGAAGAACTCTGTGCTCCCTACGCAACGGTGATCGACATCGACCCCGCGAAACTCCCCGCACCCGCGGCAGTCGACAAGTGGACCTCGCAGCAATTCACCTCAGCCTTGCGCCACGACCCGCATTCCCCGGCGTACAATCCCAGCCTGCGCCAGCTTCTTCATGTCGGCTTCAAGGTCGCTGCAAAAATGGGCGACAAATACATCCGGCTCCTCGAGTCCAACGAGAAAGTGATCGCGAAAAACGTGACAGAAAATCTATACGAGCGCCATATCGGGCCCGTGTTCCTTGGCAAACCTTCGCCTGTTGCTGTGCTCGCCCATGCGGAGGCAAAATGAGCCTACCCTCGCTCGAGCTCAACGGAAAAACCGCTGTCGTGGTTGGCGGAACCTCCGGCATCGGACGCGCCATCTCGCTCGGCCTCGCTGAAGCCGGCGCCGACGTCGTTGCCTCGGCCCGCCGCCAGGAACAAGTCGACCAGACCGCAGCCGAAATTGAAGCCCGCGGCCGCAAAACCCTGCGCCTCGCCTGCGACATGCAGGACCGCGCCTCCCTCCAGCGCCTCCTCGATCAGTCCGTCTCGATCTTCGGCAAGGTCGACATCCTCGTCAACAGCGCCGGCAAAATCAAACGCGCCCCCACCCTCACGTTTCCTGAAGAAGAGTGGCGCGACATCATCGACACCAACCTCACCGGCACCCTTCGCGCCTGCCAAATCTTCGGCGCGCACATGCTCGACCGCGGCTACGGCCGCATCATCAACATCGCCTCGCTGAATTCCTTCGTCGCGCTCGCCGAGGTCGCCGCCTACGCCGCCAGCAAAGCCGCCGTTGCTTCGCTCACCCGCTCGCTCGCCGTCGAGTGGTCGAAGAAAGGCGTGCTCGTCAACGCCATCGCCCCCGGCGTCTTCCGCACCGCACTCAACGCCGACCTCCTCGACAACACCCCGCGCGGCAAGGAACTCCAGATGCGCACCCCGATGAACCGCTTCGGTAAAACCGAAGAGGTCGTCGGCGCCGCGATTTTCCTCGCTTCGGATGCGGCGTCGTTCGTTACCGGCCAGATCCTGGTCATCGACGGAGGCTTTCTCGCCAGCGGAGTGAATCAGTAAGGAGAGAGATTAGGGATTAAAGCGAGGGATTAGGGATTAGGTTTTAGGGATAAAGCCAGTTCGCACCGCTGCACTTGCTCGACTTCTGCTTCACCGGTCCGCTCGCAGTTCGGCTCGCCTTCAGCCTTTCTAATCCCTAACCCCCAATCCCTAATCCCTGTTCCTGTC
>Ga0181520_10010533_pt1 | contig 12380 bp, 9 predicted proteins | sample PEATcosm2014_Bin_29_FD_132451 | JGI IMG/M metagenome (GOLD analysis project Ga0181520, IMG submission 132451) | Peatland microbial communities from MTU Mesocosm Facility, Houghton, MI, USA - PEATcosm2014_Bin02_30_metaG | ecosystem: Environmental > Terrestrial > Soil > Wetlands > Peat | place...
CTCACCAGGGCACTCAAGCCAGCCTGAGAGCAAGACCCGATTCCACATCGAACGCTCCAACAGAAAGCGCTCCCTCGCGGGAGCGCCTTCCTTGTTCAATCAATGAGTTCCGTAACAGCCTCTCTTCGGCTGGCCCTTCGCAATCTCAACTACCACCAGCACCCGCGGTAGCCATAGCCATACCCATATCCGTAATATCGCGCTCGCCAGTAAGGGTCATATGGCGTATACGCCCCGTACGGATAAGGGTATGGGTAAGGATAGGGGTGATAACCATAGCCGTAAGGGTGATACCCATATCCCCACCAGCACCGCCGCGAAAAAAGCACGATCAGCAGGATCAGGAGAAGCATGCGTCCCTCGGTGCGGGTTCTTGAGAAGCCTACGTCCGCACGCCAGCATTCTACGCAATCCCCGGCCGAAAAGTTCAACCACCCCGCAACCGGCAAGCGCAGGGTCCCAGCCCGCCCGGCAAATCCAACCCTCGTCCCATCAAACAATCCGTATACGAGCGCATTCCGCAACCGATTGAACCACAATCCCATATCCTGAAGAAGTGAAGAAAATCAAAGTCATCGGCGGAGGCCTGGCCGGCCCCGAAGCCGCGCTCCAGGCCGCACGCCTCGGCTGCGAGGTCTCGCTCTACGAGATGCGCCCCACCCGTTCTACCGAGGCCCACCAGACCGCTGACTTCGCCGAACTGGTCTGCTCCAACTCGCTCAAGTCCGAGTCCGAAAATACCGCTCCCTGGCTCCTCAAGCAGGAGATGCGCCGCGCCGGCTCCATCCTGCTCGCCGAGGCCGATGCCTCCGCCGTCCCCGCCGGCCACGCCCTCGCCGTCGATCGCGTCGAATTCTCCCGTCGCGTCGCCGCGCGCATCGCCGCCCTCGCTGGAACCGGTCCCGGCCGTATCACTGTCCATCGCGAAGAGGTGACCTCGCTCGACGAAAACGACCCCGAAACAATCACCGTCCTGGCCACCGGCCCCCTCACCTCGCCCGCGCTCACCGCCGAACTCACCCGCCTCACTGGCTCCGGCCATCTCGCCTTCTACGACTCCATCTCCCCCATCGTCGACGCCTCCACCATCGACATGACCAAGGTCTACTTCGCCGCGCGCTACGACAAAGGCTCTGCGGACTACATCAACTGCCCCTTCACCCGCGAAGAATACGACCGCTTCCTCGACGCCCTCACCACCGCCGAAGCCGTCCCCGCCAAAGCCTGGGAGCAGCTCCCCGCCTCAGATATCCGTCATCTCGACCGGAGCGAAGCGGAGCGGAGAGACCCCCGCATTTCTGACGCTACTACGCCGGTTCTACCGGCCGAACCTCTCCATTATTTCGAAGGCTGTCTGCCCATCGAAGAGACCGCCCGCCGTGGCCGCGATACCCTCCGCTTCGGTCCCATGAAGCCCGTCGGCCTCACCGACCCCAAGACCGGCCGCTGGCCCTACGCCGTCGTCCAGCTTCGCCAGGAGAACCTGCGCGCCGACAGCTACAACCTCGTCGGCTTTCAGAACCACCTCAAGTTTGGCGAGCAGGCGCGCGTCCTCCGCCTCATCCCCGGCCTGGAAAACGCAACCTTCCTGCGCTACGGTCAGATCCATCGCAACACCTACATCAACGCGCCCGCGCTGCTCTCCGAGACACTCCAGCTTCGCGCTCACCCGTCCATCCTCATCGCCGGGCAGCTCTCCGGCGTCGAAGGCTACACCGAATCCATCGCCTCCGGAATGCTGGCCGGGCGCTACGCCGCCGCGCTCGCGCACGGCCGCACCCCCACCCCCGCCCCGCGCGCCTCCGCCAACGGCTCCCTCACTCACTACATCACCCACGCCCAGTCTGTGGAGAAGTCCAAGCGCTTCCAGCCCGCCAACATCACCTTCGACCTGCTCCCTCCGCTTGAAGAAGAACTCCGCCGCCGCATCCGCGACAAAAAAGAGCGCCACAAACTCCAGTGCGACCGCGCCCTCGCGGCCTGGGACACCTGGCTGGCCGAAAATAATTTCCCGTGACTACACCGCCTCCGTGCTACTCTCCTCCCACGCAGCCATGAGACCCCTTAGCGCCAGCGAAGCCATCGGCCCCGCCCTGGAACGCACCCAGGACCTGCTCACCCGCCCCTTCCGCTTCAAGACCTTCCTCAAGATCGCCGCCGTCGCCTTCTTCGCCGAGATGGGCGGAAACTTCAACTCCAACTTCTCCAACTTCAACAATCACTCCGGTACTACGCATGGAGGAGTTCCGCCCGCTTTCCTCGCCTTTATCGTCGCCTTCGCCGTCATCATCGGCGTCATCTCGCTGGTCATCGGCCTCATTCTGCTGTACATCGGTTCGCGCCTGCAACTGGTCCTGGTGGAAATGGTGGCCACCCGCCAAACCCTGGTCGGCCCGCTGTGGCGCAAGTACGGCTCCCCGGTCTGGCGCTGGATTGGCCTCAAGCTTCTCTTCTTCCTCGGCACCCTCCTCATCACCCTGCCGCTCACCATCCCGGTCATCCTGTATGTCGTCCACCATATGCACGGAGGCGGCAATCCCTTCTCCGGCCTGCACATCACCCAGATGATCCTGTTCTTCTCCGGCGCATTCCTGGTGCTGCTGGCCATCGGTACCGTCTACCTGCTGGTGCGCGATCTCGCTCTGCCCTTCCTCGCGCTGGAAAACCGCACCATCCGCGATTCGCTCGAACATATGCGCGCCATCATCGCCGCCGAGCCCGGCCAGGTCGCCCTGTACGTCCTTTTGCGGATGCTGCTTGGCTTCGTCTTCGGCCTGGGCGCCGAGCTCGCCGCCGGACTGGTCCTCCTGTTCTCGCTCATCCCGCCCGGAATAGCCGGGCTGATCATGTATCTCGCCCTGCACAAGGCCGGCGCCGGCGCAATGGTGGTGCTGATCGGCCTCGGCATCTTCGTCGGACTGCTGTTTGTCTGCTGGGCAGCCTGCGTCGTCATCTGCTTTGTCGGCGCGGCGCTGGTCTTCGGTCAGGCCTACGCCCTCTGCTTCCTGGGCGGACGCTTCCCCCTGCTGGGCGAACTGCTCGACCGCTCCGCAACCCCGCCCGCCTACGCCTATACCCCAGGATTCCCGCCCACTCCCCCGCTCTACCCGCCGCCGCAACCCGGGCCGCCCGCCGCGCTCTGAATCTGCCAGCCTATCGCTGCGCGTGCCCGCTTAACTCCATCCCCGCAACCCGGCCCTCTGCGTCCAGATACACCACCGCGGAGATCGGTGGATGGTCGCGCCCCTGAATCAATGACGTGTCGTACATGAACCGCAGGTCGCGGAAGCTCACCGCCGTCCAGTCGGGCGCGCCCGGCGCCGCGTCCGGAGGCACCACCGGCCCCATGTCGGCCACCAGCGGCCAACTCGACCAGTCCAGATACACCCGCCCGAGATAGCTTCCCAGCGCCGCCCGAATTACCGGCGTGCCCTGCGGCTTATAAAAGAGGTCCCGCCCGGGATCGGTCACAATCCGGTCCCGCAGCGTATCCACCGCAGCCACCTGATAGAACGCGGGCGTCTCCGCCACGGTATGCCAGCGGTACGGATTGCCGGGATACGGGCTCGCCGTCACCCGCAGCACCTCGGCGCCCATTCCGTTCGGCCCATACGCCGCGGTCGACGCCAGTTGGACCGCCGCATTGTGCTCCATCAACCGCCAGCCCCACAGAGCCACGATCGCCGCCAATGCAGCAATCGCCCAGCCGCGCCCGCGGAAGGCCGGCCTGGGCGCGCCTACCTCGCTGTTAATCAGGCCAAACAGCGCGGGACCAACCAGAGCAGCCAGCAGCAGCAGAAACATTACCGGCTCGAAGATGAACACGAACGACCCCGCATACCAATGCGCATCAAACGGAAAGAACGGCCGTACGCCGTAGTTATTCGTCCAGTCGAGCAGCAAATGGCTGAGCAGCGCAATCAGCACAAATCCGTACAGCAACCCCCAGCGCACCGGGGCCGCGGTCAGCGGCCGCACCATCGGCTGATCGGTCCCCAGTCCCGGCGCGGCCATCGGCTGGTTCGCTGCCCGCTTCACTCGCCAGCGGTGCACCAGCCACACCGCGCCCAGCACCACCAGCCCCTCGAACGGCAGCCCCAGAAACGTATGCGTGATGCCGCGATGATGCTGGAAGCCGGTCACCGGCCCACCCACCGACCACAGCGTATCCAGGTCCGGCGTCTCCGCCGCCAGCGTCATCGCCAGCGTCGCATAGGCCGCCTTGCGATTGAAGCCGGCGCGCGCCAACACCGCTCCGGTAAGGAAATGAGTGACGGGCTCCATCGCTCACAGCATACGGCAGATTCGAGGACCCGCAATCCAGATTCCGCGCCGACCAAAGGGAGGTCCATGCGAAGCAGTAAAAACGAGTGGGAACGCCCTCTATAATCTCTAGCCATGGCGTCCCGGCTCTCGCCCGAAAAGCAGATCGAAGCGTTGCGCGAAGAGATTCGCCACCACGAGCACCTCTACTATGTGCTCGACGCCCCCGAATTGACCGACGCCGAGTACGACGTTCTGGTCAATCGCCTCAAGGCGCTCGAAGCCGAGCATCCCGACCTGGTCACGCTCGACTCGCCCACCCAGCGCGTCGGCGGCAAACCGCGCGAAGGCTTCGTCAAGACCCCCCACTCGCGCCCGATGCTCTCGCTCGACAACGCCTACAACCAGGACGAGCTGCGCGCCTGGGACCAGCGCGTGCGCGATGCGCTGCCCAGCAACGAGCACATCCGCTACGACTGCGAACTCAAGCTCGACGGCCTTTCACTCGCCCTTCATTACGCGCCCGCCGCCGACGGCTCCGCACAGCTCGAGCGCGGCCTCACCCGCGGTGACGGCGCCATCGGCGAGGACGTAACCGCCAACGTCCGTACCATCCGTTCGGTGCCGCTGCGCGTCGCCCACGCCAAACTCAAGGCCGCAGGCATGCCCGCGAACTTCGAGGTGCGCGGCGAAGTCATCCTGCCGCAGGCCGCCTTCGAAAAGATGAACGCCCAGCGCGTGGCCCAGGGTCTCGCTCCTGCCGTCAATCCCCGCAACGCCGCCGCAGGCACCATCCGCACGCTCGAGCCCAACATCGTCGCCCAGCGGCGGCTCGACTTTTACGCCTACTTCCTGCTCCACGGCGACGGAGATAACGCCGGCGAGATGTTGCTTCCCACGCAGACCGAGGCGCTCGCAGCGTTGCGCATCGCCGGCTTCCGCGTCAACCCGCACGCAACCACGGTGAGTTCCATCGACGAGGTGTTCGCCTTCATCGCACAAGCCGAGACAATGCGCGACTCGCTCGGTTACGAGATCGACGGCGTCGTCATCAAGGTCGACACCACCGCCCAGCAGCGCCGCCTCGGCTTCACCGGCAAAGCGCCGCGCTGGGCTATCGCCTACAAGTTCGCCGCCCGCGCCGGCATCACAAAACTGGAGGATGTGCTGTTCTCCGTTGGCCGCACCGGCAAAGTCACTCCCGTTGCCGCGCTCGCGCCCGTCTTCATCGGCGGCACCACCGTCACGCGCGCCACGCTGCATAACCCCGACGAGGTCGCCCGGCTCGGCGTGCGCATCGGCGATTACGTCCAGGTCGAGCGCGGCGGCGACGTCATCCCCAAGATCACCTCAGTGGTAGAAGATACCAAGCATCCGCGGGGCACCTGCGAGATCGTCTTCCCCACCCATTGCCCGCGCTGCAAAACCCTTCTCGTTCGCGAAGAGGGAGAGGTCGATTTCCGCTGCGTCAACGCCAGTTGCCCCGCCCGCCTCGAAGAAGAGCTGCGCCACTTCGCCTCCCGCTCCGTGATGAACATCGAAGGCCTCGGCGAAGTGATGGTGGCCCAGCTCCTCGGCCACACCATCGCCGAACACGAAGCCGGCGCCGCTCCGGAGGCGCAGTCCGACGAAGCAACCGCCGAAGCTCCCACCCGCGAAGCCCTGGTCCACTCCGTGGCCGATCTCTACACCCTCACCAAAGATCAGCTACTGACCCTCGAACGCGTTGGAGAAAAGTCCGCCGATTCCCTGCTCGCACAGATTGAAAACTCTAAACACGCCCCGCTCAACCGCGTCCTGCTTGGCCTCGGCATCCGCCACGTCGGCGAGCGCACCGCCCAGGCCCTCGCCGAACACTTCGGCAACATCGACGACATCCTCGCCGCCGGCATCGACACCCTCACCGCCATCAACGACATCGGCCCCAAGGTGGCCGCGACCATCTACGAATTCTTTCAGAACGATCGCAACCTCGCCCTCATCCAGCGCCTCAAACACCTCGGCCTCACCATGCCCGCCGAAAAGCGCGTCACCACCACCACCCTCTCAGGCCTCACCTTCGTGCTCACCGGCACGCTGCCCACCCTGACCCGCGAAGCCGCCAAAGAAATGATCGAGTCCGCCGGCGGCCGCGTCTCCGGCTCCGTCAGCAAGAAGACCGACTACGTCGTCGCCGGCGAAGAAGCCGGATCGAAGCTCGACAAGGCGCAGTCTCTCGGGGTCAAGGTGCTTGACGAACCCGGCCTACGAGCGCTGCTCGGAAGCTAGGCTGAACGCGCCCGTTGCAGTGCTCTCCACGCCCGTCAGATGATCCACCAGCCTCGTCGTAAAGGCCAACGCCGTAAAGGTTGTGTTGGCATTGCTGGTCGTGGGAAACACACTCGCGCCCGCGACGTAAACATTCTCCGTCCCGAACACCCGCAGGTTCCTGTCCACCACTCCGTTCTGCGCCGACGCACCCATCTTCGTGCCGCCGGCCTGGTGGTAGGTGTCTCCCAGCTTCGCCAGAAACTTCGTGTCCAGCGCCAGCAGATCGTCGTCAATCGTCAATGCCCCAATTCCTGCCGCCGCAAGCGCAGTGCGCATGTGCATGGCAAACTCCCGCAGCGACGCCAACTCATCCCCGCCCAGCCGCCAATCCAGCACCACGCACGGCAGCCCATATTCGTCGGTCGTGCCGGGGTCGAGGGCGATGCGGCTCTCCTCCAGCGGCGCATGCTCCGCCTGCACATGCATCAGGATCTTCGCCGTGCTGGGCACGAACACGCGATGCTCCCACACGTACTTCCACATCAGCGGAACCAGGTAGCGCGCCATGCCCAACCCGTTGCGCAGCACATCGCCCGCTCCGGTCAGCTTGCGATGATAGAGCGCCGCGCGCAGAAACTGCTTCAGATACACCATGTGCTCGGAGATCTCGCTCTCGAACGCGAAGAACACCTGGGTGTTGTAAAGCTGCTGCCGCTCCTGCACCTCGTTCCGCATGCGGATCTTCGGCTGAAACTTGTGCCCCGCATACACGACATTCGAGAACATCCGGAAGAACGCGCGCTTGTCGGCCGGTTCGAACGCCGCAATCTTCCCGCCCAGGTGGTCCTGAAAGCAGAGCCCGATATTCTGGTTTCCGCTCCATGGTGCCTGCCATGCGCTGTCCCGCGCAGTGTGCAGCAGCAGGCGCGCATTCTCGATGGTCCCCGCCGCCAGAATGATGGTTTCCGCCTCAATCCAGTGCGACTGCCCCTGCGCATCGGCAACGCGCACGGCCGTGACGCGATCCTCGCTTCCGCGAAATCCAACCGCCGTGAAACCCGTCAGCACGGATAGCTTCTCATCGCTCTGAATCTGCCGGGCGAACAGCTCCGCAAAGTTCGGCGTCCCCATCCAGCGCGTGAAGAAAACCTCAAACTCCGGCCCGAGATCAGGCTTCGCACAGCCGACGCCCCGCCACACCGCATCGTCGTCGGTCAATTCCAGCGGCACGCCCAGCTGCTCGTAGGTCGGCTTGTAATACGGCGCAATCTCGTCGTATCCAACCGGCCACTGCGATCCCGGCAGCCATGCGCGCCCCGCAAAGTCGATCGGCTGAAACTCCACCAGTTGTCCGCCCCACAAATTCGTCGTACCGCCCAGGCTGCGGCTGCGACCCAGCTTGATGCCCGTGTGAGTGCGCCCGACGGATGTGTACGATTCCGCGGCGAAGTTGCCCAGGTGTGCGTCGCCTGCTTCGATCACCACCACATGCCGCCCACGCGAGGTCAGTTGGCTGGCAGCATACAACCCGGCAGCGCCGGCGCCGATCACCACTACTCGCCCAACCGGAGCGCCGCCCGTCACCTGATGCACGTCCACAAGCATTCCTGCAACCTCTCGTTCGTCGAAACCCTTCAGAAGCGCTCAAACGCACCCGGATCGCGCCCCCGCCCGCCTACGACATCCCTTCCTCGGCGTGACCCACCAGCTCCGAGACTGGCTGCCATTCGCGGTGCTGCGACTCGGCGACTGGCCGGCACGTCAGAGCTCCGTTGAATGTGTTCACTCCCGCGGCGATGCCCGCATCCTCCTCGATGGCCGCGATGGCGCCGTGTTTCGCCAGCTTCAGCACGTAGGGGAAGGTCGCGTTGGTCAGCGCCAGCGTGGAGGTATTCGGCACCGCCGCCGGCATGTTGGTGACGCAATAATGCACCACGCCATCCACTACAAAGGAGGGTTCGGAATGCGTCGTCGGCCGCGCCGTCTCAATGCATCCGCCCTGGTCAATGGCCACATCGACGATCACCGCGCCCCGCTTCATCTTGGAAACCATCGCCTTGGTCACCAGCTTGGGTGCGGCCGCGCCCGGAATCAGCACGCCGCCAATCACCAGGTCGGCGTCGCGCACCGCGCGCCCAATGTTGTAGCTGTTCGATGCCAGCGTATACAGCCGCCCGCCGAAGATGTCGTCCAGCTCGCGCAGCCGGTTCAAGTTCAGATCGATCAGCGTAACCCGCGCGCCCAGGCCAATGGCAATCTTCGCCGCATTGGTGCCGACAATCCCGCCACCCAGCACCACCACATTGCCGGGAGGAACGCCCGGCACGCCGCCCAGCAACACCCCGCGGCCACCGCGCTCTTTCTCGAGATAAGCCGCTCCCACCTGCACGCTCATCCGTCCCGCCACCTCGCTCATCGGAGTCAGCAGCGGCAGCGCTCCCGTGCGGTCGCGCACCGTCTCGTAGGCGATGCCGGTCACCTTGTTCGCCAGCAGCGCGTCGGTCAGTTCCAGCATGGGCGCCAGGTGCAGGTAGGTAAACAGCACCAGCCCTTCGCGAAAGTGCCGATACTCCTTGTCGATCGGCTCTTTGACCTTCACCACCATCTCGGCCAGCCGCCACACGTCATAAGCTGAGCCGACAATCTCCGCCCCGGCAGCCTGGTACTCATCGTCCGTCAGGGCGGAAAGCTCACCCGCGTTGTGCTCCACCAGTACCGTATGTCCTGCCGCCACCAGCGCATGCACGCCCGCCGGCGTAATCCCGACCCGGCTTTCGTGGTCCTTTACTTCCTTGGGCACACCAATGATCATGTCCCTCACCTGGGCGATTCTGTTCTGCTTCAAGTCTAGCCTTTCGGACCGCTCCGGCAGCCATTTGCGGCAAGCCGTACAATAGGAATTGATCTTTTTCACTAGGAAATTACTCGCCCAATGTCTTCAAACGGTTACCAAATGCGGTACTCGCGCATCCACAACATGCGCTCCCTGTTCAGTCTTTTCTCCAACGACCTGGCCATCGACCTGGGCACGGCCAACACGCTCGTCTATGCGCACGGCAAAGGCATCATCGTCAACGAGCCCTCCATCATCGCGGTCAATACCCAGACCAACGAGGTGGAAGCCGTCGGCAAGGAAGCCAAGGAGATGCTCGGCCGCACCCCCGGCAACATCATCGCCATCAAGCCGATGAAGGATGGCGTGATCGCTGACTTCCGCCACACCGAGAAGATGCTGAACTACTTCATCATGAAGGCGCATAACAACCGCAAGCGCATGGTGCACCCGCGCATCGTCATCGGGGTGCCCTCCGAAATCACCCAGGTGGAAAAGCGCGCCGTCATGGATTCGGCCTATCGCGCCAAGGCCAGCGAAGTCCATCTCGTCGAACAGGCCATGGTCGCCGCCATCGGCGCCGGTCTGCCCATCACCGAGCCCGGCGGCAACATGGTCGTCGACATCGGCGGCGGCACCACCGACATCGCCGTCATCTCGCTCGCCGGCATCGTCTATTCGCGCTCCGTGCGCATGGCCGGCAACCAGATGGACGAGGCCGTCGTCACTTACCTCAAGCGCAAGTACAACCTGCTCATCGGCGAGCGCACCGCCGAACAGATCAAGATGCAGCTCGGCTCCGCCTTCCCGCTGGACAAGCCGCTGACCATGGAGATCAAAGGTCGCAACCTGATCGAGGGCGTGCCCAAGACGATCATGATCGAGGACTCCGAGATTCGCGAGGCGCTTTCGGAATGCGTCGCCACCATCATCAACGCCATTCGCGTCGCGCTCGAGCGGACCCCGCCCGAGCTCTCCGCCGACATCTCCGATCGCGGCATCGTGCTTACCGGCGGCGGCGCCCTGATCAAGAACCTCGACAAGCGCATCCGCGAGGAGACCGGCCTGCCCGTCTCCATCGCCGACGATCCGCTCGCCTCGGTCGTGCTCGGCACCGGCCGCATGCTCTCCGACTTCAAACTGCTGCGCAAGATTTCGATCGACTAGCGTGGACAGCCGGGAGGCTCCAGCCAGGATAGGTCGGGCTCCGCGCTTCGCTTTCATATTCGGCTCCAGGAGATCGGTAACATCGGCGTAAATCGGTGTTAAGCCTTTAGGCCATGGATTTCATTACCCGATTCAAGAATGCGCTGTTCCTCATCGCGGTCCTGCTGGCCCAGGCCATCGCACTGGCCATGCAGGTGCGTGCGCCGGCGGATTCGAGCGAGCCCGACGGCCGCAGCGTGCGACTCATCCGCATGTGGGCTACCTCTACCGTGACCCCCTTCGAACTGACCGCCCACGCCATTGGCCGCGGCCTCGGCCATGGCTGGTCGGATTACATTGACCTCCGCCACGTCCGCCAGCAGAACCGGGACCTCCAGCAGCAACTGACCCGCATGCGCATCGAACAGGCCGCCATCGCCGAGGACGCGCTCCAGGGCCGTCGCCTCCAGACCCTGCTCGCCTTCCGCGAGAAATACGTCGGTTCCACCGTGGCTGCGCAGGTCATCGGCGCCAGTGGTAGCGATCAGTCCCGTGTGTTGACCATCGACAAAGGCTCGCGCGACGGCCTCCGGCCCGATATGGCGGTTATCACTCAGGACGGCATTGTGGGCAAGCTGCGCGACGTCTTCCCCAACACCTCCCAGGTGCTCGAGATCAATGACCAGACCTCCGGCGCCGGCGTTATCCTCGCTACCACCCGCATGCGCGCCATCCTGCGCGGCACCACCGCCGGACGCGTCCAGATCGGCAACCTCACCGCCGACTCCCGCATCAAGCCCGGCGAGCAGGTGGTCACCTCCGGCGGCGACCAGGTGTATCCGCGCGGGCTGCCCGTGGGCACCATCGAGAGCATCGCCGCCGACCCCGACCACCAGCCGTACACGGCCATCGTGGTTCGGCCCGCGGTGGATCTCAACCGCGTCGAGGAAGTGCTGGTGATTACCAGCACGCAATCCAACCTGCCGCCCGACGCCCAGCAGGACCTCGCCACCGCCGAGGCGCAACACGCAGCCGACCTCAGCGCCGAACGGCTGCCCGGCATCCACGACGACCAGCCGCCGGGAACAGCCGGCGCAGCCGATGGTACCGCGCCCGCAGCCGTCGCGCCCGGCACAACCACTCCCCCCCCGCTGCCCGTTCCGCATCCCCTGCCCACGGTTCATACTGACCGCTACACCAGCGGCGCCACCCCGCCCGCCTCGGATTTGACCCCCGGCGCGCCCATCACGCCGCAAACCACCCCACCCGCCGGTGCCCAGCCATCTTCGCCAAAGCCGGACCAGCCCCAATAATGCGTCGCCCCCAGGGCCCGGGTAGTTCCCAAGGTCGTCATTCTGGGCTCTGCTTCATCGAGGCCGGAATCTCCGTATTTGTTTTCGTCCCCAAGAAGTACTTCGTCCGCAGCGAATTCAATTTAGGCTGAGGAAGGCAAAGATCTCTCTCCATGGTCACACGCAGCTACATGTCGCGCCGCGAGGTCGAGCAGCAGAGCTTCAGCCTGCCGGTTGCGATCTTCGTGCCCCTGGGCGCGATTCTCCTGCAGGTGCTCCTGCCTCGGCTGCTCCCCGCGCTGGCCATCCTCGATCTGCCCCTGATCATCACTCTCTTCTTCGCCGTCAGCCGCCGCAGCCCCATCGCCGGAACCACCACCGGCGCGACCATCGGCCTCTTGCAGGATGTCATCACCAGCCAGCCCATCGGCGTCAATGGCATGGCCAAGTCGGTCATCGGCTACGCTGCCGCCAGCCTCGGCAGCCGCATCGATGTCGAGAACTCGGCTACCCGCGGGTTGCTCACCTTCGGCTTCTCGCTACTGCAAAGCGTGCTGCTCTACCTCATCGAGCGCCGCCTGCTCGGCATCCGCAGC
>Ga0181520_10010534_pt1 | contig 12380 bp, 5 predicted proteins | sample PEATcosm2014_Bin_29_FD_132451 | JGI IMG/M metagenome (GOLD analysis project Ga0181520, IMG submission 132451) | Peatland microbial communities from MTU Mesocosm Facility, Houghton, MI, USA - PEATcosm2014_Bin02_30_metaG | ecosystem: Environmental > Terrestrial > Soil > Wetlands > Peat | place...
AGTGCTGTTCGTCGTCCAGATGATCGGGGCGGACAGGTTGGTCGTGGTCAGCCAGGTGTAACTGCTGTTTGGAGGATATCCGCCGGCACCCGTCACGATCAGGTTGCCACCAGATTGAGTGATCGAACGGATGGGCGGTGCTATCACCAAAGGTCCCGAGGGCGAACCGTAAACAGCGATTTCGCTGTAGCCGTCGTATCCATTTTCTCCAGGAGGCGAAATGAAGTCAAAATACAGCTCAGCAACGTTGGTGGCCAAACCTCCGCTTGCAGGTGTAATTGTCGCGCGGGTGAAGGATATACCATTGGGATTCAGCGGCAGGTAATTGACCACAGCCAAAGGGAGGAAATTGGTTGGACTTGCCACAGTGGAATAGTAAACGGTGTAGGCCTGCTGGTCACGGCCAGCATCCGACCATCCGCCATATGATGTAATGTTCGTAATGGTATATCCGTTTGCCGCACCGGTAAGGGTGTAGATTACAAAGTTTCCAGCATTGGCGTCGGACCCGATACAGGTGAGCGATGAGTGATTTCCGCTCACAGCCCAATCAATGGTTCCAAAAGTGCCATCGGTGAGGACTTCCGGCCCGCCGGCGTATTCGGGATTGCCATCTGGCGTCGTGAAACTGCCATTCCCAGAACTGCCCGGCGACAGGTTGTAAATTAAACTAGAAGTGAGCATTGAAGAATCCCAAGTGGGAGTAAATGACGGCTCAGCCAAAGTTTGTGCGGCGATGGAGACGACGGCATTCGCCACCGGGGTGGGCACAGGGGTTACGGTCAAAACGCAACTGCTGCTGCTGGCAGTACCCACTGAATTGGATGCCACCAAAATGTAACCGCCGTTCGTGGCGGTGTCTGTAAGCTGGAGGTTGCTCAACGTCAGCGTCGGGCTGGTGGCTCCGGCGATGTTGGTCCCGTTTTTCTGCCACTGGTAACTGGTGGCGCCGGTGAAACTTGCCGTCAAGGTCAAGGAATCACCCACCACTGTTTTAGCTGTAAACGGCACGAGATCCTGAGTCAAAGTGGGCAACTGCAAAATTTGGGTTGAGTTCGTGCCGCCGACAGTAATTTCAGAATAGCCCTGAAAGCCGTTGCCGTTGGCGGGCCCTTCAAAGGTAATCGTCACGGCAGTCACATTATGGGCCAACACACCCGTCGCTGAAGTGAGCGTGGTGCGGGTGCAAGCCGTCTCCCCGCTCGAATCCGCAAAGTCATATTCTGCGGTCGTCAGGTTGACAAAGATATTGGGTTCCGACACCGTGGAATAGGAAACAACGTATTTCTGCTGGCAGCGGGCAGCGTTCTGCCAGCCTCCGTAAACGGTTATATTGGTGAGTTCGAACCCATCGGGCGCAGAACTCAAAATCAGATAATAGGTCATTGATAAGCCTGCAGCTGGACCAGCGGTCACCAATTCGTCTCCCAGATTGCCCTCAACGCCGTCAGCCAAAATCGTCGGGTCACCCAGCCCGACACCAAATTGCCAGTTGCCCAACCCGGCAGTAGCAGTCCCAGGATCGCCATCTCCAACAGTTGGGAACGCATAGATCAGATCAATGTTTGTATTAACGGTCCAGGCGGGATTGAATGTTGTTGGGGAGGTCTGGCCGGCATACGTCACAATGAAGTTGTTTACTGGCGATGGAACGTTGCCGACCACCAGCGGTGCGGACGTGGTATATGAAGGCGCCGCAGCATTATTGGTCGCATTGACCCCCACCAGTCGGTAGGAACCGGAATCGGTCAATTGCAAATTGTTCAGCGTGAGTGTCGAGGTCAGAACTCCGTTACTCGTCACAGTTACCACCCCGGTGTTGATGTTATTGGTTGCTGCCGGACTGCTGACGATTTGTTGCCATTGCAGATTGACCGGTGGCGCGTTGCTATAGACAGCCGTGAATACGACCTGGTCGCCAACGACTGTCTCGGCGTAATCAGGGAGGATGTCCTGGACCAGGAACGGTGACGGCGGAACGCTCGGCGTTCCGGAGTTGGTGCCTTGCACAATAATTTCAGAATATCCCTGCCAGGCATTGTTAAAGCTGCTTGCTCCCGGAGGAGTACCAAAGTCAAACTTCACATTGGCCACATTCTTGGCCAACGCCTCGCCGGTCGAGGTGGTAATCGCCACCCGGTTCGCCTGCGCTCCGCTGACGTTTTCCGGCAAATAATAAACCGTGGTGATAGGAACATAGGTTGAAGGAGCCGACACGGTGGAATAGGAAATTCTGTAATATTGACCATCACGACCCGTATCACCCCAACCGCTGTATACCACGATATTCGTCACATCTGATCCGTTGGGGGAATTCGTGAGCGCATAAATGAGCGCGGTGCCACCATTGGCACCGCACGAAGCAAATCCGGATTCGTCGCCGGAGATTCCAATGATGCCATCGGTCAAAACGGCGGTTCCAACTGTGGATTCATTGTTGAAAGTCCCACTGGCGGTGCTGGGAGTCAATCCGGCAATCAAGTCGGGCGTTTCCGCCGTCCAGGTGGGCGTGAACGGGTTGCTGCCGTTCTCGTTGGAAGTGGTGATCGAAATGACCGGCGAAACCAGACTTGCAGCGGGCGTCCCTTGCACGGTGATTTCAGAATAGCCGGTGCCACCATTTTCATCGTTAGCGGTCGGACAAGTAAAGTCAAACTGGATCGCTGCGACGTTGGCGGCAATTACCCCACCCACTGAGTCACTCAGCTGAACCTGCATGGCTATCGGATTGGCTGGACTGTTGCCGGTAAAGCCGGCGGAATAGGAGACGTTGGTCAACCAGATGAAACTTCCCGGGTTGGCCACGGTGGAGTATAAAACCGTATAGGCTTGCCCTACCCGGCCGCCATTTGCCCACCCGCTGTAAACTGTAATATTCGTGAGGTTGTATCCATTGGCTTGGACGGGCAGCGCATAGGTCACCGTAGTGCCTGCGCCGGAGCCTCCCGCTGCGTATATGTCAAGAGTGCTGGCTGACACGGGACCAATCACACCATCGGTCAGCGCGGAGACCCCGGGAGTATTTCCCTCGCCGGTGAAATTGCCTGATTGAGCGACCGGAGACATGCCGGCAATCAAACTCGGGGCAACGGTCCACGCGGGGGTAAAATCACCGGCCGATTGCTGGTAGGCCCCGGTCATGACCAAAGAAGCCGGGGCGGAACCGATGGAGGTCAGCAGAGCCAGGCAAAAGCCTGCCGCCATTTTCCATTTGAGGATGGGGATGTTTTTCATAATACTTTTAGGGAGGTTGCTTTCTTTTTCAGGTTTGGTTTTTCAGTTGTGTGGGAGATGCTGTTAATTATCAGGCGATGTTTAATAACTTACTTTTGCTTTTCGACCTGACGCAAACTCCGCGCAAAAAATTAATTTTGATGCGGAGTTTTGTCGGTTGTGTGAGTAAATATAACGACCAACTGCGAAACTGCCCATACCCGTAAACAAGGGTACTTACATCGGCGAGGTCGCGGGCCACCGGAGTTCCGCATCACAGCCAGTCATTTCCAACTGTTTTAGGATGGAATCCATCGAAGGGCAGGCTATTCAGGCGATGATACCCTAATTTAAGGGTATGGCCGCATATGGGATCAGCGGCTAAATTAATGCAATAAAATCAGAATTAACGAATAACTTCAGCGAGATTGCCGTTAAAATTCGGAGTCTGACTGGGGAGGTTTTGGAATTTGTCCGGGCAACGGCGTGAATTTAACAAGGTTCTTTAAGACCAAAATCTATTTCACACACTTTTATAGCGCGAACGGGAATCTTTATGGACAGAACCGATTTTTTGGTTAAACTGTTCTTGTTCACCATGCCTTGATTGCCATGTCCTTCCTGTTACGCTTAAGTAGATCATTGTTGATCGCAATTTGGTTGTTTCCGGCCTTTTCGGCGCTTGCAGGCACAATTTCAGTTTTTTCCCTGCCAGCCACCGGAACCGACCTTGCTTCTGGAATAGACTCCAACAATACGTATTTATGCGCGCTGAGTTTCGGAAGCGGCGATAAACCCCTTTGCATCAACGGAGTTCCCTTCCAGCAGGTTCACTTGAATGAACATGGCGCTGGCTCTGATGAGCGGCGGCGTTTCTTCAGCGGCTGCGACACCAACCACGGCGGAACGTGGTCAGTTTCGGCGGCAGTTCCCGCTGGAGACGGTTTCGCTGATGATGATTCCGCTATTGGTAATCTCGTCGGAGCTGAGGTTCAGGCGGACGGCGCGATGTTGTCTTTGCTGAACCATATGATTTTTGTGATGACCGAACCGTTTGATCTCACAAATGGCACCACCATCAGAATGAATTTCGGCGGGTTAAGTGTGGGCATGAAATATTCACTGCGATATTATTATCGCCAGTGGAGCGAAGATCGTTATATAAACTTCAGCTTTGTCGGCGAGGGAGCCGAGGAGCCATATGCAGGCAACCCGCTGGATTTGGATGCTGGCGGGGCGGCTTTCATCGAATATGATTTTGTGGCTGCTACAAATGACGTTACGCTGCTGATGAAGGTTGTTTTGCCTAATGGGCCACATATTTTTGGCGTGACGTTGCAGTCGTTGCTTGCGGGAACAGGAAAACATGGTGGATCCAAAATGGCCATTGCGGCTTCGGCCCCTGTGCCTCTGGTGTCTTCGGCTGTTTTACCGCCCCATTTCGGAGTTGGTTCGTGGATTTGGGCCTCCGAGACGCGCGATCAGCAGACGTGCCGCTTTTGGAAATCATTTGTGATTCCGGATACCTCTCCGGTTAGTTCGGCCACGCTTCGTATTGCTGCCGATGACTATTATCACGTTTTTTTGGATGGTGAGGATTTGGGACGCGGGTCAGACTGGAGAATTTTGACGATATACGACTTGCGTTTGCTATTGGGAAAACCTGGTACTCATGTGCTGGCGGTGGAGGGGGCGAATGATTTTGGTCCCGCGGGAGTTATTCTCGGCCTCGATATACAACTAAAAGATGAGCAATTGATTTTTATCGGTTCGGACGCAAGTTGGCGGGTGGTGCCAAACAATGAGCGTAACTGGGAGACAAAACTTAATGCTTCGCCTGCATGGCCGAAGGCAAAAATCGTTGGCTCGGCGGGAGCCTCTCCCTGGAAACTGGATGCCCGGGATTGGGGATCAATCGTCCTTAATGCGCCAACGCCGCAACCGGTGGTCGTGCCGTTTTGGCAGCAACTTTGGTTTGAAATCGCCTTGTTTTCCTTTTTAGTTATCTCGGTCGCAATTGGAATATACCTCACCGGCCGGCTGGTATTGAATTCAAAAGAGCACTCAGTGATTCGGAGGGAGCGCGCCCGGATCGCCCGCGACCTCCACGACGGCCTCTCAGCAGGCCTCACCCAGCTCGTGGTCTGTGGGGAGTCTGCGAAAAGCAATTTGCACTCCTGCCCGGAGATCCAACCGGACCTTGATGAAATTTGTCTGAAAGCGCGGTTGCTGCTGGATTCACTGAAGGAAACCATATGGATTGTCAATTCTCAGCGCGACTCGCTTCGTGACCTCATCATGCATCTGTGCGATTACACGGAAACTTTCCTGAAGCCGACAACCGTCCGGTGTCGCTTTGACGTCGCGTCAGACCTGCCCACGTTGCCTTGTGATGTGGGAATCCGCCGGAACCTGATGTTGGCGGTCAAGGAGGCACTTTGTAATGCCATCAAATATTCCGGGGCCAGTGAATTACAACTGCGGATTCATTGGGATGATCATGAGATCGTTGTGCAGGTTGAAGACAACGGAAAAGGTTTTGATCCAACGACAGCGAACAAGGAGGGAAACGGCTTGATTAACATGGAGCAGCGGGCAAAAGACGCTGGTGGCAGATGCCGGGTTGTCAGCAGTCCGGGGGCCGGCTGCCAGGTGGAAATCAGCGTGCCGCTTCGCCGCTCGCGTCGCTTTTATTTCTGGCACAGAACACCGCCGGAGGGACACAACGACCAACTGACGTTTCCTCTGAAGGCTTCTGCTTACGAAGCGACAGAACGTTACCGATCCAAATCCGCATGAGCATTTCAGCTTCCGGCTTGGCGACCAATCTCCAATCCACCTCAGTTTATACCTTTGCTCTGGTGGATGATGAAAATGCCACTCGTGAGCACTGGATCAAGCTGCTGGAATCCTTTCACGACTTCAAATGCGTTGCCGCGTGTCCGACCGGTGAGGACGCCTTGCGAGTAATACCGGCAGCCAGACCGAGAGTTATTCTGATGGATATTTTTATGCCGGGAATTTCAGGCATAGCCTGCACCGCCCAGCTAAAAACCGCCCTGCCGCAAACTCAGATTCTGATCTTCACCGCTTCTGACGACCCGGAATTGGTTTTCCCGGCACTCGAGGCGGGTGCTGACGGATACCTGATCAAACAAGCCCAGCCCGCTGAGGTGCATAAAGCTTTGCTCGGAGTTCTAAATGGCGAAGTGCCAATGACCAGCGGAATTGCCCGGCGGGTGACGGAATATTTTAGAAAAAGATCAAATTTGCCCCACCAGTCAATGCACTTAAGCCACCGGGAAAGGGAGATTTTAGTGATGCTTTCCAAAGGCTACTCCAACAAAGAAATCGCAGCCGAACTTAAATTAAGCATCACCACCATCAACAGCTACCTGAAGAATGTATATGAAAAAATGCATGTCCATTCCCGAACCCAGGCAGTGGCCAAGTACTTGTCAATTCCAAGCAGTTAGATGTTTCGCCAGTTTATCCCCCGAGAATTTTCGCACGGCAAATAACGGCTGGTCAAAGCGGGTGGCTTGGCAAAACAAAAGTTTCAGTCCCGGAACTGGGCCGCTATTTTTCGCGATGAAACAACGCAAGGCGGCAACATTCGATATTCACCTTGGCGGCCAACGACAGTTCACAGGCGCGGACTGCCCGTGAACTGGCCATCCACGGGAACGGGCTCCGACACGTTCTGTTTTCAAGGCGACTGGGCCATCGAACCGTCGAGTTTTGCGTACTGATCCAATATCGCCGTGGCATTTTCGCGCAACGGTCCTTCCGGAAATTGATTTACCCAGGCTGTCGCCCCTTGCATGTCGGTCCGCCCCCATTGCTCCACAATGGCAATCACCGCTTGGTCTTGCCCCGGCCCCAGGCTCATTGAATCGATCGCCAATGTCCCTGCCGCTGCCGGATCGCTCCCCGCCCACCTCATGGCCACCACCGCCGTCACCTGCTCGCGCAACGTCTCGTCGGGAATTTGATCTGCCCACGCCGCCGCGTCCTCCGGAGAAGTGGCAGCCCACACCTCCGTCGCGCGCGTGATGAGGTTGTCCCGGGCTGAACTCGCAGGCAACGTGGCCGCCAGCGTCAAGGCCTCCATCGGATGTTCGTAAACCGCTTCGTCCGCTATGCTTTCCAAAACTTTCTGCGATTCGACGCCGTCCGGCAACTGGTTTGCCCAGGTGGCCGCGCCGGCAAAATCCTGCCCTGCCCATGCGTTTGCGGCAGTTGCAAGGGCTTCCTGCCGGTCATCGTTGGCGGGCATTTGGGTGATCCAATTGGCCGCCGAATACGCATCGGACTCAGCCCATTGCCGGAGCAGATGCAATCGCAGTTCCCGGCCAAAGACAGTGGGCTTTTGCATTTGAAGCTCCTGCATTTCCCTGACAACCACCGGCAAGTTGGTGGCCGCAATGCCCGCCACAAAATCCTGAAGCTCCTTGAGCCGTGCTTCTCCCGCCGGCCCAAACAGTTCCTCTCTGCCAGCAATTAGAGCATTAAGTTTCTCCTGCCACGGATTCGGTGCCGCTTGAACAGGCGGCTCATCTGGATTTAGGTCCGTCTTTTGAACCGGTGTGGCTGTATCGGAGCGTTGAGGTGGCGCATTGGCCGCTCTCACCGCTTCAGTCTGTATTTCACGCCCAATTGCATTTTTTTTTGCGGGCTTCAAATGCTCCCCGGTTAAAAAAACAACCAAAAACAGACCGATAACCGCTGTAAGCTTGATTACCTGGGGTTGCGTCATATGCTATAAGTGAATTTATACTGCCTTTACGAATACCTTAACAGTAATGCCAATATCCGGGAAGGCATCTGCATTGCCTTTGAAACTTTGGGAGTGTCAAGGAGCCAGAAACAACTATCAGGCGTCGTTCCTGGCTCCAATTTACGAACTTGGTCAAGTGATGCCGCATTACAAGCTAGAACAAGTTTAGTTCGGCATTCTCCAGAACGACTGCCGTCTCTGAATTTCCTCCCACACTATACACCATTTTCAATTCTTTGGCGTTACCAGGGGCAGGGTCGCCACCCATCGTGGAATTGCATATGGTCACACCATGCACCGTGCCAAAGCGGCTGAGGACATTCGTGCCTGCGTTCGAACCGTTCACCGGAAGATAAGTCGCTGACACCATCGTTCCAGTGGCGTACATTATGTTTGCCGTTGAGTTTTCGGGGACAATCACGGTTTCCTGGTGGCCTCCCACCGTACATATAATGGTCAGTGCTTTGACGTTGTTGGGAGAAGGATCGCCTCCCAGCGTGGTATTGTTTACCGCCAGGCTGAGGGTGTTGTTGCTGACCTTGCCGGCGACGAGGCTGGTGACATTGGTCCCGCCGTTGGCGCCGTTAGTCGGCGCATAAATCGCGGAATTGATGGTGAGAGTAACCGTATTTATTGGCGGCACGGCCAGCATTCCCATGGCCAGTTGCATGGCATCATAGGTGTTTACCGGGACCGAATCACTTACCCGGTAGGACCAGTCGCTGACGATGCCGCGTGAATTTCGGAAACTCCACGCGTTATCGCAAGCCTGCTGTGCCCAGGCGACATTTATGCCGCTCTGGCCCATGGCCCGCAGACAGAAACCGGGGCTGCCAGCCACATTACCAAAGACGACGTCCCAACGGCTCATTTCATAAGCGGAAGCTGCCTGAGCGTTGCTGGTATGACCGAGAAGAACGGAGTCCTGCATAAAAAACCCATAGTCAGAAGTGGATGTGCTGCTAATGCCGCTGTTGGGAGTTCCTTCCACCATGCCGCTTGAGGCGATATATTCATAGTTGGTCAAAAACTTATACAGGTTTTGTGCCTTGGTCGTATAGCCGGAGTTGGGCAAATCCTGGCCGAGATAATAGCCGGGAACAATGCACCCATCGGCGGTTTCAGTGGTCACGACGCAACCGCTGGTGCATTCAACTATTCCTCCGTTCGTAGAGTCATAGCCGCGACTGTAACCCAAATCAAAACCAGATTGCGCGAGAGTCAGCCATGTCCTGTTCCCGGTCAGTTGATAGGCGCCGACAAATGCCCTCCCCACGCCCATCACATCGTCATTATATGTGTCCCAAGACCAGTTTAATCCATTTTGATTGGTAAAACCGGCGCACAATGCGTTGACCGTGTTTGTGGTGTCAAGTCCAAGGGCTACGGCAGCCTCGACGACTTCCATGTCTGACCCAAACTGCCAGAAATATTGCACGCTACCACTTCCTTCCTGGTCCCTGAAATATCCGTTGCCGTTGCTTGTAAAATAAAATGCATTCTTCCAGGAATTATAAGCGAGGGATCTATCCGTGGTGGTGAAGGCCAAGGAGGTTTGAATGCCACCAAGTGTGAGCATGGTTAACATTAATACACACCACGCGTCATGCAAATGGTGCAAGGTTTTGTTTGTTATCATTTGGTTGTTTGTTGTTGGTTGTTTGTTTTGTTTTATTTTCCGTTTGCTGCCCCGGCTATAAACTGTTCTCAACGACACAAGAAACGGATTTACTATTTTTTTTCTTAGAGCTTCTAAGTATTATGGGTGGACTTTTTAACCATAACGCCACTGCAAGTAATTGCAATACCCCTGAACAGGGGTTAGATACGTTTCAGCTATTATTCAAGGGAGGTGAGCAGCATTGATGTCATCACTGACCGGGTCTGGCTCCCACGCAACTGTGTAATGGCCCGGTAACAAGGATGAAACGGCAGTGATCAACTCCGGCCAGTGTGATCATTAATTCTTGCCGATCGAAGGATATTTCCGATTTCACTTTTACTCAAAGGTCCGTAACGCCTGCGCCGCTTCGGGTACCGTGGCGGCATGATAAATCTTGTTCCAATCGGCCGCCACCGCCTGGCGGCTTAGGTAAACACATGGCCAACATGGCCAAGCATCCGCGCTGGCTCCGCAGCTTTGTTGCGCGTGCAGTTACTTCCCTTTTCCAAACTCCGCTGCCAGGGGAATTTTTGCCGCGATGATGAAACTGGGAATGGTGGCCAGCACCACCCAGATAAAAAATAATTTGTAGCCGGTGTGCGCCTGCAGCCAGCCGCTCCACAAGCCCGGCACCATCATCCCCAGCGCCATGAAACCGGTGCAAAGCGCGTAGTGCGCCGTGGCGTGTGCGCCGCGCGAGATGTAAATCATGTAAAGCATGTAAAACGCGAACCCGAAACCATAGCCAAACTGTTCAAACGCCACGCCCGCGCCGATCGCCATGAGATTTGCCGGCTGCGCCGCCGCCAGCCAGATGAAAACCGCGTCGGGCAGATGGATCGCCAGCAGCATCGGCCAGAGCCAAAATTTCAGACCGTTCCGTGAGATGACCAGCCCGCCCAGCAGTCCGCCGCCAATCAGCGCGATGATGCCAACATTGCTGTAGATGAATCCCACCTGCGCGTTCGTCAGCCCCAGCCCGCCGGCGGCCCGCGCATCCAGAAAAAACAGTTGCGTCATCGGCATCAGTTGCGCCTCGCCAAAACGGTAGATCAACAGAAACAGCAGTGAAATGCCGATGCCTGGTTTCTGGAAAAAAACAGCCATGGTTTTGAGAAATTCCCCGGAAAAATTCCGGCCGGACCGGACCACTGGCCGGTCGTTCGCCGGCCACGGCAAAATCCAGCGGTGATAAACGGCCAGCAGCACGACGATGCCTGCGACGATGCCGAAGACCACCGACCACGCGTGCGGAAAACTGTTCGTCCGCGCCGCCAGAATTCCCGCCAGGATGACCAGTTGCCCTTTCGCCAGAATTCCCGCCACACGATAAAACGTGCTGCGCACGCCGCTGAACAGGGACTGTTCACGTTCCGGCAGCGCGAGCAGATAAAATCCGTCCGCCGCCACGTCGTGGGTGGCCGACGCAAACGCCAGCAGCCAGAAACACGCCAGCGTGATTTGGAGGAAATGCGCAGCCGGGATGGCAAACGCCAGGCCAGCCAGCGTCGCGCCGACGAGCAGTTGCATCGTCCAAATCCACCACCGCCGCGTTTTCAGGAGGTCCACCACCGGGCTCCACAATGGCTTGATGGTCCACGGCAAATACAGCCAGCCGGTCAGAAAGGTGATCTCCACGTTCGATACGCCGAGGTTTTTGTAAAGCACCAGCGAGACCGACAGCGCCAGCGCAAACGGCAGCCCTTCCGCGAGATAGAGTGTGGGAACCCACGCCCACGGATTGCGGAAAAGGGGGGCGGGCATATTTCAGGTTTGGCGTGAAATTAAAAACGCCCGGCGCGGCATCAAATCCGGTTTGAACACGGCTGAAATCTAAAGGGCCGGCCGCGGGCAGGGCAAACTTTTCTTCATTTCCTTTGCGGCCAAACCGCCACACAATCGGCGGGTGATCGGCGCTTTTCTCAACGCCATGGGCATCCTGTTCGGCGCGCTGTTCGGCCTGGCGCTGCGCCAGCCGGTGACCGCCCGCACCCAGGATTTTTTCAAGTCCGCGCTGGGCGCCTTTACGGTCTTTTACGGGCTGCGGCTGGCCTATGAAAACATCCACGGCACGTTCTCCGCCGGCCTCAAACAAATTCTGATCGCCGCCCTCGCCATTATCCTCGGCAGCTGGCTTGGCCGGCTGATGCGGCTGCAAATCCTGTCCAATCGCATGGGCCACCACGCCGCCACCCTGCTGGCCGCCGCGCAGAAAGATCCGCCCGGGCCGCCCGCCGCCGGCGCTGGCGGCTCTGCATTCACCTGGCGGAATCGGGGTTCGAGTTCGACATGTTCGCGCACCAGCGGGGTCCCATGTTCGAGTGGCTTAAGCGCAGCGGACGGGACATGTCGGATTGCGGGCGGGGGTCGCCGGCGCGGCACCTCGACAATTGCGGCTTGCTCGGCCCCAACCTGTTGGCGGCGCATGTCAACCACCTGGGTCGGGGCGATGCCGCCCTGCTGGCCCGCCGCGGGGTCAGCGTCGTTCATTGCCCTCGCAGCCATTCCTATTTCCGCCACGCGCCGTTCCCGCTCCGGCGCTTGCTCGCCGCCGGAGTCAATATTTGCCTCGGAACCGACAGTCTGGCCAGCGTCTATAAAACCCGGCGGCAGACCGTCGAACTCGACATGTTCGAGGAGATGCGCACCCTGGCTAGCCGGGAGTCTTCGCTTTCGGCGAGGCAGATTGTCGCAATGGCAACGCGCAACGGGGCGCGCGCGCTG
>Ga0181520_10010536_pt1 | contig 12375 bp, 9 predicted proteins | sample PEATcosm2014_Bin_29_FD_132451 | JGI IMG/M metagenome (GOLD analysis project Ga0181520, IMG submission 132451) | Peatland microbial communities from MTU Mesocosm Facility, Houghton, MI, USA - PEATcosm2014_Bin02_30_metaG | ecosystem: Environmental > Terrestrial > Soil > Wetlands > Peat | place...
CCCGCCGACCTCCTCAACCTCGCCACCGCCGCCGCCGAGGCGGGGGGACGGGTGATCAACGCGGCCCGCGCCAGCGGCCGCGCCACCGTCGCCGAATCCAAGGGCCGGGGGGATTGGGTCACCAGCGTCGACCGTGAGGCAGAGGCGGCCGCGACCTCGATCCTGCGGATGGCCACGCCGGAGATACCGATCCTTGCCGAGGAGGCCGGAGGCATCCGTTCCGAGCGCTTCTGGGTGGTCGACCCGCTCGACGGGACCACCAACTTCGTGCTCGGGTTCCCGATGGTGGGGGTGAGCGTCGCCCTCGTCGAGGGCGGCCAGCCGGTGGTCGGCGTGGTCGGCGCTCCCGAGCTCGGGGCGCGATGGTCCGCGGTGCGCGGCGAGGGCGCATTCGACCGCGCCGGCCACCGCCTGGATCTGCGCGCCGCCCCGGCCGGCGGGGTCACCGCCACCGGCTTCCCCTTCCGCCACCCGGAGTGGCAGCCGCGCTACCTGCCGGTGATGAGCGCGGCGCTCAACGAGTTCGAGGACCTGCGCCGGGCCGGCGCGGCGTCGCTCGACCTGGCGTACTGCGCCTCCGGCGTCTGGAGCGGCTACTTCGAGCTGGGCCTCGGGCTCTGGGACATCGCCGCCGGCGCCCTGCTGGTGCGCGAGGCGGGTGGGGTGGTGACCGACTGGAGCGGCGACCCGGACGCGGTCTTCCAGAGCGGCGACATCCTCGCGGGCGGCCCGGGCTGGCATCAGCGCATGCTGGAGCTCGTCCGCCGGGTGGGGGTGAGGTGAGGTGAGAGACCGTAACCGGAGCCGCCTCCTCCGATTCCACCTTCACGTGCCATGAGGGAGACTCCGCCTCCGTGACCGCCCAACCCCCGGTGAGCGGGCTCGCCCGCCCCACCGCCGCGCCCGGAGGCCTGCTGGCCGGCCGGCGGGTGCTGGTGACCGGCGTGCTCACCCCCAAGAGCATCGCGTACGCCATCGCCGATGCCTGCCTCGAGCGCGGGGCGGAGGTGATCCTCACGTCCTTCGGCCGGGCCATGAGCCTGACCGAGCGCAGCGCCCGGCGCCTCGGCCTCGCCGGCCCAGTGCTGGAGATGGACGCCTAGCGGCCGGACCAGGTCGCGGCGGTCGCCGCGACGCTGCGGGAGACCTGGGGCGGCCTCGACGGCGCCGTCCACGCCATCGGCTACGCGCCCGAGGACGCCCTGGGTGGCCGTTTCATGACCACCCCGTGGGAATCGGTGGCCACGGCCATGCAGATCTCCGCCTTCAGCCTCAAGACGATGGCCCAGGAGCTGGCTCCCCTGATGGAGGGGCACGGCGGGTCCCTGGTGACGCTCACCTTCGACGCCACCGTCGCCTGGCCGCTGTACGACTGGATGGGCCCGACCAAGGCGGCGCTCGAGTCGATCGTCCGCTACCTCGCCCGCGACCTCGGCCCCCGCGGCATCCGGGTCAACACCCTGTCGGCCGGCCCCCTCGAGACCGTGGCCGCCAAGGCGATCTCGTCGTTCTCCGACCTCAAGGACGCCTGGCAGCGGGCCGCGCCCCTGGGTTGGAACAGCGGCGACGCCGGCCCGGTGGCGGATGCCGCCGTCTTCCTGCTCAGCGAGCTGTCACGGGCGGTGACCGGGGAGATGCTGCACGTCGACGGCGGCTACCACAGCCAGGGTGCCCCGGCGGCCGCCCACGTGCTGGAGGCCCTGGGCGAATGACCGCGGAGCCGAACGGCCGGGTCCGGGTCGTCGTCACCGGCATCGGGGCGGTGACCCCGCTGGGCCTCGACGTGGAATCGAGCTGGGATGCCTGCCGCCGCGGCCTGTCGGGGATCGTCCCGATCTCGCTCTGCGAGGCGTCCGACCTCCCCACCCGCATCGCCGGCGAGGTCAAGGGGTTCGACCCCGCCGACCACCTGGGACCCAAGGAGGCGCGCCGCACCTCGCGCTGCGTCGCCCTCGGCCTGGCCGCCGCCCGTGAGGCGGTCGACGACTCCGGCCTGGACGTAAGCTCGATCGGCGACGACGTGGGCGTCCTGGTCGCCTCCGGGATCGGCGGTCTCGAGTGGCTGGAGAATGCGGTGATCCGCCTCAGCCAGGGGGGACCGCGGCGGGTCTCCCCCTTCACCATCCCGGCGATGATCCCGGACATGACCGCCGGGCGTGTCGCCATCGAGTTCGGCGCCCGCGGCCCGAACTTCGCGGCGGTCTCCGCCTGCGCCTCCTCGGGCAACGCCATCGGCGAGGCGGCGGAGTGGATCCGCCGCGGCGACGCCGTGGCGGTCATCGCCGGCGGCACCGAGGCGGCGATCTGCCGCATCGGCATCTCGACCTTCACCGCCATGCAGGCGATGTCGACGCGCAACGAGGAGCCCGAGAAGGCCTCCCGCCCCTTCGACAAGGATCGCGATGGCTTCGTCATGGGCGAGGGCTCGGGAATGCTGATCCTCGAGGAGCTCGACCACGCCCGCCGGCGAGGGGCCCGGATCTACGCTGAGGTGGTCGGCTACGGCGCCACCGACGACGCGTGCGACATCGTGCAGCCTGACCCAACCGGCACCGGCGCCTGCCGGAGCGTGCAGCGCGCCCTCCGCCGCGCCGGGGTGGGGCCCGATCGGGTGGACTACGTCAACGCGCACGGCACCTCGACGCAGCTCAACGACGCGGCCGAGACCAGGGCCGTCAAGGCGGCGCTCGGGGCACGGGCGGCGACCGTCCCGATCAGCTCCACCAAGTCGATGACCGGCCACCTGCTGGGCGCCGCGGGCGGGGTGGAGGCGATCTTCAGCATCCTCGCCATCCGGGACCGCTACGTGCCCCCGACGATCAACCTGGACGAGCCCGACCCCGAGTGCGACCTCGACTACGTCCCCAATGTCGGGCGGAGCGCGCCGGTCGATCTGGCGATCAGCACCAGCTACGGATTCGGCGGGCACAACGCCTGCCTCGCCTTCGCCCGCGTGGAGGGCGAGTAGCCCCCGACCTCCGGGGCACCCGAGCGCCGGATCGCTGAGCGCCGGAGCGTTCGTCCGTAGGAGCGCCGACCGCCGGGGCACCCGAGCGCCGGATCGCCCGGGTCACGACTCGGTCACCGGCAGATGTCGTCGCCGGGGGCGGGTGCGCCGCCCCCATATCCTGACCGGAGCTGTGAGCACTCCTGGGCGGTCATGACCGGGCGCCCCCGGCTCGTCTGCGCCTTGCTGGGCGGGCTCGCCGTGCTGGTGCTCGGCGTCTACGTCCGGGGCTGGCTGCTGATCGCACCGCAGACCTCGCTCAACCGCACCAGCGATTTCGCCGGCAGCTACGTCGCCGCGACCCTCTGGCGCGACGGGCGCGGGGCCGACATCTACAACCTCAGTGTCGAGACCGCCGAGCTGCGCGCCACCGGCGCCCCGGCCGATCACTCCGACATACCGTTCGAGAACCCCCCGTCGGCGCTGCTCCTGGCCCTGCCCACCACGCTGGTCGACGGCGGCGTCGCGTGGGCCTTCTGGTCCTGGCTCCAGCTCCTCCTGGTGCTGGCGGCGATCGTGCTGGCCGCGCGGGTCGCCCCCTGGCCGGCCCGAGCCGGGCCCCTCCGGATCGCGATCTGCCTGGCGGCGCTGGCGGGCACCGGCACGGGGCTGCTCTTCCTCGAAGCCCAGTGGGACGGCTTCGCGGTCCTGGGCCTGGCCGCCGCCTACGCGCTCTGGCGCCGGGACCGCTCGTTCGCCGCCGGCCTGTTGATGGCCCTCGGCATCGGTGTCGCCAAACCCCACCTCGCCCTCGGCCTGGCCGCCTTCATGGTCGGCCGGCGCGACTGGCGCGCCGTGGCCGGGGCGATCACCGGTGTGGCCGCCATCCTCCTGGCCAGCGTCGCGGTGGTGGGGGTCGGGGGAGTCCAGAGCTATGTGGGAGCCCTCCTCCAGCCGTCGAACAGCCCGGTCCGCGAGATGCTCGGCTTCAGCGGCCTGTTCGGCTCCTGGCTCGGCCCCGGCCGTCCGGCGGACCTGCTGACCATCGCCGGGGGCGCCCTGGCGCTGGCGGCGGCCCTCTGGGTCGGCGCCCGAGCGCGGCGCTCGCCGTGGCTGCTCGAGCCGGCGCTCTTCGCCGCCACCGCCCTCTCGCTGCTCGCCTCACCTCACCTGCTGGGTCACGACCTCACCCTGCTGGCCCCGCCGCTGGTCGCCCTGCTCGGCTGGCTCGCGGTGCGGGCCCGGAGCTGGCCCGACCCGGCCAGCGCGGCCCTGATCGGCGCCTGGATCGCCGTCTCGGCGCTGGCGCTCCTCGATCTGGCCGGCGAGCAGAACGGCGGAACCGGGTTCCGCCTGGTCCCCTGGGCGCTCATCGCGCTGGGCTTCGGGACCGCCGCGGCGGTGGTGCACAGCGGTCCGGGAGACGCGCCGGGGGCTCGGGCCGCACTCCGCGAAGCCTGACCCCAGGCCGGTCGGCGCGGCCGTCCGGGGCGGCTTCGACCGCTTCTTGACCTGGATGTGCGATCTCCGCAGTCGCGATCCGCACGCGACAAATTGCGATGGCGTTCTGTCACACGGGAGACGGGATCCCGTCATTGGAGGTGCTGCGAGTAGTGCATATGCTCTATTCGATGTCCAAGCAGCCCCCCGCCTCGGACACCCCCGCGTCCCCGTCGGTGGGGGCTGCGGCGCTGCGGTTGGCGGTCGCGATGGCCCTCGCGGCGACCATCGCGGCGGTGGCTCTCGGGGTGGTCGCCATCCTCTCCGACGGGACCATCGCCGGAGGGGCGGCAACCGCGGGCCTGGTCGTCGCCGGCACCGCGGTCCTGGCCGCGGCCCTGGTGGTGGTGACCGTCCACCTCTATCGAGCCCGTGCCGAGCTGGCCAGGCGCCATGCCGAGATCGAGGGGATGGCTAGCGTGGACTCCCTGACCGGGGTGGCCAACCGGCGCGCCTTCGAGCTGGAGCTGGAGCGCCACGTGCACCCCGGCGCCAATCTTGCCCTGCTGCTCATCGACCTCGACAACCTCAAGTCGGTCAACGATTCGGTTGGTCACGGGGTCGGCGACGAGGTCCTGCGCGGGACCGCCCGCCGCATCCAGAGCTGCCTGCGCGCCACCGACATCGTCTCTCGTCTCAGTGGCGACGAGTTCGCGGTCCTGCTGCCCCGGGTGGGGGACCGGAGCAACGTCGAGGTGATCGCCCGCCGCATCGTGGAGGCGGTCCAGCGCCCGTACCCCGCCGAGCTGCTCAGCTGCACGGTCAGCGCCAGCGCCGGGGTGGTGATGATGAATGGCGAGAGCGGTCCCGGCGACCTGCTCCGCAACGCCGACGTGGCCCTGATCGCCGCCAAGCGGCAGGGCAAGAGTCGCTACGTCCTCTACCGCGCCGCGATCCACTCCAGCGAGGTCGAGCGCATCGCCTTCGAGCGCGACCTGCGCACCGCCCTGGAGCAGGACCAATTCGTCCTCCACTACCAGCCGATCGTGGACTCGAAGAACCGCAGGATCCTCGGTGTGGAGGCCCTGGTGCGGTGGCAGCATCCCGAGCGCGGCCTGGTGCCTCCGCTCGACTTCATCCCGCTCGCCGAGGCGACCGGGCTGATCGTCCCCCTGGGTGCCTGGGTCCTGCGCGAGTCCTGCATCCAGACCCAGAGGTGGCGGACCAGCCACCCCAGCCTCTTCAAGGACTTCCTGCTCAGCGTCAACGTCTCGGCGCGGCAGCTCTTCGGCACCCAGCTCCAGAACGACGTGGTGACCGCCCTCAACGAGTCGGGGCTGGACCCGCATCACCTGGTCCTCGAGATCGTCGAATCCCAGGTGATGACCGACGTCGCCGCGGCGCTCCGCCAGTTCGCGGCGCTCAAGGAGATCGGGGTCCGGATCGCCATCGACGACTTCGGCACCGGTTACTCCTCGCTCGGTCACCTCCGGGAGCTGCCGGTCGACTTCCTCAAGCTGGACAAGAGCTTCACCGACAACATCACCGAGTCGGTGAAGAGCCAGGAGCTGATGCGGACCGTGGCCCAGCTCAGCCGGGCGCTCTCCATCCCCACTGTCGCCGAGGGGGTGGAGACCCTGGAGCAGGCCGACGTGCTGAACACCCTCGACGTCAACCTCTGCCAGGGCTTCTACTTCGCGCGCCCGATCGACGCCGAGAGCCTCTCACGGATGCTGAAGCGGGTGCGCCGCCTGCCGGAGACGGTGGGGGCGCGCGGCTCGGTTCCCGGGGTTGGCGGCGGAAGGCTGACCGTCCCGGTTCCCCCACCGGCCACGATGGTGACCAGGACCCTCCCCAACTGACCCCACGGCACCGGGCCCTGGGGCAGGGCCGCGGCCGGCCCGGCCGCCGGCGCCGGGGAGCCGCCGGCGCCCATCCGCCTCCCCGGGGTTATGGACAGATTCGTCCTAAAGCGCTGAGAGAAGAGGGGCCACCGCTCCCTGAGCCGGCCGCCCGCCCCGTGGAGGCTCAGTCCCGCCCGGGCCCGGCGGGCTGCGGTCCCGCCCCCGGCCCGGCGGAGCGCGGCGCCGGGGGTGGGGCGGCGGCAGTGGGACGGCCGGCGGCCGCAGTCGCGTAGCCGGCGGCATGCGGCTGGTAGCGGAGACCGCGGGCGCCGCGGGTGGCGGAGAAGGCGGCCGCCACCACCATCAGCCCCATCGAACCGTAGAAGGCCGAATGGAGCCCGCTGGCGAACGCCGTGGCCAGCTGCCCGTGCAGCGAGGTGGAGCCCACGAAGATCGCGAAGGCGAGCTGGCGCGGGATGCTCCGCGACGCCAGCACGATGGCCATCGAGAAGGAGAAGACCATGCCCACATTGGCGAAGGTGCGCAGCATCCCGGAGGAGATCCCGAAGAGCTGTGGCGGCGACGCCTTCATCACCGCCGAGGTGTTGGCCGGGAAGAACGAGCTGGCCCCGACGCCGTTGACCAGGCTCGCCAGCACCACCACCCAGAGTGAGGTGCCGGTCGAGAGCTGGGCGTAGACGAAGAGCGCCACCACCTGGGCCGCGAGCCCGGCGGTGGCCGGGATCACCGGGCCGACGCGGTCCGCGAGACGCCCGGCGAAGGGGCCGACCGCCCCTCCCACCAGGTAGCCGGGGACCAGCAGCAGCGAGGCGTCGAGGGCCGAGAGGCCGCGGGTCCCCTGCAGGTACATGATCACCAGGAAGAGGACGCAGAAGTTGGCGAGCCCCTGGAAGAACGAGGCCAGCAATGACGGCGTCATGGTGGGGATCCTGAGCAGGGAGAGCTTGAGCATCGGCTCCGCCTGCCGCCACTCGACCAGGGCGAAGATCCCGATCAGGACGATGCCGCCGACGAGGTAGCCGAGGATCGTCGGGTCGAACGAGGACGACGCCAGCGAGGTCATCGCCCAGAGCACCCCGAAGAGACCGAGCCCGAGCGTGACCATCCCCGCCACGTCGAGGCGATGCCGCCGCCTCTCGCCCACGTCGTGCAGGACGCGGACCGCGAGCAGCACCGCGGCGATCCCGATCGGGACATTGATCCAGAAGATCCAGCGCCACGAGAAGTAGGTGACGATCACTCCGCCCAGGACGATGCCGAGGACCGCGCCCGCGCTCCAGCCGATGCCGTTGAACCCGTACGCCTTGCCGCGCTCGTGGGGAGGGAAGAGGTCCGCGATCACGGCGCCGCTGTTGGCCGTCACCAGGGCACCGCCGATCCCCTGCAGCACCCGGAAGCCGATCATCGACGAGCCGTCCCAGGAGAGCGCGCAGAGCGCCGAGCCGATGATGAAGACGATGAACCCGGCCTCGTACATCCGCACCCGGCCGAACATGTCACCCAGCCGACCGACCTGGGTGGCGAGCAGGGTGATGACGAGGAGGTAGCCGATGATCACCCAGATCACCGAGGAGAGATCGACGTGCAGTCCCCGCTCGATCTCGGGCAGGGCGAGGACCACGATGGTCGTGTCGACCGCGGTGATCAGCACGCCGGTCATCACCACGGCCAGCCCCAGGTTGCGCCGCACCGGACGCGGCGGGTCAGCCGAGGCGGGCGAGGCAGGGGGAGGCGCGGGGCTCACTCCCTGAGGATAGCGTCGGTGAGCACGGCGGCCGTCGCGCCGATCGCGGCGTGCCGCTCAGACGTTCACCCGGGCCATCTGGTCGGCCGTGTAGCGGTCGCCGGCCGCCGCGCCCGGGGGGGCGATGGCCTCGATCGCCGCGACCTCCTCGGACGTCAGCTCGATCGAGAGTGCGGCCACGTTCTCCTCGAGGTAGCGCCGCCGCTTGGTGCCGGGGATGGGGACGAGGTCCTCCCCCCGGGCGAGGACCCAGGCCAGGGCGAGCTGCGCGGGGGTGCACCCCTTCCCGGCCGCCACCTCGGTGAGCTGGGCCACCAGCCCGAGGTTGTGGGCGAGGTTCTCACCCTGGAAGCGCGGGGTCCGGCCCCGGAAGTCGTCGGCGGCGAACTCCACCGCGCTGGTGACCGCCCCGGTGAGGACGCCGCGCCCGAGCGGGCTGTAGGCGACGAAACCGATCCCGAGCTCCCGGCAGACCGGCAGCACCGCCTCCTCCGGGTCGCGGGTGAAGAGCGAGTACTCGGTCTGGACGGCGGTGACGGGGTGGGTGGCGTGGGCCCGCCGGATGGTGGCCGGCGCCGCCTCCGAGATGCCCAGGCAGCGCACCTTCCCGGCGGCGACCAGCTCGGCCATCGCGCCCCAGGTCTCCTCGACGGGAACGCTGGTGTCGACCCGGTGCTGGTAGTAGAGATCGATGTGGTCGACGCCCAGCCGCTCGAGCGAGGCGTCGCAGCAGCGGCGCACGTACTCCGGGCGGCCGTTGACGCCGATCCAGGAGCCGTCCTCGCGGCGCTCGTTGCCGAACTTGGTGGCGAGCACGACCTCGTCCCGCCTCCCGGCGATCGCCCGCCCCACCAGCCGCTCGTTGGTGAAGGGCCCGTACATGTCGGCGGTGTCGATGAAGGTGACCCCGAGATCGAGGGCACGATGGATGGTCGCGATGGACTCGACCTCGTCGGCGGGGCCGTAGGACTGGCTCATCCCCATGCACCCGAGGCCCTCGGTGGAGACCTCCAGACCCTGGGAGCCCAACCTGCGCTGCTGCATCTTCTCGCCCTCCTTGCTGCCGCCGAGCCACGATACTCGACAGCCCCCGCTCAGGCGGAGAATCGGTTGCCATGGCCTGCGACTGGCTCCTGATCGACGGCTCGAGCCTCATCTTCCGTGCCTTCTACGGTGTCCCCTCGAGTGTGAGCGGCCCGGATGGCCGGCCGATCAACGCGGTCCGCGGCTTCCTCGACGCCCTGACCCGGCTGATCCTCGAACGGCGGCCGCGGCAGATCGCGGTGGCGAGCGACCAGGACTGGCGGCCGGCCTGGCGGGTGGAGCTCATCCCCGCCTACAAGGCGCACCGGGTGGCGGAGCCGGTCCCGCCGCTGCTCGAGCCGCAGATGCCGGTGATCGCGGAGGTCCTCCACGCCATCGGCGTCGACCAGGTGGGGGTGGCGGACCACGAGGCGGAGGACGTGATCTCCACCTGGAGCGCGCTCACCTCCGGCACCGTCGAGGTGGTGAGCGGCGACCGTGACCTCTTCGCCCTGGTCGAGGACCCCCGGGTGCGGGTGCTCTACCCGGAGAAGGGCGGGATGGCGGTGGTCGACGAGGCGGAGGTGACCCGCCGCTACGGCGTCCCCGGCCGCCTCTACGCGGACTTCGCGGTCCTCCGCGGAGATCCCTCCGACGGCCTCCCCGGGCTCCGGGGGGTGGGCAGCGGCAGGGCGGCGGCCCTGATCCACCGGTACGGCGGGGTGGCCGCGATGCTGCGCTACGCCTCGCTGGGCGACGCCGACCGCGACTACCTGGAGCGGGCGATGCGGGTGGTCCAGCCGGTCCTGGACCTGCCGATCACCCTGCCCCCGGGGCGTCGGGATCGGTATCCGGTCGATCCCGAGGTGGTGGCGGCGCTGGTGGCGCGCCACGGGATCCGGGGCGCCTGCGACCGGTTGGTGGCGGCGCTCGCCGGGATGGGCTGAGGGCTCGGCGCACCCGGTTCCTCGACGGGTGCGGCGCCTTGACACTTGTGATCGGCCGATCAATAATCTCGGCATGACCCCGCGTGAAGCCGCCGGCCGGATGCGCCAGACCTCCGATGAACGCCGCGAGCAGGTGGTCGAGGCGGCCATCCGCGAGTTCGCCGAGCGCGGCTATGAGGCGGCAAGCACCGCCGCCATCGCGGAGCGGGCCGGCATCAGCCAGCCGTACATCTACGCGCTCTTCCCCAACAAGCGCGACCTCTTCCTGGCCGCCCACGACCGGGTGCAGGGACGGATCCGGGCGACCTTCCGGGAGGCGGCCCGCGGTGCCCGCAGCCCGGAGGACGCCTTCGCACGGATGGGCATGACCTACCCGGAGCTGATCGCGGACCGCTACGAGCTGCTGATGCAGCTGCAGTCCTACGCGGCGTCGGCCGATCCCGAGATCCACGCGCACTGCGCACGCGGCTTCCGGGCCCTGGCCGATGACGTCCGCGAGCTGAGCGGTGCGACGCCCCGCCAGATCGCGGAGTTCTTCGCCGCCGGGATGCTCGCGAACGTGACCACGGTGCTCGGAATCCCGGAGCTGTGCGCCCCGCTCTGGGAGGAGAAGCACGGCGCTCTCGACGGCGAGGAGAGGCCCGGCACCACCGCCGGTGCGGAGAATCCCGCATTCGCAGGACCCGAAACCCGCGGCTGAGCCGCCGCCCGCGTTCTCTTTTTTTTGACCGACGGATTGATGGATGCATCAATAAGGAGAGCCCCGATGTCCCAGCCCACCACTCGAGCATCGACACCCTCGACGGTCGCGGCCCCAGCCCCCGCCCGTACCGGCTGGACCCTCGCCCTGGTCTCGCTCGCCCTCTTCATGGTCACCCTCGACAACCTGGTGGTGACCTTCGCCCTGCCCAGCATCCGCCTCCAGTTCCACGCCGACATCGCCTCGCTGGAGTGGACGGTCAACGCCTACACCCTGAGCTTCGCCGTGCTGCTGCTCTCCGGGGCCGCCCTCGGCGACCGGTTCGGCAGGCGCCGGATGTTCCTGGTCGGGTTGGGCATCTTCACCCTGGGGTCGGCGGCCGCCGCGCTGGCGCCCAACGCCGGGGCGCTGATCGCCGCCCGGGCCTTCCAGGGCGCCGGGGCCGCGGTGGTCATGCCCCTCACCCTCACGCTGCTCTCCGAGGCGTTCCCCGCCGGCCGCCGGGGGGTGGCGCTCGGGATCTGGTCGGGGATCAGCGGCCTCGGGGTCGCCCTCGGTCCGGTCATCGGCGGGGCCGTGATCAGTGGCATCTCCTGGCACTGGATCTTCTGGATCAACGTCCCGGTCGGCCTGGTGGTGGGCCCGCTCGCGGTGCTCCGGCTCAGCGAGAGCCGCGGCCCCAACCGCCGGTTCGACGTCCCCGGGCTGGTGCTGGCGACCGGCGGCCTCTTCGGGATCGTCTACGGGCTGGTGCGCGCCAACGCGATCGGCTGGGGGAGCGGCACCGTGCTCGGCTCGATGCTGGGGGGCGCGGCCCTGCTGGCCGCCTTCACCCTCTGGGAGCTGCGCTCCCCGGCCCCGATGCTGCCGATGCGCTTCTTCCGCAGCCGGGCGTTCTCGGCCACCAACGCCGTCTCGTACACGATGTACTTCGGGATGTTCGGGTCGGTCTTCCTGCTCGCCCAGTTCTTCCAGACCGCCCAGCACTTCACCGCCCTGCAGGCGGGGCTGCGGACGCTCCCCTGGACGGGGATGCCGATCCTGGTCGCGCCGGTGGCGGGGATCCTCTCCGACCGCCTGGGCAGCCGTCCGCTGATGGCGACCGGACTGGCCCTGCAGGCGATCGCGCTGCTCTGGATCGACCGGGTCCTCTCGCCGGGGATGGCCTATTCGGCGGTGATCATCCCCTTCATCCTCGCCGGGACCGGGATGGCGCTGGTCTTCGCGCCGGCCGCCAACGCCGTGCTCTCGGCGGTTCGCCCCCATGAGGCCGGCCAGGCCTCCGGTGCCAACAACGCCATCCGCGAGGTCGGCGGAGTCTTCGGGATCGCCGTGCTGGCCGCGGTGTTCTCCCACCTCGGCGGCTACTCGAGCCCGGCCCAGTTCGTCGCCGGCCTCCAGCCCGCGGTGCTGGTCGGCAGTGGCGTGCTGGCGGTGGGCGCACTGGCCGCTCTGATGGTCCCGGGCCGCGCGCTCCGCCACCACCGGGCGGTGGAGCCGGTCCCGAGCGGAGAGCGGGAGGAGGCCGGAGCGGCGGCCTGAACGGGCGCCTGAGCGATCGGCGGGGGCGGGGTACGGGGCCACAGTCGGGCTCCGGCCCCGCCTCCATGTGACCATATTGACACGTGACTGATTAGTAACATAAAGTCACGGTCATGGACGACGACAGGGTCTTCCGGGCGCTGGCCGACCCCACCCGGCGCCACCTC
>Ga0181520_10010537_pt1 | contig 12375 bp, 14 predicted proteins | sample PEATcosm2014_Bin_29_FD_132451 | JGI IMG/M metagenome (GOLD analysis project Ga0181520, IMG submission 132451) | Peatland microbial communities from MTU Mesocosm Facility, Houghton, MI, USA - PEATcosm2014_Bin02_30_metaG | ecosystem: Environmental > Terrestrial > Soil > Wetlands > Peat | place...
GACCGCGCACGACGCGGATGGAAGGGGCGCGACAGGTGCGCCCTCTTTATATCTATCGGCATTTGGAAGCAAAGGCTTTAAGACGGAATTCGCCACGTCAAACCAATAGCGCTGACCTGCGCCCCTGTGAATCCCAAGGGGTCCACGAATGGCATTGGCGTACCTGCCGGGCTTTGAGGCATCGTGCTTGCTTTGCCCCAAGGCTCCGTGAGGCAAACTCTCCCGGATGCAGGGGCGTGGACCGTTGTCCGCCCCTGCCAGTCGGGGAATGGCGCGGCTCGTAACCGTTTTACCGGTTATGCAGTAACCGAAACTCCGGTGTAAGTGGGCGCTGAAGATGTGCTTGAACTCGTGTTGTTCTGCAGCAGCGACTGTAGCGAAGCAAAGTCGGATTGCGCGTTGGACAGATTTCCAGACTGTAAATCCTGGCCCAACTGAGCGAACAGTTGCGAAGCCTGACTATCCTGACTTCCGCCCAAGTGGTGATGATGGTGATGGTGCGACTGGGAAGCTTGGTTTTGGAAGTCCTGTTGAATGGTCGAATAGTCACTCTGGGCGGCAGTGAGATTGCCAGCCTGCAGATCTTGTGAGAGTTGACTGAAGGCCTGGGCAATCGGGTTGCTGCTTTCTGACGTTGACGTGTTCGATGTAGAACTGGTTTGCGGCATATTCTGCTCGAGCGTGGCGAAATCGGATTGGGCCGCAGAAAGATTGCCGGACTGCAAGTCCTTACCGAGCTGCTGGAAGTCCTGTTGGATTTGCTGTAACTGACTGGACATACTACTGGTAATACCGGACGTGGACATGTCAATACTCCTCGCAAAAGAATACAATCTCATACTTAATAATCCGCACTTTTCTGCAAGACTTTAGCGGCATTTTGAATCGGGAACGAGACTCACCTTGGGAGGCGCAAGTGCCGGGCTCATTCTTCTGTCGCCGGGACCCTAATACTCCTCATTCGCTGGGACTTGGCCGATGATCGGCCAGAGTTTGGCAAATCACAGGGTCGGAAGAACGGCAACTTTGGGCTTGCGGACTCTCCCGAGAGGCAATACCGACCCCTTCCGTGGCTTGTGGAAGCGCCCGGCGCTGAAAGCCCGACTGGGTATTGAATTATTGAATTCAGACGCGTTCGGGCGTATATTCCCGGTCGGGCGAGAACTGGAAACGGAAATGCTGGTATACTCCTACGGCAGAACTCTAGAAACGAACCCAGGTCGGCACAACCAATGGTACTTTAACTTCCGGAAAAGCTGCCGATAAACACTATGTGGACTACCGCCCACCGCTTCCCGAATCGTTTCGGTTATGCCTAGTCCTACTCGATTTATCGCTCGCCAGCCGATTTTTGACCGCCGCGAACGAGTCTACGGTTATGAACTCCTTTTCCGTTCGGGGCTGGAAAACCGCTACACTGCGAGCGACGGCGACGCCGCGGTTAGCGACGTTGTTGACAATTTCTTGAACGCCGGAGCAAGGACGCTTACCGCTGGTCGAAAAGCCTTTATCAACTGCACCCGCCAATTCCTGGTCAAGGAGTATGCCACCCTCTTGCCTAAAGAGGAGGCCGTCATCGAGATTCTCGAAACGATCGAGCCCGATCCCGAAGTGGTTGCTGCGTGTCGAAGGTTAAAGGACCTGGGCTATATGATTGCTTTGGACGATTTTGTTTATGCTGATAGATTCCAGCCTTTTGTCGAACTCGCTGACATCATTAAGGTCGATTTTCAGCTTTCGACGCCGGACGACAGAAAGAGGGCAGTGGCTAGATTCGCGCCGCTCAGAATCCGAATGCTGGCGGAAAAGGTGGAAACGCGTGCTGAACTCGCGGAAGCTCGCGACAGTGGTTACGTTTACTTCCAGGGCTATTTCTTCTGCGAGCCTCAGATTGTTCCCACTCGTCACATCCCGGCCTTCAAGCTTCACTACCTGCGGATACTTCAGGCCATCAGCAAACCGGAATTGGACCGGGACGAAATCGTGGCGCTGATTGACCAGGAAGTCTCGCTTTGCTACAAGCTGTTGCGATTTGTGAACTCCCCCCTTTTTGGTTTCCGGCGAGATATCAACTCCACCTCGCATGCACTGAATCTGCTGGGCGATCGAGCGCTTAAGAAGTGGGCATCAGTGGCCGCAGTCCTGGGCATGTGCGGCAGTGAACCCAACGAACTGGTTCAGACATCGCTCACGCGGGGGCGGTGCTGCGAGCTGTTGGCGGCGAATTTGGGCACGCGGGAAGAAGAGCAAAGCCTGTTCCTTCTGGGGGTATTCTCGCTGATGGATGCCATATTGGGCCGGCCATTACCGGAAATTGTCGCGGAAATCGCTCTACCTGACAAGGTTCGCGCCGCCCTCCGGGGAAGGTCGAACATCTATCGGCGAATCCTCGATTTGGTCACCGCCTTCGAAGCGGGGAGGTGGACCGAGGTTGGCGAACTTGCTATCCGCCTCGGGCAGGATGAGTCGCAACTCTCCGCCACATACTTAGAGGCAGTGGATTGGACGCAGAAAGTGTTCCAGGCCTGAGCCTTCCGGCTGAACCAACGAACACGCTCGAACTTGACTGCTTGTCAAATAGAACAATGCAGGAGGCCAACATGAAGTGGCTGAATTCGGCGCTTGGCCTTAACCGGAAACTGAACCTCCGCTTGCTCGATGCCGCAACGGCCGGCGATTCCGAGATGGTCCGGAATCTACTCGTAGAGGGCGCGGGTAAAGATGCAAAACGGGAGGATAGCTTGAGGCCTCTCCATCTCGCTGCAGCTAAGGGCCACACTTCGGTAGCAACGATGCTTGTCGAAGCAGGTGCGAACAAGGAGGCAAAAGGTAAGGACGGTGCGACGCCCCTGCATTTGGCTGCGTATTGGGGTCAAGCCTCCGTAGTTGAGGCGCTTGTCCAGGCGGGAGTGAACAAAGACGCAAAGAACGAGAAGGGCTGGACACCTCTGCATTTTGCCGCAGGTGGGAACCGCGCGCCGGTTGTAGCGATGCTCGTCGGTGCTGGTGCGAATAAAGAGGCAACCGATACGGGCGGCTGGACGCCTCTGCACCTGGCCGCGTTTTCTGGTTACGAGCCCGTTGTGGAAGCGTTGATTCAGGGGGGAGCAAACATCGAGGCAAAACAGAAGGAAGGCTGGACGCCTTTGCATTCTGTCGCAGCTTCGGGTGACGCCTCGGTAGTCGAGTTGCTTCTCGATGCGGGTGCGGATGTGGGGGCAAAGGATAACAATGGCGAGACCCCACTGCATTTGGCTGCACGTAACGGTCACGCACCTGTAGTTGAGGCGCTTGTCCAGGAGGGCGCTGACAAAGAGGCGTTGGGCTGGCGAAACTGCACGCCTCTGCATTTGGCGGCATTAAATGGTCACGCATCCGCGGTCGAGGTGCTCGTCCGAGCGGGTGCGGACAAGGATGCGAAGAGCATTTTCGGCTGGACGGCTCTGCATTTTGCCGCGTTTGCGGGTAGCGCACCGGTAGTCGAGGTGCTTGTCCAGGCGGGTGCGGACATACAGGCAAAGGATCTGAATAGCTGGACCCCTCTGTATTGTGCGGCTATCAAGGGAGACGCGTCGGTAGTAGCAATGCTAATCCAGGCGGGCGCGGATATAGAGGCAATGACCAAGGACGGCAAGACGCCACTGCACGGAGGCGCGCACGAGGGTCACACGCCCGTTGTAGAGTCCCTTCTCCGGACGGGAGCGAATAAAGAGGCAAAGGACAAAAAGGTGTTGGGCTGGACGCCCCTGTTCTTTGCTGCAGGTAAGGGTCACACGTCCGTTGTTAAAGCGCTTGTCGAGGCGGGTGCCCACAGGGAAGCAAAGGATATCGATGGCAGGACGCCTCTGTATTGGGCTTCAAAAATGGGTCACGCGTCCGTTGTTGCGATACTCCGCATTGCCGGTGGGCGGCGAAAGGGATGAGGCTCTATTCACTCTTGTAGGCCGATTTATAATGGCGTGCCGGTGTTAAGGCCGGATTCATTGGCCGAACCCATCAACCCAGCAAGTTTATAGCCCCCGCCGCTGCGCCCGAACTGCCGCTCGCACCCCAACCGAGTCCCGCGAGGTCTTGTGACAGCGTCGAATAGGCTGTCTGTGCGGCCGACAAATTGCCCGCTTGTAGGGATGCCCCTATGCTGCTGAACAACTGCGACACTTTGTTCTCAGAAGAGGAACTGCTCGACTGCGAACTATATCCCATGTCGTGGTGATGAGGGTGTTGCAGTTGTTGACCTTGGCCCGCCTGCTGAATCGCTTGTTGAAGCGTTGCGTACTCTTGTTGGGCCGTTGACACGTTGCCGGACTTCAACGCCGAACCCAAGGCGCTGAAAGTTTGCGGCAAAGAGCTGTTGCCTTGCACGGAGCCCGGCAGGTTCTTACTCAACGTGCTGAAATCCGATTGGGCTTGGCTTAGATTTCCCGCCTGAATATCCTTCCCCAACTGTTGAAACTCGCTCTTAACTTGCTGAGCTTTAGCTTGCCAGTTCTGCGCACTTAGGCTCAAAGAAGTGCTTGACGAAATGCCAGATGTGGACACTCTCCACCTCCTGAATTGAGTTGAGATCTTGGATGGTGGATTCGAAAGCGCACCCGTCAGCTTCCTCATCCAGGGAATCCAAATTGGCGCTGACACCGTGCTTCCGAAGCACACCATGTCGCCGATCGGCCACGCGTTGCCAGCAAGCTTACCGCTCAACATCCCGCGGTGCTCGACGCTACCTTCGCACCTTTCGTAATTGCACCCCGGCTTCCGTCCGTACTCATTTCGCTCTCCCTCGCAACTCATTGCTATTGAATGAGTTGGCCGAATCGGCGGTCACTCAGGGGAGATTGCTGCGAGGCGGATAGGAAATATTTTCCGCTCTGATCCGCCAAAACCCGGAAAGTTTTGCCCGCCTGGTTAGCAAGTTCTCATCAGCTATCCTTCTCGATTGATTTACCGGATTCTTTCCTAGGTTCAGCCAAAACGCCGGTCCGGTCCCTCGAGGAAGCGAGGAAGCGCAGCCACCTATTTGACGTGATGGATGGAGGGTGTCGAGTGTGGGGTGAATTACCTTGCAAGGAGCGCTTGTCGCATTTTTTCAGGTTCGGTTAAACTGCTAAGGCGTCCGCCGAGACAGGATCTCGGAAGCAAGCGGCAGCCCGCTCAGAAGGAGGGAGCCATGGGACGCGCACGGAAATCGCCCTAACGACTAAGGATATCCATGGAAAATTCGCTTCTGCAAGATCTTAAAGTTGCAAACGAAGCTGTCACGCGATTTGTTTCCGCGGTATCGGCCGCAAGTACATCTCAGCAGGCAGAATGGTATTCCGGCCAGATTGAAACGCTGACGGCTCAGCTCAAAAAGATTGAGAAGGTTTTCGGCCACGTCCCTCCCCCAGGATCACGCAATGAGGAATTGGCCAAAGAACTCAGAACCTATGAGGTCAACCTTGTCCTAATTAAGAAGGCGATTGAAGACCTGGGACCCGTATTGGAGGAAAAGATGCGCTTGACCAAAGAAGCAATCGCTCGACTGGGTGCGGCCAGAAACTGGTCTGACTCCATGAAGGACTTGTCTAAATAATTCCTCGCACGGGTCGCTTGGAATTCCCGGGACGTCTTACTTCAGGTAGTTAAACAGACTCATTTGGGAGATTTGCCCAGCCGCTTGGTAGGACGCATCAAGGGCTGTTTCGGTCTGGGTATAGTTCGAAATCACGCTCGCCATGTCCGCACTCTCGAGGTTGTCTTGAGCCGAGGACAGTCCCAACTGTTCCTGGGTTAAATAATTCTGGGCGGTTTGTAGGCGTGATAACGTTGCGCCATAGAAAGTACTCTGGGTATTGAAGCGACTGAAAACCTGCTCAAGCTGAGTGGTGGCGCCTTCCACGTTCCCCCCGCTCTGGAGGGCGGTGACAAGTCCCTGTAACGCCGCGAAAACATCCGAGCCGGATGGCGTAAAAACCTGGGAACCAGAAAGATTTGTGGGGACATATTCCCCGTCCCCGATCTGCACGCTGTTTGTTGACCCATTGCCATTATAGGTCACGCCGGATGGAGAACTGCTATCTTGCGTGAAAGGCTGCGTAGTGACGGCCGTGCCCGCGAAGAGGTAATTACCGGCATACGTCGTATTCGCAAGCGCAAGTACTTGGCTCTCTATGCCCGACACCTGGGTCGCTATGCTCTGCTGGTCGGAGGCGCTTAATGTGCCGTTCGACCCTTCAATCCCGAGGGAAATCGCCTGACTCAGGGCCGTAACCACGGAGTTGAGAGTGGAGTCCGCCACTTGCATGCTATTTTGGACGGTCGTGACATTCGCCAAATACTGGTCCACATCGCTCGTTTGCCCTTCGTTCAAAATGAGCTGTGCGACCGCGGCGGGATCGTCGGAAAGATTATTGATCCGCTTGCCTGACGACATCTGCTCCAAGTCGGTATTCTCAGTTTGCCGGAGCTGATCGATGCCCTGCACGACGGTTTGGTATAGGTCCGGATTTACTCTAAGTCCCACTTGCCTGGTCCCCCAAATTCGTGATGATGAAATCCGATAGGTTGTCGATGGTCGAAACCACTTGTGCGGCTGCCTCATAAGCTTGCTGGTATTTCACCAGGTTCGCAGCTTCTTCATCCAATGACACGCCCGATACCGAGGATTTTTGACTTTGCAACTGCTGGACAATCAAGCCGGTCGCGTCGAGCGAGGCGGAGGCTGACGAGACGCTATTTCCTATGCCGGCCACGAAATTTGCATAATAACTGTCATAAGTCTGCCCACCAATGATGTTCTGCGTCTGAAGGTTGGTGATATTCTCCAGATTCCCTGAACTCCCCGCTGAGCCATCGGAGCTCGCGGCGACTTGCGATGGATCAGTGATGTACATCGACATGGAAGCTGCCGCTCCCTGATTCGAGCCTGGGGTCGACGGAGTGAAAGGGGTGAAGAAATCTCCGCCTTGCGCCCCGTTAAGGGCGTAGCCCTTCTCATTGGCGGAGTTCACATTGCTGATCATACTGGCAGCAAGGTTATCCAGGTTCGATTGTAACGTCGGGATCTCCTGGTCGCGGACCTGGATATCCCCTCCCAATTCCCCACCTGTTATTTGCGCAGTAATGTTGGAGCCTTGTGAATAGACTTGGTTCATGCCGGTCGTGGCACTGGCCTGGGTGGTCAACTGGTAAGCCTGGTTGCCTACAACTAATGGGGAACCGCCTCCGACCGTCACGGTAACGCTCCCGTCGTCTGCGGAGACCGTGGAGGTCCCCACCAGGCTCGCGAGCTGGCTCAAAGCTTCATCCCTCTGCCCCACTAGGTCGCCGTCCCCTTGGCCAACGCCTTGCACCGATGCGATCTGTTGGTTCAAAGCAGCAATCTGACTTGCGAGGCTGTTTATCTGCCCCACTGTTTGGGTGACATCTTGATTGACACCGGATTGCACCTGCTGCAATTGCGTGCTGGCGGAACTAAATCCCTCCGCCAGGGTGCCTCCGGCATCAACGACCGCCTGACGCAAAGTACTATCTGAGGGATTCGCGGACAATGCCTGAATGCTGCTAAAAAAACCGTCGATTGCGCTCGACAACCCGACTCCGGAAGCCTCATTGAATATGGCCTCGACTTGCTGCATCCCGCTCACATAAGTACTGAGGGAGCTCTGCTGCTGCGTCTCGCTGTTCAATTGCAAATTAAGGACATTGTCGCGTACGCTTTGGATGCCCTGAACGGTCACGCCATCTCCCAGCATTATTCCGTTCACATCAGTGGGCTCGGATTCCGCAAATATCGGAATCTGGCGATCATATCCCGGAGTGCTGGCGTTCGTTATGTTGTTGCTCGTTACCTGGACAGCCGTCTGATCCGCCTCAAGGCCGCTCATGGCAATCGACATGCTGCCAAGTAAAGTACCCATGTTACTCCTTTACTTCTAAGACCATACCGGCGGGTGCGAGCGCCGGCTGAAGCTCAAACCGGCAAGTATACTGCGCCATCATATTGATCAATACGTTGATCGAACGCCTGGAACGCTTGAGCAATTCCGCTTGGACCCGGTTCAAGCGCTTCACGTCCGCCTGAATATTGGCCAGGCCTTGGGTCACAATTTTTAGTTTTCGCTGGGAAGTTTCATCAAGATGCGACATCAAGGTTGCGGGATTCGCCAAGTCCAACTCCAGATTAAGGGCAACGCCAAGGCGCTGATTGAGGGCTCGAATCTGATCGTCAAAGGACCGGATCTCATTGCAGAGGTTTTCTTGGTAGTTAATGTAATAGGTGATTCGGTCCAAGTCCATCGACGTGTATGCGACCTGACTTTCTTTGATTTGAGTCGCGAGCTGACGCAATGTAGCGAGCCGGCTCTCAAGCAGGGTCAAATAACGATCGATCTCTCGCTGCATTTCTCATACCTCGACGTCCAGCAGTCGCCCCCCCTCTTCCGGGTCGTCCGATGCTTCTTGCTCCGGTTGGCGCTGCTTCCGCTTGGGGGCATCCCGCTTCTGAGAAACCTTAGCGTTTTCCGGCTGCAAGGTACTCCCGATTCCGGACATTCGCTCAATAGGTAAGGAGGTGATGTCACTCATTCGGGTACCCTCCCCGGACCTAGTTAGAACCCGACTGCGGCCCCACAAGGTCGGTCAGCATCGCGTCTGCAATCTGGCCGGTGTCAACCTCGTATGTTCCTGCCTGAACCGCCTTCTGGAGTGCTTGAACCCTTTCTTGCCGGATATCGGGCAGGCTTGCCAACTGCGTCTTCAGTTGTTGAACCTTCTGGAGGTCCGAGGAAAGGTCAGTCGCGTCCTCACTGAAACCAACATTTGACTGACCCTGAGTCTTGGCGGCGCTGGCAGTGCCTGCCGTACTCGTAATGTCTTGATTCTCCGGGAACGAGAGTGAGTCGCTAACTCGCATTGGCCTTCCTCCTAATGAGAGAATCGGCCAATGTTAGAAAATCTTTAGGATTCTTACCGCGATCTAATAACTATTTTGCTGGGTTCGTGACCTCGGCCGTGCTTCCCTTCGGGATAAGGTGTTGAATCAACAAGTTAGCGATCCCGATGCCGCCACCTGCGACGATTCCGGTCGCGAGCGCGTGAACCCCCATGTCCGTGAGAGTGTCAGCCCCGGGGTCGTCGTCCGTTGGCCCCCCCAAGCTGTGCTGCATATCCTTGTAGAGACTCCCCAAAAGGTTCGCCTCGAATTCCTTGGCGAATTTCTTAACCTTTTCCGCCTTGCCACTGGAGATGTGTTTTGCTCCAGCTTGGAGCTGGTCTAAGGGTGAATCGGCAGCGACAATAGGTCTGAGTATGGTCGAAAAGGACATTGGTTAGATAACCTCCAGCTCGGCGTTCAAAGCGCCGGCGGCATTTATTGCCTCGATGATAGCGATGATGTCGCGAGCGGACGCCCCGATACTCTGCAATCCGGAAATCAGATCTTGGACAGTAGCCCCCGCGGGCAACTCAATATGTTTGGCGGGCGTTTCCTGTGCAGTCACTGTCGTCTGCGGCACGACGACAGTTTGCCCACCTTGCGAGAAAGCGCTCGGTTGAGATACTTGGAACTCCGTGGTGATTTGGACGGCCAAATTTCCGTGCATGATCGAGCAAGCACTCAGCGTCACGTCATGCCCCATAACAACAGTGCCGCTACGTTCGTTCATAATGACTCTAGCCGGGGCATGAACGGTCACCGCGAGGTTTTCAATTTCGGAGAGGAGCAAGGTGGTCCCTTCGGCCGACGGTGAGGTCTTGATGATAATCCGCCGCCCGTCGACAGCCATGGCTTGATCCTTCGCCAGGGCTTTATTGATCGCGGCTGCAACTTCTTGTGCGGTCAGGTAATCCGGCTCATGCAAAAGGATCGAAAGCTGAGACAGACGGCCAAGGTCGATCGCCGCGTCCCTTTCCACTGTTCCCCCGCTGGGCACGCGACCGGCGGTCGGGTGGTTCACGGTCACGGAATTTGCCTGCCCACCGGAAGAGAACCCGCCCAGCACGACAGGACCTTGGGCGGTGGCGTAGACTTGACCGTCGGGCCCGTGGAGGGTAGCCAGCACAAGATATCCCCCTTCCAAACTCTTAGCGTCCCCAACGGACGACACATTGACATCAAGTTGTGTTCCTGGGCGCGCGAAGGGAGGCAACTTAGCGGTCACCATTACCGCCGCAACATTCTTGACGGTAACAGATTGTGGCGACGGAATGTGAACGCCCAATTTCAGGAGCTCGTTCGCCAACGTTTGAGTCGGGAACATAGTCTGCTGGCTGTCCCCGGTTCTATTAAGGCCCACCACGAGACCATATCCTGCCAGGGGGTTCTCTCGAACTCCCTCCACGGAGGAGATGTCACGGATGCGGGCCTGCCTTAGATTGCTGTCCGCCGCGTAGCCGCTCGCCACCGCGAGTACTGCCAGGACTGCACTGCGAAATATGCGATGGAGTTTCATATCTGCCTAGAAATTAAGGATCTTGAGAATGGTCCGGATAAGTGCATTCGGTGGCCGAACGCCGTCACTGATCACGCCATGCCCGTTGAGGAGAATCTCCAGATTGCTGACGGAAGTTGAATTCACCGAACCATCCGAGGCTAAGTCGCCCGGCCGTATGACGCCTCGCACCGTCAGGGTTTGTGTCTGGTTGTCGATCGCTTCCTTCCGCTGAGCTTCAATCACCAGATAACCATTTGGCAAGACGGTGACAATGGTTCCCGCAAGAGTGGTCTGCAACGTGGAACTCGAACTGGCCTGGGCTTGTCCGGCGAGGCTGCTTGCCGAATTCGGCGAAAAAAGGTTCTGGAGTGCGTTTGCCGGTCCGAGTTGTCCGAACAAACCGGTAATGCCAGAGCTCGCGCTAAAGGTTCTTGCGGACTGGATTCCACCGTTGTTCGTCGAGCTTGTTTGTTCTACGATGTTGATGATCACGACGTCGTTCACCCTTCTAGCCCTGTAGTCGCTCGCAAGATCGGCGAAAGGAGAATCCTCAGACCAGAGGCTCCCGGACACGGGCCCCGCCGGAGCGGCGGCCTTAACGCGGGCAATGTAATCACTCAAGGCGTCCTTCGGCTTGTCCTGTTTCAGCGTCGGCCGAGGCAAGGCACATAGGTCCGCACTCATTCCCATCACGCTCAGCGACAGAAGTAACGCCACTTCATAAATTCGAAACCACAGTGTGCGAACCATTCGGCACCTCTAAAAGATTTCTTCAAGTTGGTTGGTGCTCGTCACCGTCGCGCGCACGATGCTTCGTGTACCGGGATCACGGACCTGGAGTTGGTCGCCGAGCCTTCCTGACTCGAGCGGGATCACCGTCATCCCGCCCCTAAAATTCTTCCCCCGAACGACGAGTATAGAGGGCATACCGACTTTCACAAGCAAAGCGGAGCTGGGATTCGCCTTCGTCGCGGTTTTTTGCGTAGCCGGGTCGGTGGCAGCGCCGATCGGAACAGCTCCCCACAGCCGCGCAGCGGGCACCAGTACGTTTCCCGACGATTGGGTCGTTTCAACGAAGTCATTCATGGAGACCACCTGGCCGTTCCGCAGATCACGCCTTGCTACTATAGTTTTCACACTTCTTTGTTTGTGCACCGTAACAATCAGAGGGGGTAGAACATTGCCCCTTTGTGAGGAAGCCAGCCAGAAAACTGTGGTGTCTCGCGCTGCATCGTACTCCGCTCCCTTGATCACAAACTCGGAGTCGCCCACGCCCTGGGGAAAACACGCTTGGATCTGCAAATCCTGTTCCTCGACAATAACCACATCGGGGGCTGTACGACGGGTGACTTCCTGCTGGATTGTTCCCAGGATCCTTTGTTTCAAGGCGGTAAAACGTGCCGTATCACCACATGCATCCTTTTCGACGACGCGGCCTGTCAGATTTGGGGCTGGTTCCGCAGCCCGACAGGGAAGAGTCAGGAGGCACAAGAGCAAAAGCAGGAAACAATTTGCTGGACGGCTTGACAGGGCCACGATTAATAATCTCTTCAAGTTGGCTCCTTAACTGGTAAGGTTATTCAACTGCTGAAACATCTGATCCGCGGCCTGCACAACTTTGGAGTTTGCTTCGTATGAGCGCTGGGCCAGAATCATGGCAACGAATTCGTCTACCACGTCGACGTTTGACTGTTCCAGCATGCCCTGCTGCAGCGAACCCAGCCCGTCAGATCCACCCGGACTCCCCACAATCGGATCTCCGGAGGCGGTTGTCTGGGTGAAAAGGTTTCCCCCGTTAGCAAGCAGGCCTCCAGGATTAGCGAAGGTGGCCAACTGAATTGTTCCGACCTGCTGAGATGCCGTTTGACCCGGCTGGGTGACGGTAACTGTTCCGTCGGATCCGATGCTGATCGCCGTAGCGCTCGTGGGAATCGTGATGGATGGCTGGATGGGGTTGCCGTTCGCC
>Ga0181520_10010540_pt1 | contig 12373 bp, 10 predicted proteins | sample PEATcosm2014_Bin_29_FD_132451 | JGI IMG/M metagenome (GOLD analysis project Ga0181520, IMG submission 132451) | Peatland microbial communities from MTU Mesocosm Facility, Houghton, MI, USA - PEATcosm2014_Bin02_30_metaG | ecosystem: Environmental > Terrestrial > Soil > Wetlands > Peat | place...
CTGTTTCACGATATCGGTGAGGATGATTCCCGGACACACCGCGTTGACCCGCACCGGGGCGAGATCCATTGCGAGTCCGAGAGTCAGGTGTTCAACCGCGCCCGCCACGGCGGCGGCCATCACCGTGCCTTTTCTCGGACGATGCGCGATCATGCCGCTCGTCAGAGTGATCGAGCCGTCCTGGGCGATTGTACGGCAACCGTGTTTGACCACCGCGAGTACACCCCAGAAGCGGACCGCTAAAAGCTCCCGCGACTGTGCCAGGTCGAGGTCTCGGGTGGAACCGAACATCGGTCCGCCCCAGTCCCCGGCCGTTATCGCCAGATGATCGAACGCGCCGAGTTTTCCGAAGAAGTCGGCAACGCTCGCCTCCTCGCGTAGATCGACAGTGCTCCCCGTCGCGCCTTTCAGGCGCTCGACGGCCGCACTGACATTCGCCTCGGCACGCGAGGCGACAATGACTGTGGCGCCCTGAGCGCGTGCGAGTTCGGCAACGGCGAAGCCGATTCCCGATGCGCCCCCAATGACGACCACTCGCTTTCCTGCGAGGGACATTCCTGTGTCAATCATCCTCATTCTCCTTTTCAGTTGTGACTTCCGACCGCCCTACTCAATCGGGATTTCCCCCATCGACACCGATTCCACCGAACGGATGCACTTGCGCTGAGTGATTCTACTATCATAACATGCATCATGATAAATCATTAGTCCAAGCCCATTGCGAGGCGAAAGAGTCAGGCCGGAAGGATGCAATTCAGATCAATCAGGGTAAAAATAGACATTGCCGTCCTCGTGGTGCTTATGGTCCTGGCCGCGACGAGCGGCGTGCTCATGTACGCGCGCATGGGGCAGGGCATGGAGGCCGAGTCCCATGCCGCCGTCAAACGCGAGAACAGCATGGCCTACGAGTACCTCGACGTAGTGATTCCCGGCAATTGGTACATCGATAAAGGGAGTATCGCAAAGGGCGCCGCCACCATCGCCGACATGGGCGACCTCATCGACCAGATGGGAATCATGCTCGACGCCAAGATCTACATATTCGCCGGGGAGGAGCCGGTGGTCACCAACGTGCTCCAGGCGGACGGCAAGCGGGCCCTCGAGGTCAAGGCGGCGAGGAACGTGCTCGACCTGGTGCTCCGGAAGGGGGGCGACTACGATGGGCCCGCCCTTGTCCTTGGCGAGTCCTACCAAGCCTTCTACAGGCCCATCCTCGATCATCAGGATCAGCCGATCGGCATGTTCTTCATCGGCGTCCCGCGATCGACGATCGAGAAGGCGACCGCCGTCGCGACGCTGCAGTTCTTGCTTCTCTTCATCGTAGTGGCCGCGCTATCCCTCTTCGCGATGTTCAGGGTCACTACCAAGCTTCTCGGGCCGGTCGGCCTCGTAGCCGCGAAGCTGGAGGCGATAGCCGGCGGCGCGGGCGATCTGACGCTCGAGCTTCCCGTCTCGACGAAGGACGAGGTCGGCGTCCTTTCCGGGAGTTTCAATAGCGTCATGGCCAAGCTCAGGGACATGATCGACGCCCTCAAGACGGTCAGCTCGACCGGCTCTCTCACTTCGGAGACCCTCGCCGCCCATTCCCATGAGCTCTCCGCGACCATGACCGAAGTGGCGGCGACGATGCGTTCGGTCGACGACAAGAACAGAATGCTGCACGACGGCATCATGGAGGCGGAACTCAGCCTCTCGCGTGTGGACGACTCGGTTCTGAATCTGGCCGGCCTCGTGGAGGAGCAGTCCGCGTCGGTGGGCCAATCCTCCGCCCTGGTGAGGCAGACCTCCATCGCCATCGAGGCGATTGCGAGGTCCACGGACGAGAAGCGCGCGCAGACCGACGGGCTCGCGCTTTCCGCGGGGGAAGGCGAGGAGGCCATGAGCGAGATGGTGGCGGCCGTCGCGGATATCAGCTCTCGGGCCCGCTCCATCTCCGATCTGATGGAGCTTCTCAAGGGAATAGCCGAGCAGACCTCCATCCTCGCCATGAACGCGGCGATCGAGGCGGCGCATGCGGGCGAGGCCGGCAAGGGCTTCGCGGTCGTAGCCGACGAAATACGGAGGCTCGCCGAAGCGACGAGAGCCAACTCGACCGTCGCCGCGGCCGATGTCTCGGGCATCGTCGAGAGCATCGGGGCGGCTTCGGGCTTGAGCTCCAGGGCGGGTGAGCTGATCGGCGGCATCATACGGGGCGCCACGGAGGTCTCCGCGAGTATGGACGGGACGTTGAACGGCATGCGCGAAGTGGTCGAGGGCTTCAGACAGCACTCGGCCGCACTCGAGCGTCTGCAGGCGATCAGCTCCGAGTCTCTGGAGGCTTCACGCGTCGCCGGGAAAGGCGCCGCTTCCATACGGACTGCTTTTGCCGCGCTCCGGAGCTTGGCCGACGAGAACCGCGCCGGCATCTCCGAGATCGCGATAGGCCTCAATGAGATCGCCGAGGCCGCCGCCACCCTGGCCGGGCTCGGCTCCGAAAATTCGCGTAGCATGGATACCCTCGAAGAGGAGATCGGCAAGTTCAGGACCGCATAGCGTGGAAGGTCAAGTGGGCTCGGCCTCGTCGTCCAGTGCCGCTATGGCAGTCTCAACCGCGGCGATGCGCGTCAGGTTCTCCTTGCCGACCGCCTCGAGCCCGCGCATGCCGTCGGACATGGAGACGAACGAGGACAGGACCGCTTCGATTTCGCGGGCGTAATCGCCGAGCGTGGAGCCGAGAGCGGATATTTCGGTTGCGCTGGCTCCCGAGCGCTCGGAGATCGACTTGATCGCCGTCTCGATCTCGAGGGATGCGTCTCGGACGCCGAGAACGGCGTGCGTAATCTCGCCTATGCCGCCCCGTATCTCCGTGAGAGCGTTGAAGACTCCGTCCATCGCCTCGGCGACGGCGCCGACGCCGGACTTCATGGCGCGGAAACCGCTGCTGGCCGTCTTGTTCACTTCGCGCGCCCGGTCGATTTCGGCCGAGATCTCCTTGAGGGTGCGCGTAATTTCCTTGGCGTTCGCGCGCGTCCGCTCGGCGAGGGTACGGATCTCGTCGGCTACGACCGCGAAGCCCATGCCGTATCCGCCGGCGTGAGCGGCCTCGATGCTGGCGTTCATGGCGAGGAGATTGGTTTGGTTGGAAATCCCCTGGATTATCTTGCCGACTTCCGTGATGGCGGCCGACGAGTCCGCGATCTTCATGATGGCGCCGTGAGCCAGGTCCATGTCCGAGGCGCCTTTATCCGTGATCGTCTGCAGCTCTTCCAGCCGCGAGCGCTTGTCGACGGTGCCCAGACTCACCGCGTCTATAGTGGCGTTGATCTGCTCGATCGAAGCGCTCGTTTCGTGGATCGCCTCGGAGTGGCGAAGCGCGCGATCCCGCACTTGTTCTACGAAGCCTGCGATCTCGGCGTTCCCGGCGTGCGCCGCGTTCATGGTGTCCGCGAATCGGGTGAATCCGTCCTTGAGGGACGACAGACTCGCCTCGGAAGCCTTCACGCGACCGCTGTTTTCCCCGACGAACGACAATAGCCGATCTCCCACGGCCATGCCCTCGCGCACCGACTGGACGACCCCGCCCAGGGCTCGGATGCGCTTGCGGTTTTCCTCCATCTCCGCCTTGGCTATGCCGGTGAAGGTCGCAACGAGCTTCATCAGGGAATTCCCGAGAATGCCCGAGAGCCCGAAGAAGATTGCGATGAAGAACAGGGCCTCGAGCTCCTTGCCTCTGCTTTCCGGTGAGCCGTGGACGCGGGTCCTCACAAGGTAGAAAGCCAAGGTCGCGAGGAAGGAGAGGCCGGCGAAGACTCCGGGCAGGAAGCGTTTGTTCCCGACGAGGCAGGCCATGACTATCGTGGTCTCGAGGAGGAAGGCCAGGACGAACAGCTCGAAATAGTGCTCGAAAGGCCTCATGTACATGAAGCCCCAAAGTACGACGAAGGTGACGCCCAGGAGGAAGTCCGAAGAAGCGCGAGATTTCCCCGAGCGGAGCAGGGCCAACGAGACGCCAACGGCCATGAATGCCACGAGGCGGAATACGGCCTCTCCCGCATTGAAACCGTTCAGGAGCATGATGACGAAAGGTACGAGATCCGCGGCGAGGAGGAGGATAGCGAGATACAGCGTATAGCCGGCTTTCGCCTTGACGATGAAATCGGCCTCTTGGTAGGACGCGAGGAAGAACCGTTTGAGCGGGGATCTACCGAATGCAATGCGATCATTGCCGTGCGCAGCGACATCCATTGTCAATCCTTCCGTAACTGCCGCCGGTCAGAGCGGCGAGAATCGCGAAAATAGATCGGGGACCGGCGAGGACCTATCCCTAGGCTCGAACTCTCCCGTCTCCTTGTGGAATTCGTAGGAAGAGCCCCAGTCCCTGTAGTTGCGTATCACCTCGACCACGGCCCTTCCTACATAGCGGGCTTCCTCGTCCGTCATCGTCGGGTGAAGCGAGATCCGCACCCAGCCGGGCTTGTCCGAAAGGTCCCCCGCGTCGATCATGTCGGTGATCTCGTGGGACTTCCTTTTCTTGATGTCGAACAGGATATGGCCGTAGGTGCCCGCGCAACTGCAGCCGCCGCGCGATTGGATGCCGTAGCGGTCGTTGAGCAGACGCACTATGAGGTTGTGGTGCTCGCCGGGGGCGTAGAAAGAGAGAATGGCGAGACGCTCCATGTTCTCCCCCTCGAGGAGCATCACGGCCGGCTCCGACCTCAACTCCTCGATCATGATGGCGATCAGCTCCTTTTCGCGGGCCCTCATCTGTCCGATCCCCATGGAGACCTTGAGCTCCATCGCGAGCGCCGCCCGGATCGCCTGGAGGAATCCAGGCGTGCCGCCGTCCTCGCGGGCCTCGATCTCTTCGACGTAGCGGTGCGTGCCGAAGGGGGTGGTCCATTTGACGGTCCCTCCGCCCGGCTGGTCGGGAACGCCGCTTTTGTAGAGCGTGTTCGACAAGAGAAGGATGCCCGAGGCGCCGGGGCCGCCCAGGAACTTGTGCGGGGAAAAGGTGATCGCGTCGAGACCTTCCTCGCGTCCGGGCGGATGCATGTCGATGTCGACGTAGGGCGCCGATGCGGCGAAATCGACGAAACAGTATCCCCCGTGTCGGTGCATGATCTCGGCCATCCTGCGGTAGGGCGTAAGCAGGCCGGTCACGTTGGAACAGGCGGTGAAGGCTCCGATGAGAAGGGGGCGATCCTGGTTTTCCTTCAGGATGCGCTCCTGCCAGTCCAGATCGGGCAGGCCCGTCGTTTGATCCCGAGGCACTATCCTCACGTCCGCGTCGCACTCCTCCCAGGTGATCTGGTTGGAGTGATGCTCCATGTGGGTCACCAGGACGAGGGGCCTTGGTCCCGCCCTATCCGCGGACTGACCCTTCGGCGATCTGAGACCGAGCATGCGCTGCAGCTTGTTGATCGCCGAGGTCATGCCGAAGCCCGAGAAGAAAAGCGAGTCTTCGGCGCCGGCCCCTACCCGGAGCTTTATAAGCTCGCGGGCGCGGTGGTAGGCCCGGGTCATGGCGACGCCGGTGAAGGTCGTCTCGGTATGGGTATTGGCGACGAGGGGACCTATGGTGTCCCGCATGAAATCCTCGATGGGACGGTAGAGCCTGCCCGAGGCCGTCCAATCGGCATAGACGATTCGATGGCTGCCGCCCAGGGCCAGGGGCATCTCGGCATCGATGCCGATGATGTGCTCCCTGTAGGGCGTGAAATGCGATTCCAGGCTCATGCCTTCTCCTCGGGAAAACCCGGGCGGTCTCCAGGACGCCGCCAATTCCGCGCTCCTAGCGATCGTAATCGTGGGCGGCCTGAATTGCGATACGCAGATTCTCCCAAGGAGTGTCCGGGGGGACGGTGCAGTCGGCGCCCAGGATGAAGCGCTCGGGCGCGGATTCGATCGCTTCGCGGACGGCGCTTCGTATGGCTTCCGGACTGCCGCCGGCGATGACACCCTTGCGCTCCAAGCCGCCCATGAAGGGCCTTCCGAACATCCTCGCGGCTTCCTTCGCTTCGAGTTCCCGCCCCGCGAGCTTCAGACTCGTGTTGACGACCTGCCCCGGATAGGCCAGGAAGGGCGTGAGATCGGCGTAGGGCAGATGATAATCGCAGACGTGAAGAATGTTGAAGACGCAGGAGCGGTTGATCTCCTCGAGGATCCTGAGATCGTAGGGCTTGACGCATTCGTCGAAGGTGCCGGGTTTCGAAAGGCGCCCGCTTTCCCCGCCTTGGGTCGAGGAATAAAAGCCGTCGAGGCCCAGACCGATGCAGTCTTTGACAAAACCCAGCAGCCCCTCGGTGATGACTTCGATTCCCGGCTTGAAGGCTTCGGGGTATTCCTGCATATGCCGGCCTACCGTCTCCGGCTCGGCCATCTGGGTCGCGAGCATGAAAGGAGAATATAAGGTAAGGACAACGAGGGCTTCCTTTCGCACTGCCTCCACGATGCCCTTCACGACCGCCAGGGGCTCCTCCCAGAACTCGGCGCCGAAACGGGGCAGTTTGCCCCAGTCTTCCGGCTTTTGGATATTAATGGCGGGCATGGGGAGCTCGAACTGGATCTTCACGAAGTCCATACCCGTGAATCTGAAGAACTCCAGGTGCTTGTCCACGGCCGCCCGACCGCGGCGGTAGGCCGGGTCGAAGTGCAGGAAGAAGGCCGCGGGCACGGAAGCCGGTCTATACGCGGGATCGAGCAGCTTCAGCATTTCATCGCGTCTGTTCATATTGGTACTCCCTTGGCCTTTCGGCTTTGGCGTCGAGCAGGGGGACAGGGTATCATCCTCGAGTCGAAAAAAAAAGGACCGTCCCTCCCGGGTCGGTCCCTGATCCTTTTTTAAATGTTATGCGCTCTATTGTTTCGAGAAGACCATTACCTGCGCGACGCCGGTCGTGGTCGGCGTGAGGGTGAGGGTGGGACCGTTGACCACCGCATTGAAGGTGACGATGTTTCCCGACGTCATCGTATAGGTGGCGGCCGTATTGCCTATGGCCCAAGTACCCGACGAGGTCACCGGGGTGCCCGAGACGGGCGTGCTCGTCATGGACCAAGTCTTGTTATCGGCGCTCGCCGTCAGGATCATGGATTGAAAGCCGAGCGGGGCGAGACTGACGGACTGCCCGTTTACCGAGGTGAGATTCCACGGTCCGATAAGGGGATCCATCCACAGCGCGAAGAGCTGTACGTTGGCTGTGCCCATCGGGAAGGTCGCCGGGCCCTGGACTCCGCGGGCGTCATAGGTCGCGCCCTTGCCGTTGGCGCTGGTGTTCCATCCGTCGAACGCGTATCCCGTATTCACGAGAGTGCCGGAATTGTTCCCGAGGACCGTGACGACGGTTCCCTGCGGATAGTTCGTGGTGTCTTCCGGGACGACGCCACCCGTGGCGCCGTTGGGATAGTAGCGCACGGAGTAGTTCACGGCGGCTGCGGTGGGCGGCGCGCTCTGGCAGGCGAAAAGCGCCAGGAGGCAGGTCAGCGCGCCAAGAAGCAAAAGTCCGCGTTTCATGATGCGCCTTCGGTCTCGGGCTTCTTGATGTCTTCCTGGTGGTCCCCGTATTGCGCCTGGGCCCTGCCGAGTTCCCTCTGGGTCTTTCCCTTCCGCTCCTGCTTCTTGTCGCCTCTGATCTTGCCGATGGTCTCCTTCGCCCTGCCATTGGCCTGCTCGATCCTGCCTTTGGTCTGATCTCTATTCACGATTCGCTCCTTTGAATCCAGAAGAGGATGGGTCGGCTCCCCGTGCTCGGCCCATGTACTCTGAAACAAAGGTTAATTAAGGTAGGCGCGGCCGTCTGTTTGATATCGAACATAGCGGCGCGCCGGCGCGAAGCGCTTCGAAGATATCGAACTGTGCGTTATCGAACGGACGCCCGATCCGGACTTCGGTAACCTTCCAATACTCTCGGCGATAACGCGGGCCTGGCGTCCGTGAAGAAATAGTAAGGCGATAGGGGGGAACATGAAAGAGGGACGTTTCCGATTCAGTGCGGTCTTCATCTCTCTCGCGATCATCGCGCTGGCCGGCTGCCAAACGAAGCCGGCGGCCAAGGCTTCCGGCGCCGATGTCAACACGATACAGGCCGAGGCCGGGGGACTCTCTCCGACCGGCGACGAGCACTTCAAGTCGGTCAGGTTGGCCCTGCTCTTCGGCAATCCCGAAGCGGTAAAGTCCTGGTCGGTCAAGATCGCGGCTAGGGACAATGTGGTTCGAAGCTTCTCGGGCTCGGCTTCCGAAATCCCCGAGTCGATCGTATGGGACGGTAAGGACAACAAGGGCCAGATGGCGGCCGAAGGCAGCTATGTCGCGACTCTCGCTGTCGATTATGGAGCCGGCCACGCTCCGAGCGGGGCTACGACGAACCCATTCATCCTCGATATAAGCCCGCCTTCGGCTTCGTTCAGCCCCAATCCCGCCCAAATCGACTATGCGGCGCAGGGGGGCAAGGCTCCGATATGGATCACCGTCGCGGCGAAGCCTGGCTTGGCCACGATCGCCTCCTGGACAATCGACATATTCGACTCGGGCGGAGAGCAGGTCAACAGCCTCGCCGGGAATTGGCCCTCGGACAAGGTGAGCTGGGACGGGAAGACGGAGCGGGGCGATCCGATAAGCGGGGGCGAAGCGTATTCGGCCCTCCTCACCATACGCGACGAGTTCGGGAATGCCGGGAAGTTCCAAGGCATATTCGAGGTCGCCGACATGCCGTCGGCGCAGCCGAGCTCGATAACGGCGCGACGAAGCGGCTTCTCTCCGACCAGCGCGAGCGTCAAGAATACGCTCGACCTCCTCACTACCTATGGGTCCAGGGGGAGTGTCGTAGGATGGAAGGTCAGCGTCATGAGCGCGACGCGGGGGGAGGTCCGAAGCTTCAGCGGCGACGGATCCAACCTGCCAGAATACTCGCGTTGGGACGGCAAGGACGATTCGGGCGTCCTCGCGGCGGATGGGTCCTATTATGCGACCCTCTCGGTCGACTATGGCACTGTCTATAAGGCCGCGATGGTAAGTAGCGAAAGCTCCTCCCTGGTGACGAACCCGCCTCTGGGATCGATCGCCGTCGATCCGCCGATCGTAACCTTGTCGGAGCTTGGGCCCAAGAATCCGGTCAATTTCATCGTGGAGGCGAGGGCGCCTTTCGCCCGGATAGTCTCCTGGACGATGAACGTCGTCGACTCGAAGGGGACCTCGCTGGCCCTCTTCCACGCGAATTGGCCCGTCAACAAAGCGTCATGGGACGGGAGGCTCATCCAGGGCGGATACCTTAGTCCCGGGGCGACCTACTCCGTCGTCGCCAAAGTCCAGGACGAGTACGGCAATGTCGGGGATTTGAAAGGAAGCCTCTTCACCGAGGAACTGGCCCTTCCTTCCGAGCCGAGCTCTATAAGCGCTCTTCTGCCGGGCTTCGCCCCGACCGGCGACAAATCCTTCGGGGCCATGAATTTCGGGCTCGAGGTCGGAGAGCATTCTTCAACAAGCGATTGGCGCGTCGACATTGTCGGCTCGGACGGCGTCGTCCAGAAATCCTTCGAGGGAAAGACCGCGAAGGCTCGGAGCTTCCTTGCATGGGACGGCAGGAAGGACGACGGGAATCTGGCGCCGGAGGGCAGCTATACCGCGAAATTGCACGTATCCTACGGTCTGGACTATGCGCCGGTCGAGGCTTCGACCGGGGTCTTCGTCCTGGACCTGACGCCTCCGGAAGTCGGGATAAACCTGTCGACCGACCTCTTCTCGCCGGGCGGTGAGGGGGGCAGTCCCACCGCGACGATATCGCTCGAGGCGAAATCGGCCATCGCGAAGATCACCAGGTGGTCCGTCGACATCCTCGATCCTACGGATGTCTTCTTCGCCCATTTCAAGGGTGATTGGGCCTCCTCCCGCTCGGTCGACTGGGACGGGAAGGGAACGAACGGCGATCTCGTCGAATCGGCTTCCGACTATACCATCGTCGCCCACGTCCGAGACGAGTACGGCAACGTCGGCGAATTCAGAAAGGTCCTTCCGATCGACATTCTGGTGTTCAAGACCCAGGACGGCTATCGAATCCGCGTCTCGAGCATCGTGTTCAAAGGCTTCACCGCGGACTTCAAGGACGTGCCTCCCGATCGGGCCGCCCGCAACCAGGCTACCCTCAACCTCCTCGCGAAGAAGCTCGCCCTCTTCCCCGACTACAGCGTAAAGCTTCAAGGCTATGCCGTGATGGTCAATTGGGACGACAAGGCCGCGGGAGCCTTGGAGCAAAGAACGATCCTCCTGCCCTTATCCAAGGCGCGAGCGGAGGCGATCAAAACCGCCCTCGTCGATCGCGGCCTCGTCGGCGCGAGAATGTCGACCGACGGGCTGGGGGCGGACGATCCCGTCGTCAAGAACAGCGATCTCCAGAATCGCTGGAAAAATCGCAGAGTGGAGTTCTTCCTCTCCAAGTGAAGCGACCTGGCGCGGCGCGCCTGCGATTGAGCATCGCGAGTATATTCGATAATAATAGCGGCCGTGCCATATCCCGAATCGAGCGCGGAGCCCCAAGCCCCGCCGCCTACGATACGACTGCTTTTTTTCGCCTGGGTGAAGATCGGCTTTACCTCTTTCGGCGGCGGGGCCGTCTCCCAATACCTCATTCAGGAAAGCTTCATATATAAGCGCAAATGGCTGAGCGCAGAGGAATATGCCAACATTATAGCGATGAGCCAGATCGCGCCGGGCATAAACCTCATCGCTAATGCGATACTCATCGGAAAGCGACTGGCGGGGTGGCCAGGCATACTGGTGTCCCTCGTCGGCTTCGTTCTGCCCAGCGCGGCGATCACCGTCGGGATCTCGGCCATCTATGCCGAGTTCAGCGCGCTTCCCAGGGTGCAGTCCGCCCTGGCTACGGCCTTCGCGGCCATATTCGGCATTTCCCTTGCCACGAATTGGCGAAACGCCGGGCCGATCTTCGCGGGCAACCGAAAGCGCGGACCGGCCGCCTTTGGGGTAGCGCTCGCGATCATGATCGGCAGCGCCCTCGTCTACGCGGTCTTCGGTCCGGCGGTGGTACTGCTCTATCTAGCGGGAGGCCTTTGCGGAGCCTTCGCCTATCGGCATAGCGCCGGAAAAAAGCGAAAGGATTAGCGTGTGAACTGGCTTCTGTTCTTCTGGGTCGTGCTCAAGGCGGTCTTGTTCTCGACGGGCGGCTTCGGCCCTTTGCCCAGCCTGCACGCCGATTTCATCGCCCGTGGATGGGCGAGCGAAAGGCAGTTCACCGAGGCTCTGGCTATCGGGCAGATCACGCCCGGGCCGAACGGCCTCTGGGTGGCCAGCCTCTGTTATCTGGTCGCCGGAGTGCCGGGCGCCATACTGTCCTGCGTCGCGCTGCTTCTTCCGCCGCTGTCGATCCTGATCGTGCAACTCGTCTACGCCCGCATCGCCGACCGCGCGGCGACGCAGGGGGCCCTCGACGGCGTGGTTCTGGTCATTGTCGGCTTCAATGTGATGGTCTTGGCCAGACTGTTTTTCGGCAACGGAGCGGACCTGCGTTTGGTGGCGATCGCCGTGATAAGCGCCGCGCTGGCCATATCGAGACGCGTATCGTCGGTCGTCATAGTGGCGGTCGCCGCCCTGGTCGGCTTCGTCTTCGGTTGAGCCACGAAGCTCCTCGGACCGTCTTACATCCTCGTGAATGTGGCGCTTGACGGCACATCGTTCTTGCCGGTAATGGTCAGAGTCAGATAATTGCCGCTTATGCTGTATGTATAGTTGTATGTAGTTTGATTGGATGTAACAACGGCAACGATCGTCGTGCTCGTATAGGTATAGGTGCCTGTCCCCAGTGATTGGTTTGTAAAAGTCGAATCGCTGTTGAAAGTCCAGATTGCCGTACCATTTATGCCCCAAGTCCCGATCAAGGTTCCCGAAGCGGGATTCGTGCAGGAGACGAGAAGCAAGCATAGTAATGTGGCTACGGCGATGAATCGCTTCAAATCGACCTCCAATAGAACAATTGCCGCGAACTGATTCGGAGGAGGGACTCATACCCCACAGCTCGCTGCGAGATATCGTTCATTTCAATAATACCGAGGACGTGGCAAGGGAACAATCCGTATTCATTCTCGCCGACCGGACACCGCGGCCTTTTGTCGGCAAAATTGACGACCTCGCGGCGAGCTGCGCGGAGAAAGCGCTCCCATTGGCATCTTCGGTCGCCCGGTGGTAACATCCGGGTGGACTGCGCCGAGCGCGAAAGCCCGAGCGCGACGAAAGGGGCCGATCATGGAAGCTATCAGACTCGGCGTAGTAGGACCTGGGCTCATTTGGCGGAACGCGCATCAGAGAATAATCGAAAAGCGCAAGGACGCATTCCGGATCTCGGCGTTTTGCGCCTCAAGCGAGTCGACCAGGAAGCGCGTAAAGGCCGAA
>Ga0181520_10010541_pt1 | contig 12373 bp, 6 predicted proteins | sample PEATcosm2014_Bin_29_FD_132451 | JGI IMG/M metagenome (GOLD analysis project Ga0181520, IMG submission 132451) | Peatland microbial communities from MTU Mesocosm Facility, Houghton, MI, USA - PEATcosm2014_Bin02_30_metaG | ecosystem: Environmental > Terrestrial > Soil > Wetlands > Peat | place...
ACCTTTTAAGAATATTTTTATAGTTATATAATAATAACAAAAAAAAAACGCACCTTTTATAGTGCGCTTTTTTATTAATTAATCTTTCGATTTGAATTATTTCATGTACATCATCTTCTTTACAAGATTAACATTTTCACCTATTAACTGGTAGATGTAAATACCCGAACTTAACCGGCTTGCATTAAAGCTTTCAGTATAACTGCCTGCACTGAAATTCCTGCTGGCTAATACTGCTACTTGTTGTCCAAGTATGTTATAAACTTTCAGCATATAATTGCCCGCCTTTGATATTGAGAATTGTATTTGTGTTGACGGGTTAAATGGGTTAGGATAATTCTGCATTAACTCCATTTTTACAGGAACCGTTGAGCCTGTAGATTGAACGCCTGTAATACCGGATAAATTCTGCAGCGATCTAAGCTGTGCCATGCTGTTTGGAACTGCACTCTTCAAAGGCTGATTTACTTTAACAAGGGTTGCAAAGTTAGTAATAGTTGTATCCAGCGTTACCGTCCCTGTCCATAGAACATTATTAAACTGACCGGCGCCATTAATATTTAAACAAATTGCCTGCCCGCTTATAAGCCCTGTAGGAAAGTTTAAAGTTGCCAGAGGAGCAAGAACACTACCAAGTACATTTATTCCGTAAATTTGCAGCAATGTAGCTTGATAAAAGTTCAAGAGAACATTTGAGCTTGTCGCACCGTGGACATTAAAACCGCCCTTCCAGCTAACTGTATCGCCTGAAATATTTATAAGGACTACTGAACCTGCCGGAACATTTACCGTCAGAGTATTACAGTTGGAAAGGTCGCTTCCCTTAATATTAAACCTGTTTATTTGTGTATTTGTTCCCGTTAATGTGATCATTCCCCACTGCATTGTATCTGTTCCGGTGGAAGAAAGAACAGACATCTGGGATGACAGGTTATCCAAATAAAGCGCTGCTGCGGAAAAGTTTATGACTGAATCCTGCTTAATTAATCCTTTTGCCAATCCACACTGATTTGTATCGATGAAAGAACCGAAAGCGACATTGCCATTTACCCAACCACTTGTATAAGTAAGTTTTCTTCCAACAATCAGACTATAGCCCGTTGGGTTAACTAATTTATCGCCTACGCTGTAATTGGATAATGTAGCATTATTACCGACAGCCATTTTACCCTGAGCATCAGCCGACGGCTGGGTAATATTATTAAGAACAAATACGTTATAACCATCAGCCGGTCCAAGATCAAAGACACTTGAACTTTGCGATAAGGTCGCCTGAACTGTTAAATTCAATGTTAAGGATTTGTTTACTCCTAACGAATCAATAGACCATATACCTGTAGAAGGATTATAATTACCGTCAGATGAAACATAAGTTAAAACGCTTGGAAGCACATCGGATATCTGTATGCCTGTAGCAGGTATTGTACCGTTATTTGTAACCGTAACCTGATATGTTACTTTATCACCATTACCTACAGTAACTGTAGCGCTTGTTTTTGCTATACTCAAAGAAACATAACCCCACCATTGCACACAAGCGGTAACTGTTTTTGATGAATTTACCGGTGTGGCAATAACTAATTTTTGTGTAGTAGTAGGATTTGCAATGTCAAAATATTCCGTACCTTCAGGAATAACAACGTTACCTGTTGCAGTAATAGTTGTTAAATTGTCGGGACCGGCAGTAAGTGAGATAGGACCTGCCACACCGGTTGAGTCAGTAGTTACAGAATAAGTTGATAAAGTTCCCTCATTTACTGAGAGAGTTATCTGAGCGCCTTTTTCCGGGGCGCCTATCTCATTATAAGCCTCAACATAAAACTGTACAGGTGAGCCGATATTAGGCGACTGGTTTGGAATGTTTATAACAAGAGTTTTAAACGGCTGAATAGTGCCTGCATTAGCCTTTGCATCACTTAATATTTGCAAAGCTCTATTTTGTATTTGAGTAGTAAGGGTATAAGTACCTCCATCGGGTGTGCAGGCAGAAATATTAAGAGTGTCTGTTGCAGCCCATAATGCTAACTGTACGGCAGCGGCTTCATTATATGTGGCGGTTAACGACCCTTTGTACGGCAGGCTTTTATATGGATAATAATTATTCAATATATAAGTAACCAGTGAGTTTGTAGAATCTACATTCTGGTATGCATCAGTCGCAATCTCATGATGTATGTCTATGCAGTAAAAATCTACCGTCGTAGCGTCAACGGTACCCTTAAGAGTTCCGCAATAAACATCCTCATTGGAATAATCTTCCCCACTAATGTTAGGAAGATGAAGCGTGATACATTGATCAACTCCCGTATATTTTGCAATACTTTGCGTCTTTGCAAATGAGAGTGTTGCAATGAAAATTAAAAAGGCAGCGAAAAGAAGAATTTTTTTCATATTATTTTTCCTAAGTTAATTGTCAATTTTTTAAAATCTATATAAATAACTCAACTGATATGCCAATAAGAAAAGGCTCGAAATTCGAAGGTTTTTAAGAATTCGATAAAAGAAAATGAGATAACAAAGCATATTTATCTCAATATGAGATTCAGATATTTGCTTGTTTTTGAGGAGTTGATTTTATTATAACATTATACAATATACATTAAATAGTGTGGTGTTTTGTAGTCTGGACAGCCTGCCGGACGTGCAAGCCGGAAGGGACAAATCAGATTCCCCAAATGTAAGCCGGGCAACCTGCCCGGCTTACAAAACAATTATATTAAATTAAACCTACGGCGCCTGCACTATCGTCATTTCGTTGGGCTGAAGAGTATAAAAGACATCTGTAAACTGGAAACCGCCGAAACGTTTAAACGTAGTATCCTGCTTTACAGAAAGCAGCTTATCATGAACCAATTCTTTCCAGCCTTCAGTCGGCGTTTTGCCGGTAAATCTCAATGATACAGGAGCAGCTTTGTCGCTCATATTATAAAGCACATACTGTTTCTGCCCAAACAGATAACAGCCTACTCCTCCCGGTCCGTCAAACTCAACGCCGAGATCTTTATTGAAAGCACGCCTAATTGAATTAAGAGCATCTGAAGGAAGTTTCAGCAAATCATTATAATTATCAGGCATATTTAAAACATAAATATTGCCTTTCAGATACGGCGTTTCAAGTAAAATGCCGTAATCAAAGTCTTCCTGTATTAATGCAACATTCCGGACGCCCGGCCAAGTAACAGTTTGGATGCGCGGGAATGTAAATGACCTGTCTGCTTTAACAGTTTGATCACGGAACCATCCTTCTCTTACACGGAACGAAGATGAAGTTACAGAACCGCCGTAGTTAACAAACTCAAAGGCTTTGCCAAACTCGGTATCCTGAAGCTTTTGCAGCAGACCCCAGGTCATAAACACATCATGCCCGTTGCGCAGACGATTAAGCATTTCATCAGCAAGTTTCGGATCTGGGAGAGAATGCAAGGTAAATATTGCATTCTGACTCTCGGTTGGGAATTGTGCTACCGGGGTAAGCGGTATGCCCGCCATACCGAGGTAACCGAATATATTAAACTCACCTGTTGAGCCGTAAGGCAGATAAATAGGAACACCGCGGGCTGAACCGTTTAGAAGTCCTGCTGTTTTGTTAAACTCAGGGAGCATATCTTTGAAATGAGGATAAACATCACTTGAAGGATTATCGGAATAAAGCTGACCTGCGCACCAAAGAATTATTTCCGGAGATTGCGCCATTATTGCCTGCCAAACCTGTGCAGCATAGTTATTGTCGCTGCCCTTCATATCATAATTATCAAGCCATGCTCCAACCCATTTTGAAGGGTCCACACTTGCAAACCACTTCTGGTAAATATAGCCGCTGTATATTGGTATATGCTGATCCTGTGTTTCAGGGTCGCGGGTTTCTATACCAACAGCCATATTATCAAATTGAAGAGTTTCATTATACACATCATATCCGTTCTGCCTGTGGCATTCATACCAGTTTGGATACTTAATAATTATTTTTGCATTTGGGTTTACTTCTTTAGCGGCATCAATAATATATTTCTTTGACTGCTTAAGAATAAGTTGTGTTCGGTAATCCGCCCAGCTTAAATTGCCCCTATCCTCCACGCTTTTTTCATCAGTACTTATAGTAAAGAGCCAGTCGTCAAGTATAATATTATCAAATACCTGCGCCAGCGACTGCATACGTTTTTTAAGCATATCCATGTCTTCCTGATTATTGTAGGTGGATGTTCCGCCGTGTGCAGAACCCGCTACCATAGAGCCTGAAACTTTTATACCCAATGATAGAAACTTGTCACGTAATTTTTTCAGCATTTCGACATCAATAACACCCCTTGAACTGCCTTCAAGATAAACTTTGAAAGGCTTTACAGGGGCAAAATAATTGATAGTCCTTTCAAAAGCAGCAGAATCGGCAAGCAGCCTTTCTACATCGCCGGAAGTAAAATAAACAGCGTACTTTAAATTTGCCCACCCCGGATTTAACTGAGCGGATGCGGATGCGGAAAACAAAAGAAACATGATAACAAAAACAGTATATACTGAAGCACGCCGATTAAAAATGTCATTCTTCATTATTCCTCCGATACCTTTTCTTAGTTTGTTTTTATATTTAGGCGCTAACAATCTTAGTGATTATACCCTTCATATAATATCCCGAATGCTCCTAATTAACACATGAAATTTATTTGTTTCATAATTGAGGCGCAAGTTCATGCTGATAGTATTATGCAGAACAAAATTATATCCCGGCTTTTCGCAAATGAATAATTACTTGTTTGCAATTGTTAAAAAAACTCTTAAATTCATGATCATTATTTTACCGGGCTTTCTTATGAAACTGAAATTTATTCTTATTATTTCTTTTGTAATTTTTTATTCGATAACAAGTTCTGCGCAAGTTAAGATAAAATCTTACCAGGCTAAAAATTTTATTGGTAAGAAAGTAATTGTTTCGGGGTACGTTGCGCAAATATCAGAAACTAAGGGCGGTGATATTATTTTAAATTTAGGAGAAAGATTTCGTTTAAATGAGCTTACCGCAGTTATAAATAAATCCGATATTGCTAATTTCAGAAATATTATTCTGTGTTCCGGCAGAAATGTAGAAATAAGCGGTACAATTACTGGAACTAAAGGCAGTCCTCAAATAATTCTTAGGAATACTATTCAAATAAAAATAATTAATTAGAATGATATACTACTGTCCCGGTAAAATTTGAATAAAAACAATTGGTTATCGGGAAGGTGATTTTGATTTAAGTTATTGTTTTTATTAAGTATTTGATTTATAAAGACTTTGTTAAAAATATTTATACTGAAAATTTATCATATTGTGTTGAAGCTTTCAGTTAAGTCTAATTTCTTTTTTATAATAGCAACTAAGACATAAACGGAAATTGCAATCCAGATTTGTGGTTTAACAGCATTTTCGCTGGCGCCGTAAAATGACTTGATTCTTAGGCGCTGCTTAATCCACTTAAAAAATAATTCTATTTTCCAACGATCTTTGTTTTGTATAACTTAGCAATAGTATCGGGCGTCAGAGAGAAATTGTTTGTTAAAAAGAATAAATCCTTTGTCATTTTCTTTATCAATGAATTTACTTTTCCGAATATGATCTGGATATGGACCTTGCCGGAAGTAATGTAAATAAAGGTCGGAATCGATGTTCTAATATCGAGCAGAGTATGTAATTTAATTGCTGCCATATGTTTTCGGAATTTAGCCCAGAAAAACAGAGACAAACAAAGGTCGATAGTAGTAGAGTCTAAAGCATATAGAGTGTTGTTAAGTTCTTTGTAAATAAATTCATCTTTTGCATAGATAGATAAAGCCTCGTTGATCAGACAATGGGCTAAATGTGCAAAGATCCGCCAATCTCTGGTTTCATTAGCGCGGGATAAATTAGTTCTTGAGATGTTTCCTTTAATGCCAAAGTGATATAGTTTTTCTAAATTAGAGCGAAGGCAAGCTTCAATATTGCGAAGAGATTCTCTAAAAGTTGGTTGAGCAAAAGCTAAACATAGAAAATGATCCCAGCAAGAAAAGGTTCTTGAACGGGACAGTAGTGATAGAAAAGAATAAATGGGTGTTGTGAAATTTATTTTCCGGAATCAATCCGTACGATCCCCCGAACAAATATGCCTGGTCGTTAAAGATTTCCGGTAAGAGAGAATAATACTATATAAATAAATTTGAGATTAATGGGTTACTTTACGAATAATTTTTAGGCTTTTACGATTCTAAATAAACACAATCCCATTATTCCTCTCCCGAGCGGGGATTCAGGGACGTGTAATTCTTTAAATTATAGGCATCTTTACGTTGTGTAAGATAAGATGGCTTTTAAAACTTCCGGGATATAAACAAAATGACAGCTCAAATAAAAAGATATTACGATTTCCTTCTTTTTATTTTATTAATTTTGTCAATTATAAATATCCCCGGTATTTGCCAAAACATACAAAATGCACCGGAAGGAAATTATATACTGCTAAAACCGGGAGATACTCCCGGACAAATCATTAAAAAAGCTGCAAATATCACTCCCTCTAAGCTTCAATATGAATGGCAAAAATCAGAATTTAATGCATTTGTTCATTTTGGAATAAATACTTTCGATAAAGTAGAGTGGGGACAAGACAATATTGATATATCAAAATTCAACCCAAAAGAAATAAATGTTCAGCAATGGGTGAAAACATTTAAAGATGCGGGGATGAAGATTTTGATGCTCACAGTCAAGCACCATGATGGATTTTGCCTCTGGCCGACTAAGTTTACCGCTCTGAATATTTCCAATACACCTTTTCAAAACGGTAAAGGAGATATAGTAAGAGATATTTCAAATGCATGCCGGGAAGCCGGGTTAAAATTCGGTATTTATTTATCGCCCTGGGATATGCACGAAAAAACTTACGGCACACCTGCATATAATGATTTTTTTAAAAATCTTCTTACTGAGCTAATAACCAACTATGGAGAAATAACAGAAGTATGGTTTGACGGCGCTAACGGAGAAGGCCCTAATGGAAAGAAACAAATTTATGACTGGAATTCATATTACCAATTAATCCGCAGGCTACAGCCAAACGCTGCAATTGCTATCATGGGACCCGATGTAAGATGGGTGGGAACAGAATCAGGGTATGGAAGGGAGACAGAGTGGAGTGTTTTACCGGGCCTAGCGATGGACCAAAAAGAAATAGCTGAGCATTCACAACAGCAATCTTTAGATAGTGCTTTTATTCCACGCGATCTGATGGATGAAGATTTGGGAAGCATGGAAAAAATAGAAAAGGCTTCATCATTAATTTGGTATCCTGCCGAAGTTGATGTTTCCATCCGTCCCCGCTGGTTTTATAATGAAGAGGATGATGAACTGGTAAAATCGCCCTATAAACTTATCGACATATATTTTAATTCCGTCGGTTTAAATGATGTTCTATTATTAAATGTTCCTCCCGGTACCAACGGTTTAATTAACGAAAATGATATTAAAAGCCTACAGGGAATGCGCTGCATCCTTGATGAGACATTCAAAGTAAATCTCGTTAATAATGCGATAGCAAGAGCATCGGATGAGGTTAAAGGGCATGAAGCAAAATATATTCTTGATAATGATTTGGATACATACTGGACTACAAAAAAGGATATTAGAAATGCTTCAATTGAAATAAAATTAAAGAAACAACAGAAATTCAGTGTTGCAATGCTGCAGGAAAATATTTTAGCCGGGCAAAGAATTGAAAAGTTTCATTTGGAATGTTGGAACGGAAAAAAATGGAATACGTTTGCCGAAGGAACCACTATCGGTTACAAAAGATTACTTAGATTTCCACCGATTACAACTGATAAAGTAAAATTAGTTATTGATAAGAGCCGCACTAATCCAACTCTTGCTTCATTCGGGTTATACCTTGCTCCCCCTGAAGTTGTGTTTGAACCGTTTAATGAATCATTTGCAGATTCCACTTCCATTACAATATCAAGTGACATAAAAAATGCAAAAATTTATTATACATTTGACGGTACTGTTCCAAGTGAAAACTCACTTTTATATAAGGGTCAAGTTTATCTGAATAAAACGACTAAAGTCTTAGCAATTGCTGTAGCGGATGATGGCAAAAAAAGTCTTCCTGTTAAAGCTGATTATAATAAAGCCCTATATAGGATTGAATATAAGAACGGCTATGATAATAAATATCCGGGCAGCGGATTATATACATTAGTCGACGGAGTTAAAGGAAGTTTAAATTTTAACGATGGGAAATGGCAGGGCTTTCACGGTTCAGATCTTGATGTAATAATAGATTTAAAAAAAGTAACAAAGATTGATTCTATCTCCATTGATTTTCTTAGGGATATTAACTCATACATATTTTTACCAAAATCGGTTCAATTCTCCGTATCGGACGATAGGAAAGTTTTTACTCCTTTAAAAGATATAAACAATGATGACATTGATAGCCGGGATTATAAAGCTGTTGCAAAAGAATTCACAATTGCGCCGCAAAATATTTCAGCAAGGTATATACACATCAAGGCGGAAAATATAGGCGTATGCCCGCAATGGCATAAAGGCTCCGGAGATAAAGCATGGATTTTTGCAGATGAGATTACAGTAAATTAAAAACAGCCCATGACTTTAGTTATGACCGGCATAAATAGAAAAATAACATTACGGCCTTTTTACCTGCCTGCTTTAGCAGGGTGTCGCAATTTATTTGTTTATATTTGCGCCTGAGGTCCATCATTCCGAAAGCTTTCGGAATGAAATATTGCCGCGACATGAACATGTTGTAGCCATTGAAACAATAGAAGTCAAAAGAGACTTGTTATTCTGAGGTTAGTTATGAAAAAAATATTTGTATTTGCTTGCATTCTTATTAGTGTACTTTCTGCTCAAACAAAAAAACATACATTTTCTTTAGGTAATGATAATTTTTTACTTGACGGAAAACCTTTTCAAATTATAAGCGGTGAAATGCACTTTGCCCGTATTCCAAGAGAATACTGGCGTGACAGGTTAAGAATGGCAAAAGCTATGGGGCTTAATACCATAGCTACTTATGTATTCTGGAACTATCATGAACCTGAAAAGGGTAAATACAATTTTAAAGGCAATGCAGACGTAACCGAATTTGTACGCATTGCACAACAGGAAGGCTTGTGGGTTTTAATTCGCCCCAGCGCTTATGCCTGCGCCGAATGGGAATTCGGGGGTTACCCATATTGGCTGTTGAATGAGAAAGATTTGAAAGTAAGAAACCTTGACCCCAATTTTATCGCATTGATGAAAGGCTATTTTAAAGAGCTGGGCAGACAGCTTGCCCCGCTTCAGGTTACTAATGGGGGGCCTATATTAATGGTGCAGGTAGAAAATGAATACGGCTCTTACGGCAGTGATAAAAAATACCTTGAGATGAATGAAAAGATAATGCGTAATTCCGGTTTTAATGTTCCGTTCTATACCTGCGACGGTGCCGATAAAATGACAGCCGGCTGCATTAACAGCGCTCTCCCCGCTATAAACGGTTTGGATAATGTTAAGGAAGTAAAAGATGTTGTTAACAAAAATAATTCCGGTAAAGGACCTTACTTTATAGCTGAATGGTATCCCGCCTGGTTTGATGAATGGGGGCAGCCTCATCATACGGTTCCCCCGGACGAATATGCACGCAGACTTGATACGGTTCTTGCAAACGGGATTTCAATTAATATTTACATGGAGCATGGCGGTACTACCAGGGGTTTTATGAACGGGGCAAATTATGATGACGATAAACCATACGCGCCTCAGACAAGCAGTTATGATTATGATGCGCCTATTGATGAAGCGGGTAATGCTACACCTAAGTATTATGCTTTCAGAAAAGTAATTGAAAAATATATGCCTGTCGGTACCAAATTGCCCAATGTGCCAGCGAATAAAAAAGCTATATCTATTCCGGCATTCAAATTGAACTGGTCGGCAGATATAACGCAGCTTCTTCCAAAAGCAATTCATTCAGAATCTCCTTTGACATTCGAACAAATTAAACAAGCTTACGGATATGTTTTTTACCAGACTAAAGTTTCCGGGCAAGAAAAATCGCTTCTTAGAATTCCGCATTTAAGCGACTATGCAATAATTTTTATTAATGGAAAGAAAGCTGCCTGCCTGGACAGAAGATTGAATGAAGACTCATGTTTCATAATGCTAAATAAAGATGAGAATACACTTGATATTTTCATAGAGAACATGGGCAGAATAAATTACGGCAAATATTTAAATGATAATTATAAAGGAATTACCCACGGCGTATTTATTAATGGTAAAGAAATTAAAGGCTGGGATATTTACGGCTTTCCGTTTAACAAAGAACCGGATATTTCTTCAAATGAAAAAACGGCTTCCGAATATCCAACTATTAACCAGGGAAGTTTTAATCTGAGTGAAGTTGGAGATACTTATTTAGATATGAGAAACTGGTATAAAGGACATGTTTGGATTAACGGACATAATCTTGGAAGGTACTGGTATATCGGTCCGCAGCAAACTATATACGTGCCCGCATGCTGGCTTAAAAAAGGGGAAAACAAGATAGTAGTATTTGAGCAGTTTAAATTTAAATTGCAGAATAAGATAAGTGCAATCGATAAGCCTATTCTAAACGAAGGACCCAAAACTAATATGTTTAGATCAGAATAATATTTGCAATAATTTAGACTAATTCCAGTGCTATTTTATAGTTATGATGGTTTCAAAAAATTGGCCCCTGATGACTAATAACCCTGTATTCATCTATTAAAAAATAAATATTCAAGAAATTAAAAAATGTACTGAATCATAATTATGCCTATTCAAAACCTCATTTGACTAAAAAAAGAGTTCTTAAATCAGTAATCTTCTTCTTATTCTACATTTTGTTCATTATTCCAACAGCATTTTTTCAGCAATCCGTTCATAAATTTAACAAATAACCTCAAAAAAGCATATATATCTGCTATTACCAAATTCAGCTAATAAAAAAACATATTTACGCTGCTTGTCTAAAATAAAAATGATGCAGCCCGTTCACTAAGGGAATTTTATCAATCTTCCCTATTGCTTGAACTTGCCTGCTTTCTGGTGAGTCTTTATTTATTCCAAGATGTGTTCGATATTTATTGTAATAGAAGATATAATCAGTCAGAATGCTCTGAAGATGTTTTTCATTTAATACTATTACTTGATCCAGGCATTCTCTTATTATACTTCCCATTACTCTTTCAACATAACCGTTCTGCCAGGGTGATTTGTATGCTGTAACAATTAGTATTATTCCGAAATAGTTAATTCCTTCACTAAACAAGTTTCCATTTTTTTTGTCACGATCTCTTATTAAATACTTAGGAGCAGCATAATCAAAAAGTAAGTTCCTTATCTGCTGAAGAATCCATTCAGCAGTTGAATTCTTTGTTGCATTGAATTGGATACGTTGTCTTCGATAGTGTTCAATAATTACCAGGACATGGATTAATTTGAAGTTAATCGTCGGTAAAGTCAGGAAATCTATTGAGATAATTTCTTTACAATGATTCTTCAGGAATGTTTTCCAGTTTTGACCTGTTGTCTTTTTCCTCTTTTAGGAATATATCTTTGTACAGTAGACTCAGATACATCATATCCAAGTTTCTTTAATTCTCCATAAATCCTTGGCGCTCCCAATGATAGATTGTCATTTGCCATCAGATTTATCACTTCCCTGCTTACCTTGGGTCTGCCTCCTTTTGATCTACTCTTCCATCCCCAGTAAAATATGAATGTTGTTCGATGCCATTTTATATCAGTATCCTGTTTCACAATAAACAACCTTTCCTTTCAATTATATAGGAAATCCTACATAGGCTGAAAAATAATCGGTCAGCTCTTTAAATTTTAAGTTTAGGATTGGTTCGCTGAAGAATTTCTATCTGCTTTTCGAGAAAGATAACTTCTAAGATCAATTGTGTTTAAGTCGTAAATGATTTTCTGAATAGTAATAGTAAGGATTTGAGCATTAGGTCCGTCTGTTTATTGAAATTTAAGAAGTAAAGATAGGTAAACAATTCTTTTAATTTTGACGGAATTTAATTATTATTTAAGAGGATGGAGTTTTGAAAAGGCACAGTTAGACAGATTAAAAAACGTTCATCAAAACGTTCCTTCATTTACCACAAAAATATAGGTCGTCTAACAGAAATATCAGATGACCTATTTGAAATTTAGCTCAAAATGAGCTTTTTTTAGAGCTGGCGGTCGGATTCGAACCAACGACCTGCTGATTACAAATCAGCTGCTCTACCAGCTGAGCTACGCCAGCAAATTTTCTTAATTTGCGGTTCAAAACTAACATTTTTTCCCCTACGTTGCAAATAATTTAATAGAACAATTCCT
>Ga0181520_10010542_pt1 | contig 12373 bp, 11 predicted proteins | sample PEATcosm2014_Bin_29_FD_132451 | JGI IMG/M metagenome (GOLD analysis project Ga0181520, IMG submission 132451) | Peatland microbial communities from MTU Mesocosm Facility, Houghton, MI, USA - PEATcosm2014_Bin02_30_metaG | ecosystem: Environmental > Terrestrial > Soil > Wetlands > Peat | place...
GAATAGGGAACAGGGAATAGAAAACCGCGGTCAGGGGTCAGGGGTCAGGGATCAGGGGGCCGGTGGCCGGCCTGTCGCTCCAGCGGCACGGCCTTACGGCAAGCTGGAATCTACGCCGATTGCGCGGCCCGTCCCGCAGACCCGACCGGTTCAGGCGCCTGCCGCTGCCAAGCCAGCGCGGCAAGTACTCGAAGGCTACGTGAAAGGCGGCGTGGTTCATTTGCTCGAAGGCGAACTGCCCGAAGGCATCTTTGTGAAGGTTATCCGCGAATGACGGGTTTCTCTGGTCTCAGCTTTGAGATCTGGGAAGGCAAAAGCCCAAATCAGCTCCGATCTTTGCGGTAGGCGACGCATCAAAGATTCAGGAGCTTCCATGAAGAATCCTCGTCTCTCCCCAAGACGGTTTCTCTTCTTGCTCTTCTTCCTCACCGCCGCACATCTGTGGGCGCAGGGGCCTCCCTTTCAAACCGACGACCCGGTGCCGGTGGACTTTGGGCACTACGAGTTCTATATCTTCGGCTCGGCCGACGGCACGCCGGTGGCGATGGGCGCGATGGGTCCGGCTTTGGAGTTCAACTGGGGCGCCGTTCCCAGCTTGCAGCTTCATGCCATTCTGCCCCTGGGCGCCATCGTCCCCTCGAACAAGCCCGTTTATCTCGCCTTCCCCGCCGCAAATGGCCCCAGCGCCTTCGGGCTGGCGGATATGGAGCTGGGCGCGAAGTGGGGATTCATCAAGCAAACTCCGCATCGCCCGCAGATCGGCACCTTCACCATGCTTGAGCTTCCGACCGGCAGCTCGGACAAAGGGCTCGGCGTGGGCAAGGCCTGGTACAAGCTGCCCTTGTGGATGGAGAAAGACTGGGGGCACTGGACCGCCTGCGGCGGGGCTGGCTACCAACTGGTGCAGCAGACGAACCTCCGCAGCTTCCCTTACACCGGCTGGCTGATCAAGCGCGAGGCGGGCAAGCGGCTGGAGCTGGCCGCCGAGGTATTCGCGCACGGCGGCGAGGGGCTAGGCGCGCCGCAGACCGGGTCATCGGCACTGATCGACGCTGGCGCCTACTACCACTTCAAGAACCCCAACACGCAGCTTCTCTTCGCCTACGGGCACTCGGTCGCCGGGCAGACGGAGAACTACGCCTATCTCGGCATGTACTGGACCTGGGGCAAGGACAAAGGCAAGAAGTCCGCCCCAGACGCCCTGCTCTCGAAGCAGAGGTACTGAAACCGGCTTCCATCCGATCGGCGCAAACATCCATCCTGCCCAGCGGTCTCCTTGGGCGTGTTCATGGGTTGCGTGGTTTACCCGCATTGAGCGCAGTCGAGATAACCAGGGCCATCGCATTTGGATGCTCGCATGGGGTCTGAGGGGAACGACCAATCAACGGTTCAAATGCGGCTGCCCTGTCGAAATTACACTCTAATCTTGACTTTTTGCTCACGCAATCCTTAGAGTTTCATCATCCCTATTGGGTTTTTGCTCGCCACCCCCTGCCTTCATGCTCGTCGCACGGAAAGGCCAGGACCGGACTCTGGGGCCAGGTGAAACCATGAACAATTTGGTCTGGATCGTTCAATATCTCTTAGCCGCCGTGTTTCTGATTGCCGGCATCTGCAAGATATTCTCCATTTCGCAGCGAAGGGTGTGGCTGGAGGACTGCCCGGGTTGCGAACCCAAGGGGCTGTCGCACAAAACGGCGTGCACCATCGCTTGTCTTGAGATTGTGGCAGCGCTGGCACTGGTCCTACCGTTCCGTTCCGGGCAGCAGGACCTGCTTCCGATGCTGGCGGCCACGGGATTGGCGCTTCTGACGGTGGCAGCGGCCGTCTATCACGCTCGCCGCAGAGAACCCGCTGCACCGGCCTTGGCGCTGTTGCGGCTTGCCCTCTTTGTGATTGTGGGGCACATCTAGAGCGGCTTTCGATTCACTTGTTGGTTCCACCACCGGCTGTTCCAGGGTTCCTTTTCTGGGGACCCGGCTCATGCCATCTTCTCCTACTGCACATTGACGAGGTGCGGATTCCGGATGCTCTTCACGGTTGCAAACTGAGCGGCGCCCTGGCTGAACTTTCGTCTAGGGCAGACGGTAAAGTCTGCGTATAAGTCTTTCCCGCCACCGTTAGGTATGTAGTGAGAGATCAGATCCCACGATGGATCGTCCAGAATCCAGAATTCATGGTGTGTTCCGATATGCCATATGAATAGCTGACCGTCGCCGGTATAGAGCCTCGCCCTTCCATGGATTTCCCGGCAAGGCTCCGCAGCAGAAGCACATACAGTAGCGGACAAAAGTACAAGGCCGAGAAGGAATGAGAATTGCACGATAGTCACCTGGCGTCAGTTGAGATGCGGACAAGTCTAGCACCGACAGTCAGCTCCCTGATCCCTATTCCCCATTCCCTGCTGCTGCGCTTTTCGCCCCAAATCGTTCCGCCGGGTGCCCCAGGTCTCGCGTTCGGGAATTGGGAACCCGCCACCCAGTATCGGCTTACTCTTCGGAGCTTGCCTTCCGGCTGAAGGCGCCGCAGTCTACCGCCTGAAATGAGCCGGGTACAGCATTGTCGAGAGCACGGACGATTGGCGCCAGATGGTTGACGATGCGCCATTCGACCGAAGACATAGCAATAATTGCCAACCGGCTTCGACTCAGATTTTGTTCGTAGTGGAGGGTTTGGTCTCCAGTCAGCAACACCTCAAAGCCGTTCTCTTCGGCTTTCTGAAGGAGTTTGCCGTTCTGGAGTCCCTCCCACCCCATGAAGCTGGCGGTAAAAGCCTCATGCGAACCGAGATGGTTGCGCAGCCGGTGGTCCAGGTTTTCGTCGAGCAACACTTTCATGCGCAGCGCTGCCTGCGCTGGCCGAGGGCAAAATCGATCAGGTGCTCGATCTGGGCGACTGAAAGAGTGGGAAAGCCCTCACGGATTTCCTCGATGCTGTCGCCCAACTCATAACTATTCACGATGGGGTCGGGCAGAATGCGGGTCCCGCGCACGACGGGCCTTCCTGACATCCTGCCGGGAACCTGCTCGATCAGCTCGCAAGCCAGCCAGTCAATCTCGCAAGTGGCGCCCTCGTTTCCCATATTCCGGCCCTCCCTCGAATCGCCACGATTTTACCATGGAGCAAAAGCGGCCGGGCGCCTTCTGGGCTTCAGGGCATTCGCATGATGATCGTGAATTTCGAAGCTGAACTGTTTTGAAAGGGCACGACTTCAGCCGTGCCGATTTCCAAGCTTCAAATGCGCCGGCTTTAGCCGCCGAGGGATGTTTTTGGACGATCAGAACCATCCCTCAGGGGCTAAAGCCCCGATTTCTTCTGCCGCATGAGCGGCACGACTAAAGTCGTGCCCTTTCAAGCCCATTTTCCTGTGCTCGGAATCTTCATGCAATTTCCCCGATCCCTGATCTCTGCTTCTACGCCTTACGGCCCAGATCGTTGCGCCACTTATGCCCCCAACGCTCGAGCAGGTGGTCGGCGCACTCCGGGCCCCAGGTTCCGGCAAAGTAGTTGGGGAAGACCTCCGGCATCTTGACGGCCCAGGCCTCGATGATCGGCGTATAGAGCGCCCAGTTGATCTCCACGCCGTCGCGGTGCGAGAAGAGCGTCTGGTCGCCCAGCATGGCGTCCAGCAGCAGCCGCTCGTAGCCATTGGCGCTCGATTTGCCGAAGGCCGCCTCGTAGTCGAAGTCCATGATGACCGGGCAGACGTCCATGTTGGGCGTGGTGGGCACCTTGGCTCCGAAGCGCAGGCTGATGCCCTCGTCGGGCTGGATGCGGATGGTGAGCAGGTTGGGCTGAATCTCCTGGCACGGCCCCGTCGAGGCCATGCGGTTGAAGATCAGCAGGGGCGGCTGCTTGAACTGGATGCTGATCTCGGTAGCTCGTCTTTTCAGCCGCTTGCCGGCGCGCAGGTAGAACGGAACCCCGGCCCAGCGCCAGTTCTCGATCTCCAGGCGCAGCGCGGCAAAGGTCTCCGTGCCCGACTCGGGATTGACCCGCTCCTCGTCGCGGTAACCGGCGGCGCGCTTGCCTTCCACGATGCCCGGCCCGTACTGGCCGCGCACCGCGTTCTTGATGGGCACCGGCGGAATGGCCCGCCAGACCTTGACCTTCTCGCGGCGCACGGCCTCGGCGTCGAAACTCGACGGCGGCTCCATGGCCACAAAGCTGAGCAGTTCCATCATGTGGTTTTGCACCACGTCGCGCAGCGCGCCGGCTTTCTCGTAGAACGGCCCGCGGCCCTCCACGCCCAGCGTCTCGGCGGCGGTGATCTGCACGTGGTCAATGTAGTTGCGGTTCCACACCGGCTCGAAGATGCCGTTGGCAAAGCGGAATACCAGGATATTCTGCACCGTCTCCTTGCCCAGGTAATGGTCGATGCGGAAGACCTGGCTCTCGTGGAAGACGGCGTTGACCTGGTGGTTCAGCTCGCGCGCCGAGTCGAGATCGTGGCCGAAGGGCTTCTCGATGACCACGCCGACTTGCCCCACCTCCGGCTGGGCCATATTCTGCGCGCCCAGGTTTTCTATGATGCCGGCAAAAAACTCGGGCGCGGTGGCCAGGTAGAAGAGCCGGTGGCCGCCGAGGTTCTTTTCCTTGTCGATGCGGTCCAGCTCGGCCTTCAATCCGGCATAATCTTCCGGCACGTCGAAGCGAAGGGGGAAGTAGCCGATCCGCTCCACAAAGTCATTGAGCTTGGGATCGCTTACGTCCACATCGCCAAACTCGACGATGCCCGCGCGCATCTCGGCGGCAAACTCGCCTCCCAAGGGCCGCCGGGCCACACCCAGGATGGTGAAATCCTTGGGCAGCAGGCCCACCTGTTCCAGGTGGAAGAGTGCCGGCAACAGCTTGCGCTTGGTCAGATCGCCGGAAGCGCCGAAGATCACCATGATCCCCGCATCGGGAATCCGCTCAGTGCCCTGAGGAATGTGGGAAAGATCCTCGGGCCGTACGCTCATTTTTGCCGTTGCCATGTCTTGCCTCCGTGGAGTGAACAGTGAACAGTAGTCAGTGAACAGTAGACGCTGGCCATCGCCCTTTTCGCCGGGTGCCGGGTGCCCGTGGTCTCGATTCTGAGACCAGGGATAGCACAGTGGCCACAACACGCTGCCCGTCTAGAGCACCCCAAGTCCGTCCAACTCCCGCCGCAAGGCCTCTTCCCCTTTGAACCGAATCGCCTTCATCCCGGCCAGCGAAGCGGCAGCGGCATTCTCTTCCCGGTCGTCGATAAACAGGATGCGCTCCGCCGGCCGGCCCAGTATATCCAATGCCAGGCGAAAGATCGCCTGATCCGGCTTGCGCAATCCCAAATAGCAGGAACTCAGCGCCACGCGAAAGCACTCGCGCAGTCCAAATTGCCTGAAGCGGTACTCGTTGGTCTCCCGCGCCTCGTTGTTCAGCGCGCCGAGCAGACACTTATCCGATGCCGCAAGTTCGCGGAGGATTCCCAATGCGCCACCGGGTAGCAGGTGCGACTGGCTGCACATGGCAGCAAAGAACTCGTCGCGGGAGAAGCTGCGCGGCTCAGTGAAGACGGTTGCGTCCAGGTAGGCCTCGACCGGGATTGCACCCCGCTCCCACGCGCGATAGGGCTCGGGATGGCGCAGTTCGAAGGCGGCGGGGTCCAGGTGGAAGCGATCGAGCACCTCCGCGCGCTCGCCGCGGTCCCAGCCATTGGTCAGCAGGACTCCGCCGACATCGAAGAGGATTACGTCGAAGGGAAACATCGGCGCCTCAGCCGCGCTTGCGCGGATTGGTGCTTGGAACTGACCCAGGGGCCGGCAAGATAGAGAGAATAGGCTAGGCCGGATTGGCCGAGCCATCCCCGCACATGTATTTGGACTCGATGGCCAGAACCTTCTTAAAACGCCTGACAAACCGCTCCTCGGTGGCGATGAAGTGCGCCCCGAGAAACGCGTTCACGCACTCGAACGCAAGCGCCGGGCCAATGATGCGAGCGCCCATCACAATCACGTTCATGTCGTCGTGCTCCACGCCCTGATGCGCGGAATAGGTATCGTGGCACATGCCTGCTCGAATGCCCGGGATCTTGTTGGCCGCCACACACACTCCCACTCCGGAACCGCAGATGAGAATGGCGCGCGGGGCCACGCCCTGCTTGAGCGCAACGCCCACCTTTTCGGCAAAGTCGGGATAGTCGGAAGGCTCGGTGTTGTAAGCCCCCAGGTCCACAACCTCGTGGCCGGCGTTGCCCAAGTAGGCGCGAACCTCCTCCTTCAGAGGAAAGCCCGCATGGTCGGAAGCGATGACGAGTTTCAAAGTGCACTCCTTCGGAGTTAGAGATCAGAGAACAGAGATCAGAGATCAGCACCCGCGCCCCACTTTGTTCCAAGCCGCAGTTGCCGTTGTCTGATCTCTGACCCCTGATCCCTGTTTTACTTCACCAGCTTCTTGGCGCGGGCGGCAATGTTTTCCGGGCTAAAGCCCAGCTCGGCCATGGCCTTTGGTCCCGGCGCGGAAGCGCCAAAGCGATCGAGGCCGATCACGTCGCCGTCAAGGCCCGCGTACTTCCACCAGCCCAGCGTGGAACCAGCTTCAACGGCCAAACGGGGCACACCGGCCGGCAAGACGCTGGCTTTGTACTCCGCCGATTGCTCCTCGAAGAGTTTGACGCTGGGGAAGCTGACTACGCGCGCCACGATGCCCTCGGCGGCCAGCAGCTTGGCTGCCTCGAGTACCGGCCAAACCTCGGAGCCCGAGGCGATCAGCACCACCTGCGGATTGGCTGCGTCTTCGAGCACGTAGGCGCCCTTGCTCACCCCGTTGAATACGTCGTGCGCCGAGGGATCGATCACCGGCAGGTCCTGGCGGCTCAGGGCAAAGAAGCTCGGTCCCTTGCGTTCCAAAGCCAGGCGCCATGCCGCAGCCGTCTCATTCGCGTCCGCCGGGCGGAAATCGGTGAGTCCGGGAATGGCGCGCAGGCCGGTCAACTGCTCGACAGGCTGGTGGGTCGGGCCGTCTTCGCCCAAACCGATGGAGTCGTGGGTAAAGATGAAGAGCGAATGCACCTGCATCAATGCGGCCAGGCGAATGGCCGGCTTGCAGTAATCGGAAAACACGAAGAAGGTCGAGCCAAAGGGAATCAGCCCCCCGTGTGCGGCGATTCCGTTGACCGCCGCGCCCATGCCGAACTCGCGCACGCCAAAGAAGACATTGCGGCCGGCGGGGTCCTCGTGGAAATTCGCACCAGGCTTGAAGATCGTCTTGGTAGAGGCGGTCAGGTCGGCGGCTCCGCCAAACAGCTCCGGTACCTGCTCGGCAATGGCGTTCATGATTGCGCCGCCCGCATTGCGCGTGGCCTGGCCCTTGCCGCCCGCCGCATAGCTGGGGATTGCCTTCTCCCATCCGGGTTTGAGCACGCCCTTCTGGGTGCGCTCGAACTCCGCCGCCAGCTCGGGATTGGCCGCCGCGTAGCCAGCGAAGAGCGCCTTCCAGGCGTCCTCCTGACCCGCGCCGCGCTCGACGGCGTGACGCCAGTTGGCCAGCGCGTTCTCAGGAACCACAAAGCTCTGGTCCTCGGGGAAGCCAAAGAACTTCTTGGTGGCCGCCACGTCGGCCGCGCCCAGGGGCTCGCCGTGCGACTTGTTCGAACCCGCCTTGGGGCTGCCGTAACCGATAATGGTGCGCACCGCGATGATCGAGGGCTTGCCGGTCTCGGCCTTGGCCGCTTCAATGGCGGCTTCGATGGCCTGGAGATCGTTGCCGTCCGCCACCCGTTGCACGTGCCAGTGGTAAGCCTCGAAGCGCTTCAGCACATCGTCGGTGTAACTCAGGCTGGTTGGGCCGTCGAGCGAGATCAGGTTGTCGTCGTAAAGAAAGACGAGCTTGCCCAGGCCCAGTGTTCCCGCCAGCGCCGCCGCCTCGTGCGAAACGCCTTCCATCAGGTCGCCGTCGCCCAGGAGCGCAAAGGTGTGGTGATCCACCACCTCGAAGCCGGGACGGTTGTAGGTCGCGGCCAGATGCTTCTCGGCGATGGCCATGCCGACTGCCATGGCAAGGCCCTGGCCCAAGGGGCCGGTGGTCACTTCCACGCCGTCCGTGTCGCCGCGCTCAGGATGGCCGGGGGTCTTCGATTCCCACTGGCGGAAGCTCTTCAGATCGTCCAGCGTCACCTTGTAGCCGGCCAGAAACAGCGTCGAATAAAGCAGCGCCGAAGCGTGTCCGTTGGAGAGGACGAAGCGGTCGCGATCCGCCCACTTGGAATTCGCCGGATTGTGCTTCATCAGCTTGTGAAATAGCAAATAGGCAATGGGCGCGCAGCCCAGCGGAGCACCAGGGTGGCCGCTCTTGGCCTTCTCCACCGTGTCGACGGCAAGCAGCCGAAGGGTGTCAATGGAAAGCCGATCAAGGGACAGTTGATCGAGAGAGGTATCCGCGAGGCTGGAGGTCATATGACTTGAAAATCCTTTCGTTGAAGAGCCGTTTTCGGCAAGTAAAACCATTTACTTCATGCTACTTGAACACAGCCGCCGGAGCCAGCCGGCTGGCGCAGTTCTTCACTTTTCATTGTATCCAAGCCAGGGCAGGCCGCCCCGGAGCGCAACCGAAATAGGAACGAGCCTATCCGCCGCTATTTAATCGACGTTTCCTTTCGGTCCCGGGTTTCTTCAGCCGTTCAGACATCAATAGGAATCCTGCCCGCCTCCTGCCGCATCCATTGAAGCACAGGGTCTTGCAGGCTCCTGGAAATATTGCGTTTTGTCCGTTGCGGGCAGCGCCCCAAATCCCAAAACCCACGGCGCAGAATCCCGCCCTCAACTGAAGATCTCAAACGGAGGAGATTCCCCTTATGGCATACGAACTCGCACCGCTTCCCTATGACTATGCAGCCCTCGAGCCGTTCATCGATACCGAGACCATGAGGATTCACCATGGCAAGCATCATCAGGCATACGTCAACAACCTGAACGCCGTTCTGGCCAACCACCCTGAGCTTGCGGCGAAGCCGGTGGACGAACTGATTCGCGACCTGGCCCAGGTGCCCGAGGAGATTCGCACGGCAGTCAAGAATAACGGGGGCGGCCACGCCAACCATACCGGCTTCTGGCACCTGATGGGTCCCGTCGGCTCTGGAGGCGTGGGTGGAGACCCCATCGGCCCCATCGCCGCGCAAATCGACGCCGACTTTGGCGACTTTGAGAGTTTCAAGAAGGCCTTCAACGAGACCACCGCCAAGCAGTTCGGCTCCGGCTGGGGATGGCTGGTCTTTACCGGCGGAAAGCTCAAGGTGATCAGCACACCCAACCAGGAGTCGCCCCTGACGCAGGGTCTTTACCCCATCTTGTTCAACGACATCTGGGAGCACGCCTATTACCTCAAGTACCAGAACCGCCGTCCCGACTACCTGGCCGCCTGGTGGAACGTGGTCAACTGGGCCGAAGTCAACCGGCGGTTTGGCGTGGCAAAAGGGTAAAGGCAGGGACTGAGGGACTAAGGGACTAGGGATTAAGGGACCGAAGGGCGCATTGACCTTCTGCCCAACCCGCCCCAAGTCCCAGTTCGTCCGGCCACACATGCGGGCGCCCCATCCTTGCGACGATCTTGTCTTTGTCGCAAGGGTGGGAGAGCGCAACCCTCCAACCGCCAAGGTTCCTCTGATCCTCGCTACCAGTTCCTTCGTCCCTCAGTCCCAAGCCCCTCAGTCCCTAGTCCCCAGTCCCTCAGTCCCTCCTTTCACAACTCTTTTCCAGTTTTCGTGTCTAACCCTCCAAGAACGATGCGGAAACGTGTGTACAAACTCGCCCTCAGCGCCCTGGTCGCACTTCTTTCGCTGGTCCCGCTTGCTGCCATGGCCCAATCCGGCAGTTTTATCGTGAGCCAGCACGGCAACCCGGTGGGCACGGCCAGTTTCAACTTCACCTCGACAGCCAAGGGTTACGAATCCACTTCGCTGGTGCGGATCGCCATGCAAGGCCTGGATTACGCGCTCTCGAAGACCGAGCGGCTCAGCCCGGCCAACCAACTGCGCCATGTGCAGTTGAGCGCCACGGTCAACGGATCGGCGGTCAACGTGACTGGCGCCCCCGACGCGGCGCAATTCCTGCTCAACATCTCGGCCAACGGCCGTAGCTCGACCACGCGGCTGACCGCACACAGCGCCGCCATCTTTTTGCCCGATTTCGACCCTGGCGCTTTGGAAACGCTCTTGGCCCTGGCAGCATCCCAGAATAATCGCGAGCTGTGGGCGATCATTCCCAAACAGGCGGGGACTGTTGCTCCCATCCAACTGGCCACCTACGTGGACGAAGCGGGAACCCTGGATGGCAAGCCCATTGTGGTGCATCACCTGATCGCGACAATCGGCGGTGCGGTTACCGACATCTTCTCCGGTCCTGAGAGCCAGCTCTTGCAGGCTGAACTGCCCCAGCGCGGCTTCGCGTTGGTGCGCAAGGGATTTGTGCTGACCCCGCCGGCCAAACCGGGCGCGCCGCCAACGGAATAAACGTCTCTGAGTCCCTCAGTCCCTAGTCCCTCATTCCCTAGTCCCTAGTCCCTCATTCCCTAGTCCCTAGTCCCTAGTCCCTCAGTCCCTAGTCCCTTAACAGCCCGTGGTGAAAGTCGAGGATGCCGAAAAACCGTCCCTCAGGGGCTAAAGAGGCTGCGGAAACCTCCCCAAGCGGGGCGAGAAGCGTCAGGGCACGACTTCAGTCGTGCCGTAAATCGTTGATAAGAGATGATGGGCTTTAGCCCTGAGGGATGCTTTGGAGGATTTTCGCCTATCCTTCAGGGTTTTTCCGCAGCCTCTAAAGCCCATGCTTATTTTGAACCACTTACGGCACGACTAAAGTCGTGCCCTTTCAAAACCTGACTTTCACCACAGGCCCTCAAACGCTTCTCCCCGCCGCCACGCCCGAAGCCCAGGCCCACTGAAAGTTGAAGCCTCCCAGGTGTCCGGTAACATCGACGACCTCGCCGATGAAGTAAAGTCCCGGCACGGTGCGCGCTTCCAAGGTCCGGGCGTGCAAGCAGGCGGTGTCCACGCCTCCGGCGGTCACCTCGGCTTTGTCGAAGCCTTCAGTACCCACGGGATGGAAGGTCCAGCGATGCAGCTGCCGTTCGCGCGCATCGAGGGCCGCATTGGACCAGCCAGCCGGGCCGCCAGCTTCCGCCAGGTGATTGGCGAGGCGCTGCGGCAGCACTTCGCGCAACGCCAGGCGCAGCGAGGGCGGGTCGCGCCGCGCCTTTGGACCGAGTAATGCGCCTAGCACGCTGCCGGGCGCTGGCTGGTCCGGCGCAAAGTCCACCGTCAGCGCTGCGCCCGGCAGCCAGTAGGACGACGCCTGCAAGACCGCCGGGCCGCTCAGGCCGCGATGGGTCACCAGCAGCTTTTCCCGGAACTTGGCCTTACCCGCCTGCGCCACCACGTCCGCCGAGACTCCGGCCAGCGCCGTCCAACCGGCCTCCGCGCCACCCAACAGGAGCGGCACCAGCGCGGGCCTCGGCTCAATGACTTTCAGCCCGAACTGCCGCGCCAGGTCGTAGCCGAACCCGGTAGCTCCCAGCTTGGGGATGGAGAGCCCGCCGGTCGCCACCACCAGCGCGCCCGCCTCAAACTCTCCCAGTGACGACGCAACCCGAAAGCCGCCGCCCGGTGCGCAGCCTACCGCGATCTCGTGGGCGTTCAGCGTCAGTTCCACGCCACCCGCCGCGCACTCGGCCAGCAGAAGGTCGAGAATGGCGCGCGCCGAGCCGTCGCAGAAGAGCTGCCCCAGCGTCTTCTCGTGCCAAGGGATTCCATACCTTTCGACCAGCTCGATGAAGTGTCGGGGCTGATAGAGGGCCAGCGCCGACTTGGCGAAGTGCGGATTCTCGGAGAGAAAGTTCTGCGCGCGGCAGTGCAGATTGGTGAAGTTGCACCGCCCGCCGCCGGAGATGAGAATCTTGCGGCCCGGCTGGCCGTTGTGTTCGAGCAGCAGGACGCGCCGCCCGCGCTGTCCGGCGGTGGCCGCGCACAGCAGGCCGGCCGCCCCGGCGCCGAGGACGATCGCATCGAATTGGCGCGGAGCTATTGGCATGGGGTCCTGTTCAGGATAGACGCATAGGGGGCATTTGCCACGGACACCCCTTTACTCCCGGCGACCGTCGCAAAAGAAAACTTCAGGCAGGATGCTCAATGTCCAGTCTGTGGTACGATGTTGCCGTGAGCAAGAAGGCGCGCCCGGTCAAGTCCGTGTCGGCGGAGGTGACTCCCCTCAAGGGAAGGCGCAAGGGCGCAGTCCTCAAGGATGAGGCCTGGTACGAGGATGGGAAAGTTGTTGCTTATAACTTCGCCTATATCAATTTGAAGCGGTGCAGGGTTGACCACGGCCGGGTCTTGGGGTACGACAACAGCCACGGCTACCATCACAAA
>Ga0181520_10010543_pt1 | contig 12372 bp, 12 predicted proteins | sample PEATcosm2014_Bin_29_FD_132451 | JGI IMG/M metagenome (GOLD analysis project Ga0181520, IMG submission 132451) | Peatland microbial communities from MTU Mesocosm Facility, Houghton, MI, USA - PEATcosm2014_Bin02_30_metaG | ecosystem: Environmental > Terrestrial > Soil > Wetlands > Peat | place...
GAGCGGCGCGGCGGCTCAAGTCGGCGGCGGACCCGCCGGCCCCACGCCGAATCAACTCCCACTTTCGGGCCGTACCGCGCAGAACGGCGCCGTGACTGCTACCGAATCGCCGGTGCCGGGAACCACCACAAGCGTGAATACCATCAATCCCACGCTGCAGGTGTCGGGCTCGTTTGCCGGAAGCGTCGGCAGCCCGGCCACTCTTCCGTTCTCAGGCAGGTTGTCGCTGCGCGAAGCGATCGGGCGAGGGCTGGAATACAACCTGGGCTCGGTCGGCGTGGCGCAGGCGGTGCGGCAGGCGCGCGGACAGCAACTGGTGGTGCGCAGCTCGCTGCTTCCGAACCTGAACGGTGCGTTGCGGGAGTACGACGAGAAACTTTCCCTCAAGGCGCAGGGATTGGGAAGCATTCCGGGTCTCGGGGCCTCACTTCCCGCGGTGATCGGCCCGTTCAACTACTTCGACCTGCGTGCCACGCTGACACAGACGGTGGCCGATATGACAGCGCTCAACAACTACCGCTCGAGCAGAGAAATTGTGCGCGCCAACGTATTTGCGGCCGAGGACGCGCGCGATCTGGTGGTATTCGCCGTCGGCGGCGCTTATCTCCAAACGATCGCGGCGGCGGCCAGAGTGGAATCGGTGCGTGCGCAACTGGAGACCGCCACAGCTCTCTACCGGCAGAACGCGGAAAAACGCGGCGTCGGCTTGCTGGCGCAGACGGATGTCAATCGAAGCCAGGTGCAAGCCTTGACGCAACAGCAGCGGTTGATCTCGTTGCAGAACGATCTGGCGAAGCAGAAAATCAACCTCGCGCGGCTGGTGGGTTTGCCGGCTAGCGATCGCTACGCGCTTTCCGAAGATATTCCGTTTTCCGCCGCCCCCTCGATCGCCTCGGAGGAGGCGCTCAAACAGGCGCTGATGAAACGCGCAGATCTAAAAGCGGCCGAAGCGCAGACGCGGGCCGCCCGATTCTCGCAATCGGCGGCCCGGGCCGAATACCTTCCCTCGTTTTCCGTCAGCGGCGACTATGGCGCTATCGGAACCAGACCGGGGCAGTCGAATGGCACGTTCACGGTTCTGGGGACGCTCCGGATTCCCATCTGGCAGGGCGGCCGCGTGGCAGGCGACATCGAGCAAGCCGATGCTGCTTTGACCCAGCGGCGAGCGGAGAGCGAGGACCTTCGAGGCAAGATTGAAGGTGACATCCGCGACGCGTACCTCGACTTGGAGGCGGCCGGCAGCCAAGTGGAACTGGCCGTGAAAAATGTGCAGGTAACCAGGGAAACTCTCGCTCTGACGCGGCAACGCTTCGACGCCGGTGTCACCGACAACGTGGAGGTTGTACAGGCGCAGGAATCGGTGGCCGGCGCGGAACTCGATTACATCAATAGTGTCTTCGCCCACAATCTGGCGAAGTTGAGCCTGGCACGCGCTATCGGCGGCTCGGCGGAGAGCCTGCCGCAATTTCTGAAACTCCAATGACAGGCTAACACCGGGGCCGCGACCCCGCGGAGAAGGTCCCAGTCATGGGCAAACCCGATCCCGCGAAATCTCAACCTCCCAATGTCGAGCGTCGAAATCTCAGCAATAAGAAGCCTGAAAGGACATGATGAAGACAAAGTCAACTACTCACATTTCACGGGTCGTTATGTCGACCCTCCTTTTCGCGTTTTGCGCCTTCGCGCGCGACCACAGCATCCTGAATGGTACTTGGACGCTGGTGCCCACAAGGAGCGATTTTGCCGGTCAGGCCGTCGTTCAAACCGGCACCGTGACGATCGGCGATCGGCAGGGCATTATAATCGTGTCTCGCAGTTTCGTCTATGAAGGCGCCGCCGAGACGTTCTTTTACAAGGACATTACGGACGCCGAAAACAACGCCACGATTCATTCGGGCAAAGATCTGAAGAGCAAGACTCGGTGGGATCACGACGTCCTGAAGGTGACGACCACTAATTATGGAGCGGTTACTGTCGAGAGTTACACACTCGGCCCGGATGGCACCATGACGGTCAACGTCGTTCGCCCGGAGCAACGGCCGATCGCCCTGGTCTTCCAGCGCCAATAACCGACTGGCCGAAAGCGATTGCTTGTGCCAGCCTCCTGCGGCCGGTGCCCCCGCGGCGGGCTATTACTGAAGGGCCCATGCTTTCGCGTACCTCTCGCTATTCGGCTCCGATCCGCTTAGAGCGTCGAACAGGATGTACAGGTAGCAGAGCACCGGGAGAATGAACGCGTGATAAAGTCCAGTGCGGTCGGCAATTACGCCCTGGATGACGGGCAGAATAGCGCCGCCCACGATGGCCCTGTTAAGAATGCCCGATCCGCTGCCTGTCAGCGCCCCACGAATCCCGGCTTCGAGGCTCACAAACGCCGGATCGACGCCGAAATATCTGCACTCCGCCAAATGCTGCGGGGTGAACCTACTGAGACCACCGCAGCTCCAGAGCCTAACCCGAAGCAGACGGAAGATGAGCACCGCCGCGCGCGTCTTGAGATTGGGCGCCCGACCTCACAGGCAAGACAGCCCATCCGAATGCCTTTGTCAATAGATAACTTATTTATTTTGTTTATGTTGAGTTGGTGAAGGGGGTCGCGATCTCTGCCGGTTTAAGACCAGCTTTTTGCGCTTTACTCAACTGGATCAGGAGGTTTATGGGGTTTGGTGATGGCCGGGGTGGTGGAGGCCCATTTGGGGATGGTCCGTAAGTGCCTGTGTTAGAATAGAAAAACAACTTCGTGATCGGGCCGTGGCGCAGCCTGGCTAGCGCGCTTGCTTGGGGTGCAAGAGGTCCCGAGTTCAAATCTCGGCGGCCCGACCAAATACCTCAAAGACTTACAGTCAGAACATTCATCGCAGGCTCCGTTTTGGAGTCCAATTGGACGTTGATTCTTTAAGTATTTCCGCGCCAAGGTTGCTGGCGTTCACGTGGTCCATCCGACCTCGAAAATTCAAGTTCGTAACTTGTTGATTCTCTTGGAATGGAATGGTGACGTCCAGCTTGATCGACGTCGAGGAGGAAGGCGACTGATCCTCCTGGCTCATCGCGGCAGTCGGATCGGAGGTTCTCGTTCGTCCCCCTTGGCATCAAACGCGATCCTTTTTAGCGTGACCCCGTCGATTGCCGCTGCCGCTATCGCTACCACCATTCCTCAAAGATGTCCGCTCGTGCTCGAACTCTACGCCTGGCCCCCGGCAGGAGCTTGCCATCGGAATAGGAAAACGTGGTGGCCACAAAGAGAGCACCGATACGGCTGAAGGATCCAGCGGAAGGCCCTCTCGATGGTGTTTCGGGCGCCTACGCTCCTGAACTCGATCGATCTGCAATGTGGACAGCGTGTGGAGAAGACCCTTGCCCTGGCGATCATGATCCTAAAACCTCTGCTTTCGCGTTACTGTCTCCGACAGTGACGGCGCGATCGCGGATTGACGACGTGGCGTAAAGCGAGTGGAGGCCGTCGCGCCGGCCTCCAACTGGACGGCTCGCCTCCCGTGCTGCCTTGAGTTGCTCCGGTGTTCTCACGTCGGGCTCCGACAGCCTAACCCGCTCCTTGGCCCGCGAAACCTGACGCTTGTGCCGCTTTAGTAGTCTCTTGTTCATCCGTATCCTCTGCCCGGCCTGCCGTGCAGACACCTAACGGTCGATCTCCTCCACAGCATCGCAGACGGTCGCCTCGGTCGTGAGCATAAGGGAGGCGATGGAAGCCGCGTTCTGTAGAGCTGTGCGCGTCACTTTCGTGGGATCGATCACGCCCGCCACCACCAGGTCTTCGTACCGTTCGGTCGAGGCGTTGAAGCCGAAGTTAGGATCCTGGCTATCGAGAATCTTCGCGGCGACCACGGCGCCCTCCGTCCCGCAATTCAGCACAATCTGCCGAACTGGCTCCTCGCAAGCGCGGCGCACGATAGTGACACCGAACTGTTCGTCGCCCTCGAGCTTCAGATTCTGCAGCGCCATCGAAGCTCGCAATAACGCGACGCCGCCGCCCGGCACGATACCTTCCTCGACGGCAGCGCGAGTGGCGTGCAGGGCATCCTCGACGCGGGCTTTCTTCTCTTTCATCTCGGTTTCGGTCGCGGCGCCGACCTTGATGATCGCCACACCACCAGCCAGCTTGGCCAGCCGCTCCTGCAGTTTCTCGCGATCGTAATCGGAAGTAGTCTCTTCGACCTGGGACCGGAGCTGTTTGATCCGCCCCTCAATGTCCTTCTGGGCTCCCGCGCCGTCGATGATGGTTGTGGTGTCCTTGTCCACGGTGACGCGCTTCGCCCGGCCCAGATCCTCCAGCTTGACGCCCTCCAGCTTGAGTCCAGTCTCTTCCATGATAGCTTTGCCGGCAGTCAGGATCGAGATATCTTCCAGCATCGCCTTGCGGCGGTCGCCGAAGCCCGGCGCCTTTACGGCGCAGGCGCTCAGGGTCCCGCGCAGCTTGTTGACCACGAGAGTGGCCAGCGCTTCGCCTTCCACATCCTCGGCAACGACCAGCAGCGGCTTACCCGCGCGCGCTATCTGCTCCAGGATGGGCAGCAGGTCCTTCATGTTGCCGATCTTCTTATCGTGGATCAGGATATAGGGATCCTCGAAGACGCACTCCATGCGCTCGGGGTCGGTGACCAGGTATGGAGAGAGGTAGCCGCGGTCGAATTGCATACCGTCCACCGTCTGCAATTCGGTGGTCATCGTCTTGGATTCCTCGACCGTGATCACGCCATCTTTGCCGACCTTCTTCATTGCCTCGGCAATGATGTTGCCAATGGTGGAGTCGCTGTTGGCGGAGATGCTGCCGACCTGAGCGATCATATCGGGCGTAACGGGCTTCGAAAGCCGCTTGACCTCCTCGACGGCTGCTTCGACGGCCTTGTCGATACCGCGCTTGACAGCCATAGGATTGGCTCCCGCAGTAACCGCTTTAACGCCCTCACGGTAAATTGCCTGGGCCAGAATCGTGGCGGTGGTGGTACCGTCGCCGGCGACGTCGGAGGTCTTGGAGGCCACTTCGCGCACCATCTGGGCGCCCATATTCTCAAGATGGTCCTTCAGCTCGATCTCCTTAGCCACCGTAACGCCGTCCTTGGTGATCGTTGGTCCGCCGTACTTCTTCCCGAGAACGACATTGCGCCCGCGGGGACCGAGGGTCACCTTCACCGCTTCGGCGAGCTGGTTGACACCGCGCAGGATCGCCTGGCGGGAATCGTCGCTATAAGTAATCTCTTTTGACATCTTTATGATCTCCTTGTAAACGGTCGACCGACGGATCAGGCGCCCTTCTTGGCCACTTTGGAAGCCGAATCCAGAATACCGAGGACATCGTCCTCGCGCATGATGATGTACTCGGTGCCGACAACCTTAGTTTCCGTGCCGGAATACTTTCCGAACAGGACGCGATCGCCGACTTTGACGTCAAGTGCCATCAGTGTGCCATCCTCCAGCCGCTTGCCGCGACCCACCGCCATGACTTCACCCTCTTGTGGTTTCTCCTTGGCGGAATCGGGGATGACGAGGCCATTGCGCGTGGTTTCCTGTTCCTCGATTCTCTTCACTACGATGCGATCATATAAGGGTCGTATAGTCACGATGCTGTTATCCTCCAATTTGTAACTCCACCTCGAACGTCCCAGCCACTTCGCGCACACCCGTCTTCAACTCACGGAAGCTATCACCGCCCCGCGGAATGGGCGAGCCAGGCCACCGGGTGGCTGCGAATGGTGCCATCGCGCTGGTTGATATCCGCCCAATTGGTGTCGTCCTTCAGCCGGAGAAATACACCATGCGTACCCTGGTATGTGCCTTCGACCAGCATGACTTCGTCGCCTTCACGGTATCCGGTCGCGGCCGATCTAATGTCAGTCACGTCGATAACCTCCTTCGCTCGCCAACTGTTCCACGGCCCCTAAGGCTATGGTCGAAACTTCGGCTGGTTCACAAGCCTGGCCTTTTCAAGCCTGACTCGCTCTGTCTCTTCCTGTTGAGCCGCTTGGGCAGCCTCCCGTTGCGGCGCTTCTTCCTTGTCGAGCCGCGCGGCTTCCAAAATGGCTGCTTCGGCCTGCGCTTCCAGCCTCTTTAAGACGCCAACCAGCTTGAAGGTCGGGCCGTAAGAGGACCGTACCAGGTCGAACCGGTATTGCGGATCCTGCCATTGTGCGATGACCTCTTCCTGCTCGCCATAGAGCCCCGAGGGGGCCTTGGCCGGAGTGGCGGGCTTGGCCGCTATTCCGTAGGCCGCCGACAAGGCTTCAACGAAATCGTCAGTGGTCAGGCCCTCGGTTTCGTATCGATCGTAATTGACGACGATCCGAAACAACTCGCCGTTATAGAAGCTGAAGACGATTTCTTTCGCCGACTCTGTTTGTGCCGATAAGCCGAGGGACCGGGGCATCCACTCAAGCTCCTGCATGAGGGCCGACCGGCTCTGGATGACCTTCGCTTGAGCGGGAGTCGAACCCACCTGTTTGGCGATGGCCGGCAGGTCCGCTCCGAGTTGAAAGGTCCGGTAACGGGAAAGATCGCCGGGCAATGTGGCGGCCGACATAGCTCCGAATACAAGCAGTGATGTGAGGGCCGACCTGGAAACCGTCGCTTTCCGTCTACTCATTGGGCACCAATTTCGCCTTACCCCAACCGAGCGACGCGATGAACGGGACGGCGCACGCTATTACGAGAGCGCGTTGCCAATCGCCAGAAAAGCTAAACGCGGGCGCCACCGGATTAAACAGCAGCACCAGAGCACCGAACACGGCGGCAGAGGCGTAGTGGCGTGCGCGGAGCGATTGGAGCATCACGACGACCGATCCCACGGCCACACCGAATCTCACCGCGAACTCGTACGGCGTAAGCCGCGACCACAATGCGGCCGCTGCGATAAGCGCCGCAATCGAGGCCCACTTTACGAGGTTCATGCACGCCGCGGCGCGCTTCCGGTCTTGCGCACGGCCCTTTCGCACCCATGTTTGCCACACCGTTTCATCGAGCGGTGTCACCGGTGGGGGTTCCCAGACTGCTCTAGATCCCAGCGACCCAACTAAAGTAGACACGCCTTACCTCTTCCTTCGTCCAATCGAATTCCGACCTATTAGACCGTCCTAATGTCCCGCCACAAGGAGGGCTTTCTGTAATTAGCAGGCGGCGGCAGCGGCAGTCGCCTGTTATTTGAGCGTGTGCACGCTAATCTAACGGCCGCGGGGGCCAGCCAGCAGCAGGCTAGCCCCACATTAGTCGCCCTCGGAGCTACCGGGCTGCGATCGGCGTGCCGATCTCGGTGCCAATTACTTCGCCCGAGATGATTAATTCCACGCGCCGATTCTGCTGTCGCCCTTTCGCGGTATCGTTAGAGGCCACCGGCTCAGCCTTGCCGAAGCCCTTCGCCGTGACCGAACTCACCGCCATGCCTTGCTGTACCAGATAATCGCGTACAGCCCCGCCGCGTTGTTCGGAAAGCCGCTGATTGTAGTCGTCCCCGCCGACGCTGTCGGTGTAGCCTTCAACATCGAGCCTTAGACCGGGATGCCCTGAGACTATGCCAGCGACCTTGGCCAGCTTCTCTCGTGCCAGAGGCCGCAACGAGAACTTGGCCGTGTCGAAAAGAACATCCGACATGTTCACGATCAAGCCACGCGCTGTGTCGCGAGTCTGCAGAATCGCGTTGAACTGACTCAGAAGCTGAGCTCGCAGTTCCGTCTTTTCCGCGGCCGCGCGAAGCAGTTCCGCCTGGGCGGCGGCCAGTTGAGCGTCGTTCTCGCGCTTTAGACGATCGGCCTCGGTTTGGGAAGCGGCCATCTGCGCATCGCTGGCGGCCTTCACCCGGTCCGCTTCGTTCTGGGCCGCGGCCAAGGTGGCATCATTCTCGCGTTTCAGCCGATCGGCCTCGCTCTGCGCGGCGGCCATCTGAGCGTCGCTAGCGCGCTTTGCGCTATCCGCTTCGTTCTGAGCGGCCGCCATCTTGGTGGCGTTCTCTAGCTTCACGCGGTCCGCTTCCAACTGCGCGGCAACCCGCGCGGCCTCGGCGTCCCGTGCAGTACGCTCGGCGTCCGCTTGTGCCGAGGCACGCTCCTTTTCGGCCAGTGCCTCGCGGTCTACCCCAGCCTGGCGCTCGTTGGCCAGCCGCTCCGCATCGATCTTCTTAACTGTTATGATGCGGGAGTCCTCGGCCATTTGGACCGCCTCACGGGCGACCGTGCCGATGGGCTTCCTTCCCGCCTTACCCTGCAGATAACCTTCGGCGTTCCCGAGGCCCGTGACGGCCTTTTGGAAGGTATCGGGTGCATAGCGCTCCGCGCCGGTCCAGCGGGCAATCTGGACGGCGTTACGTGCCTCGTAGAGCTCCAACGGCACCTTCGCGCTCAGCCGCAGAGGCCTGATTTCGGCCGGGTTTACGTTCAACGTGTACTGCCCTCTCTGCAAAAGCTCGTATTTCGCGTCAACCTGCTCAATCGTTCCGGTCGTATCTTGCCTGATGGAATTCTCCATGACCACAACGTCGCTGGGCTGGGTTACCGCGAAATAGGGCTCGGCAGTCACAATCAATGCGAACGACTGCAACTCGGTGGTGGCGTCCAGCCGGGTCTTGTCCCCATTCAAGAGCACTTCGCCAATGTTGGTAGCGCGGCCCTCGGGAGTGATGGCCCACATCACATAGGTCAGGTACTCAGGACCGAATTTAGTGGCGGGCTCCAACTTCTCCATCCGCGCATCGATCTTGATAACACCTTGCTTGCTCTCTACCGTGGCCTCGCCGCGGGCCTCGGGTAAGAGCGATGTTCCGCGAAAATCGATCTTCGTAGATCCGCTGCGGTGATTGTAGTTGACCGCCTTTGTGGTGCGCTCCACCACGGTAATGCGATAGATGGGCATGGTGCCAGCGGCCATCCGGGTTGCATTTTCGGTTGGCTGCTGAACCGGGTTCGGAGCCTGCGACGGCTGGGCCGATGCAAGTCCACATACCATTAGAAACGTACCGATGATCTTCATTTCTCCGTCCTGTCCGCGTTCGTTGAGTGTTCTCGTGCCGAGTGTTCGTTCAGCAGTGCCATCAGATGCGCAGCCGATCTAGGCGCGGCTCTCCTACCGGTCACGATGTCCCGGTTATCCAGTTTCATGCCGTAGAGGGTTGCATTGTCGTCTAAATCCTCGCGCAGGGTGGCCCCTTCCAGAGCCAGGCCGGCAAACAGGCCCTGTGACCGCGACCACGAAAGAATCTCCGCATGCATCTGGGCATCGGTTTGAGCAGTTGCCGTGCGTCCCACTGGACCGGCGGCAACCGATCCCTCGGCGCCCAAAGTGAACTTGCTCTCGAGCAACTCATCCGCTCCGCGTTCCGACATGACCAGCATGATCAGGTCTGTTTCAGAGCCACCGATCTGAAAACCGACGCTTCCGCCTTCGATGCGAACCGCGGCAGGGGCCGACCAGCCATAACCGCTCTTGTTACGGCACGACAAGAACCCCTTTCCGTACTTCCCACCGACTATGAAAGCTCCCGTCTTGAGGCTTGGAACAATCACGATGCAGTACGCCTTCTCCAGCAGATCCTGCGGGATGCCCTTGTCGGGGGCTGCCATTACCTCAGAGAAGACCGCCGCAGCCTCGCCCAATCGTTTGGCAGGCGCCCTGTCGATAGCCAACAGCGATGTTGTGAAGGCCAAACCAGCCACAAGCACCAATTTCATCTGCATGTGCATTCTTTCTATCGCCTGTATCTGCCGCGACTGCTGTGCTAGTGCACGGTGGGCACCATCTCAAAGCGGCCCGGCGAGGACCATGCGGCAACGGTGCAGGCAAACGGTGTTGTGGCGAGAGATCGCCGCCGCGCCGGGTCTACCGCCGCGACAGAGGGTCCGAAGCGCGGCGGCGGATGCAGTTTCTGCCGCGGGAAGTGCAGGTTTTGCTTGTGGCAAGCCTACTCGGGCCTGGCAAGCGGTTTGCTCTTCAGTATCCACGTCGCCCTGTTTCGGGCGCGCTGGCAGTCCGGGCACAACGGAAAATCCCTGGTGGCCAGGAGGTACTCGCCCCGCGGCGCTGCGATCGGTTGGCCGCAGAAGCTGAACACGTTCAATGGGCGGAGGCTATGGCGAACTTGAAGTTGTGTCTGCGTGGTCATCTCATTCTCGATTCAGGACAGTCTAAAACGGACGCGGAGCCGGTATTCTTGCACGACACTGGCCAAAACGGTTTCTCGACAGCAATCGACCCCCGGTCGGCGTCCAAACCGGATCGAACCCCTGGCGGTGTCACGGAACTATTCCATGGCGGCGAGAACTTGTTCCAGCGGAATCGTCGCGAACGTCGTGGCATAGTCGGATATGCCGTAGGGGATAACAAGTAGCCGACCATGCACGAGGCTCCCGCACGAATATACGACGTTTGGCACATAGCCATCGCGCTCGTTTGCATTTGGCTTGATCAGCGGCGCGGGAAGGCGGCCGATGACCTTGGTTGGATCGTCGCGGTCCAGCAGGAAAGCGCCGATGCAATACTTTCGCATAGGCCCGACGCCATGGCTGATTACCAGCCAGCCAGCCTCCGTTTCGATGGGCGAGCCGCAGTTCCCTAACTGGATGAATTCCCAGGGAAACCGGGGCTCAAGAATAAGCTGCATGCTGTCCCAGAAATGGAGATGATCGGAGAACATCACGTAGATATTCTCGGCATCCTGCCGGCCCAACATCGCATAAAGGCCGTTGATCTTGCGGGGGAAGAGCGCCATACCCTTGTTCTCGACGGCCGGACCGTTTAGTGTGATGAACTTGAAACGGAGAAAATCGGACGTTTCGAGAAACTGGGGCAGGATCATTTTGCCGTCGTACGCCGTGTAAGTCGCATAATATGTGTGCGTGCCGTCATCTCGATGAAAGAGGACAAAGCGCGCGTCCTCGATCCCGTTGCTCTGGGAAGGAGTCACGGGAAATAAGACGCGCTCGGATAAACTCGACTCCGGGTTGAACTGCACCTCGTAATTGGAACTGGCGAGCATCAGGGTTTCCTGGGCTACGCTCTTAGTCGTTTGCCGCTCACGCTCCGGTAGCTGCATTTCGGTGCGGCTGATGCTGGCACGTAGTTCCTGTATCGTGAATGCGTCCGGTAAGCCCCTGAGAACCTCCCGGTTGAAGTCGCCCAGCAGATGGAGTTCCCGGAGCTTCCGCTCGAATAGGGGCTTTTCGAATGTCGAGTTAGGCACTTGCATCGGCTCGAGGCTGTAGCGGGAGGGCACATCCATTGTGATGTTGGCGTCGGCGTCCAATACTCCGCTGCGAAAAGCGATCGAGGACACGTGCCCTTCGGCCGTGGCGCGCAGGCTCAGGATGAAACGCAGCGATCCGGGCGAAAGGTCCGACTGGTCTGGATGCGGCACCATCGAGGGATTGAACAGGGCCGCCGCTTCTAGCGAGTACTCGTGCGTAAAATACCCACCCAGCAGCAACTTCCGCTCTTCCGAGAGTTTCTGTCCATTGAGCAGAAAGGGGCTCACTGCATCATAGCGACGGCGGAGGAATTCGTCGATCTTCAGTTGGCGGTCGCCGAATTCGGCCCTCACCCCCTCCAGGAGGGAATGAACTTCGCCTTCGGGAAGAGCCATAACCCGGGCGGTGATCTTGACTGAGCGATGGTCGCTCATCAGACGAAAAGGGCGGGCCAGCACGTGAGTGCGGTCCGGGTCGAGAGTGACAGTGCTGCGATTTACGTCGATTTGCTTCATTGAATGATCGAGGCTGCCATGGCGACCCGTCGAACGCCCGTCGCGGTGTTTTGGATCAGCCGCATTTCCGCCACCGAGAGGAGAAAGGCCAGCATCGATTCGGCTCCCTGGTTCTCGTTGGTCCGGTCCGCGTGAAGCCCATCGCGGCAGCCGCCAGTCTCGCGGGCATATAGTTCCAGTCCGAGATCGTTCCAGCCGAGAAACCAGTCGAAGGCGCGTTGGGCTTGCTCGTACCACCACGGGTCGGCAGTAGCGCGGTATGCTTCCAGGCAAGCCGAGACCGTGGTTTGCGCCTCGATGGGCTGCTGGTCGAAGTCCGCGCGTGGACCGTTGCGGTTGTAGAATCCGTTGCTGCCAATGGGCCGCAGTTGGCCTTGCGGTGACGTCTGCACACCCACGAGCCAGCGCAAGGCTCGTATGCCTCGTTCGTACACGCTCCCCTGCCCGGTCGCGCGTCCGCTGACAATCAGGGCGTGAGCCAGTTTGGCATTATCGTAAGTCAGCCCCTGTTCAAACCATGTCCAGCCGGGCCCGGCAACTTCGTCGAAGATAGTCATCAACCGTCCGGTCAGATCTTCACGGACATCGTATGCCAGCCGGGTGAGCCGGCCGCCGTTCCGCCGTCCCAGGTACTCGTGGATGCCAATCAGGCTGAATGCCCAAGCGCGCGGCGAAGTGAA
>Ga0181520_10010544_pt1 | contig 12372 bp, 10 predicted proteins | sample PEATcosm2014_Bin_29_FD_132451 | JGI IMG/M metagenome (GOLD analysis project Ga0181520, IMG submission 132451) | Peatland microbial communities from MTU Mesocosm Facility, Houghton, MI, USA - PEATcosm2014_Bin02_30_metaG | ecosystem: Environmental > Terrestrial > Soil > Wetlands > Peat | place...
CTTTTTCACCTCCCGGATTTCCACTTCGACCACCTCGCCGACGAGCACGAACGGGACAAATACCACGAAGCCGGCTTCCAGGTATCGGCCCACGCCTTCGCCCCCGAACGCCAGATCGTCGATTGACAGCGTCAGTTGGTCGCCGATTTTGAGAGGCACCCGGGCAGGTTAAAAGGCCGGGGCGGCGTAAAAAAGTCTTTTCAACTGACGGCTTTGCTCTTTTCCGCGATGGCTTCGGAGAACACGGCCAGGACCTGGGCGCGTGAAACGGAGCCCACGAGCCGGTTTTCCTGCGGGCTGTTGACGACCGGCACATTCCGCAACTCGCTGTCCAGCACCACGGGCAGTGCATCCAGCAGCCGCTGTCCCGGCACCAGGCACTTGGGCGGCGCCCGCATTACGTCGTAGGCGATGACGCCGTCCAACTCAACCTCGTCATTCAGAAATTCCTTCAAATCCTGCAATGCGACGAGGCCGATGAGTTGCTGCCGGGCGTTTACCACGGGAAAGAAATTATTGGAATTGGCGATGAAGCGGCTGGCGATCTCCCGGAGCGGGACATTTTCCCGGAGCGGTGGCACCGGCGCATGCATGAGATCGCCAACCGTTTTGTCCATTGCCGCGCCGGCCTGTTCGATTTCGCGGCGGAGCGACAGGCCTTTGAGGCGCATGTGGTCGGTATAAACTGATTCATCATGCACTTGTTTCGCTATTAATGTCGCCACCACGCAGGCCAGCATCAGCGGCGGCATGAGCGTGTAGTCCAGGGAAATTTCAAACGCCATGATGATGGCCAGCAACGGCGAGCGCGTGGTGCCGGCCAGCATTGCGCCCATCCCGGCCAGCGCAAACGCCCCCGCCGGCACGCCGGGCGCCCAGCCGAGGTGATGCAGCGCAATGCCGTACAGGGCGCCCGCCGCCGCTCCCAAAAACAGCGTGGGCGTGAAGACGCCACCGACCGTGCCCGCGCCGACGGTGACGGCGGTGGCGAGCAGTTTGGCGCAAAACAATCCGCTCAATTGCGGCAGTGCCTCCTGCATTTTATCGAAATCACCGTGCAAAATGGAATTGGTGACGAAATAGCCGTTGCCGCACACCCCGGGAAAGCCCGCGGCGGCAATCAGCCCCACCACCAACCCGGCGGCCATCAGCTTCACGTAGACCGGCCATTTTAACCGGTTGAAATATTCTTTGCCGGAGCGCAGGAATTTCAGAAAGATTGCCCCGACCACGCCGCATAAAATTCCCAGCACGATAAACCATGGCAGTTGCGCCGGCGTGCTCGGCGGAAACTGCGGCACGTGATACCATGGCTCAATGCCGAAAAAGCTGCGCGACACCGTCGCGGCCACCACCGAGGCGCACACCAGCGGCGCGAACAGGTTCATCGAAAAATTACCGAGCACAATGAGTGACGCAAACACCGCGCCCGTGATGGGGGCGTTGTAAGCCGCCGAAATCCCCGCCGCCGCGCCACAGCCCACCAGCAGTCGCAGCCGGTAGGGCGGCCATTTGGCGAGCTGGCCGAGCTTGGAGGCCAGCGTGGCGGACAATTGCGTGATGCCGCCTTCGCGCCCGATGGACGCGCCGGTGGCGATGCTCACCAGCGCCGAGGCCGTCTTTACCGATTCAGTGCGGAACGGCAGCCGCCCATCGCCGGCGACCACCACTTCGAGCAGGTCGCTGGAGCCTTGCGGTCCAATGAGCCGAAAGCCCCAATAAAGAATCGCGCCTGCCGCCAGCCCTCCGAGGGTGGGGACCAGCAGCCGTTGGGTGGTCGTAAACATCTCCGCCACCTGCACCGGGTCGCCGGTCTGCGGCAAAAAAGCGCGCTGCACCATTTCGCCGGCCCAGTAAAAAAACAAATTTACCAGCCCGCCCAGAATGCCGACGAAGCCGGCCAAAACCAGGTGGAAGGGTTCCTCTTTGAAGACCAGTTTCTCGCGCCAGTGCAAGGCGCCCTGCCAATGGCGGCGAAGATAATCCCGCGCTTTGCGGACAACTTCGCTGTTCATCCATGTTTGCACACGGTAACTTTACGCGCAAAAGTCCGGTTTGACGAGCCACGGCTGTTTTTTGGGAAGCTCTGGCTGTGGATTGAAATGCGTTGATCTTATCCACCTCGTTCTCGTCCTCGATTTTTGAAAGTTTTCGAGAGCGAGAACGACCACGATGACGGGCCGGCAATCGTCATTTTGCGCCCCGCCCGGGTTATTTTTTGTTCAACCCGGCAATGGCGGCCTGCATTTCGTCAAAATGCGTCTGGGGATTCATCGCATCGGTGACGTGGATGATCTTCCCGTCTGTGCCGATCAGAAAACTGACGCGCTTGGACATGCTCATCAGCGGCATCTTCACATCGTAAGCTTTGACGATCTTGCCGTCCGGGTCCGCCAGGAGCGTGAAGTTGAGATTGTATTGGGCGATAAATTTCTTGTGAGTTTCGGCGGAATCAAAACTCACGCCAATGACCGCCACGTTGTTGGTCTGCAAATCACCCATGCGGTCGCGGAACCCGCAGGCCTCCTTGGTGCAGCCGCCGGTAAAATCCTTGGGATAAAAATACAGCAGCACGGTTTTCTTGCCGGCAAAATCAGCGAGCTTTACGGTTTTACCATCCTGATCCTGGCCTTCAAACGACGGGGCCGTATCGCCGGCCTTCGGCATTTCGGCGAAAATGGAAAGGGTGAACATAAGGAAGAGGGCAGACAGCAATTTAAGTTTCATGGCTGCTAAATCGCCCAACTTGGGGGATTTTGCAAGTGGAGTTCGCTGTTTAAAAAACTGTTCCCGAAACCAAACCAAGACCGGTGGAACAAAACCAAGGCCAAATGCGCATCGCGACCGCCTCCGACGGCGTCTGGGCGAGGCTGGATGCATGGTTCTGACTTGGGACCATGCCGCTGGCGCTGCTATTTGCGCGGCCAGCGGCGCAGGCCGTTTTGCACCCACAGCCACCAAACCATCCAGAATGCCTCAATGACAATGTGCCGCGACAGTTTGGACGTGCCTTCCACGCGGTCGGCAAAAATGATCGGCACTTCAGCAATCTTGAATCCGTCGCGCCAGAGGCGGTGGCTCATCTCAATTTGAAAGCTGTAACCATTGGATTTTATGGCCTCGAGATTAATGGCCTGGAGCGCCCGGCGGCGAAAGCATTTATAGCCGCCCGTCGGGTCGGTGAAGGGCATCCCGGTGATGAGCCAGACATAAATCCCGGCGCACCGGCTCAACAGCAGGCGTTTCAGCGGCCAGTTCAGCACGCGCACGCCCCCCGTGTAGCGCGAGCCGAGCACGAGGTCGGCGTTTTCGGCGGCCTTTAGAAAGTTCGGGATTTCCAGGGGATCATGGGAAAAATCGCAATCCATCTCGAAGATGAATTCGTAATTTCGCTCCAGCGCCCACTTGAAGCCGGCCAGATAGGCGCGCCCCAGTCCGTTCTTTTTCAGTTCGTGCAGGACATGAATTTGCGGGTGTTTGGCGGCGAGTTCGTCCGCAACTTTCCCGGTGCCATCAGTGGAATTGCCATCCACGACGAGCAAATCCACGCCGACTGGCAGCGACAAAAGCGTTTGCGCCACGCGCGGGAGATTTTCCCGTTCGTTGACCGTTGGCACAATGATAAGTGTTTGGTTCATGCGGCAGCGTGCAAATAAATAAACATGAAACGCCTCAAAAACAAGCTGACAGTTCGCCAAAATTAAAAACTTTCATTGCCAGCCGGAACTGTTCAGCTAACTTTTCCCACAGAAATGTCCGCAGAAATGTTCGCCTCGCTGCTCAATCTTTTCGGGAGCTGGAGCTCTTTGCTGACCAGCCCGGTCTGGCTGGCCATTACCGTATTTCAAGTGTGGATGCTGGTTCATGCCCTGAGAAATAGCGAATGGATCTGGGCGGTTTTTATCTTTATCGGCTCGGGATTGGGCGCGGTCTGCTATTATTTTTACGTCTATCGCAATTCGGCTTCCAGCGGATTTGAGCTGCCCGGCACGCAGAGCCGCGCCCGCATCAAGGAACTGCAGGCAAAAATTCACCACCTGGACAATGCCTATCATCATTTTCAGTTGGGCGACGTCTATTTCCAGCGCGGGAAATTCGCCGCGGCGGAGCCAAGTTACCGCGCCGCGCTCCAGCGTGACCCCAAGGACATTGATGCCCGCGCCCATCTCGGCCAGTGCCTGGTGCGGTTGAACCGTCCCGCCGAGGCGCGTCCGCTGCTTGAAGGCGTGATGAATGAAAAGCCGGATCACGATTACGGGTACACGATGATGGCGCTGGCGGAAACGCTCATGGCCCTGGGCGAAACCGACAACGCGCTACTCTACTGGCAGCACATCACGCAAAATCATTCGTATCCGCGCGCCAAGGTGCAACTCGCCGAACTTTACGCCGCCAAAAACCAGCCCGATGCCGCCCGCGCCGAACTCAAGGACGTGGTGAGTGACGACGCCCATGCGCCCGCCTTCCAGCGCACGCGCGACCGGGTTTGGATTCGGCGCGCGAAAAGTTTGATGGGCAGGCTGACGTAAAGTCCGAAGTCCGAATCCCCGAAATCCGAAAGGGCCGAATTTCAAAATGAGTTTCCCGCCGTGCTGGCATCGAACTTAGGGTTTCTGGATTAATCCACCCGCAACGCCTGATCTATGAGTTGTGACAGGTGGTTGATGACGGCGGTTTCGCTGACGGTGATGTTGGCGCCCGCGGTCTGGGCCGACGCCAGCAATTCCGGCGCCTCCTCCGGCGCAAACCCGATCACGGGCAGATGGGCGGTGGCCGGCGTGGATCGCAGCGTGGCAATGACCCCGCAGACATCGCCCGGCGTGGCCAGGTCAATGAACAGCAGCAGCGGCGATTCGCGCTGGACGGTGGCGGCGAGGCGGGCGGCATCGTTCAGGGACAGCACCCGGTAATTCAAATCCTGCAGCCGGTTGACCAGTTGGCTGCCGGGCATCAAACGTTCGTAAAAAACCAGCGCAAGCGGTTGTATCACACCGCCAGCGTGGGGTGTGGGCGCAAAAAATGCAAAAACTTTTGTGCGCGCCTCACAACTTTTTTACAAACGTTTGACTTGCGGCTGACAACTCATTTTGGCTGGCGGGCCAAATTGGGGCATGAAAATAAATCTGCCCGCCCTCGGTCTGGCCCTCGCGTTCACCACGAACCTGCTGGCCGGAGAAACTTTGACCCTCAACGTCGTGCCGGAGCGCGGCTGTTTCCTGCGCAATTCGCCCCAGGAGGTGGTCCTTAAAATTGACCTGTCCGCCATCACCGGCCGGAACCAGGCCCGGCGCACGCCGCTTAATCTGTCCGTGGTGCTCGACCGTTCCGGTTCGATGACCGGCGCCAAGATTGAAAAAGCCAAACAGGCGGCCATGCAACTGGTGGACCGCCTGCGCCCGGACGATATTTTTTCACTGGTCATGTTCAGTGATGAAGCGCGGGTCGTCGTTCCCGCGCAACACATCGAAGACAAGGATGTGCTCAAGGAAAAGATTGAGGGCATCGAGGCCGAGGGCAGCACGGCGCTTTATGCCGGCGTGAAAATGGGCGCCGGCCAGATCGGGGAATATCTTTCCAGCAAGCGCATCAACCGCGTCATTCTGCTGTCGGACGGGCTGGCCAACGTCGGTCCCAGCACGCCGCGCGACCTGCGCCAGCTCGGCAGCCAGTTGGTCGAACGCGGCATTTCCGTGACCACCATCGGCGTGGGCGATGATTACAACGAGGATTTGATGGCGGGTCTCGCCGAGGCCAGCGACGCGAATTATTATTATGTCAAGGACACGGAAAAACTTCCGGAAATCTTCGCCCGGGAACTCGGCGAGCTGCTCACCGTGGCCGTGCGCGATGTGCAGATCGAAATCATCTGTCCTGACAGCGTGAAACCGCTGGGGTTCATTGGCCGCACCGAGAAATTTGAAAATCAGCGGGCGGTGGTGAATTTGAGCCAGTTCACGTCCGGCCAGGAGCGTTATTTGTTTTTGCGCTGTCTCATAAATGGCAGCCAGCCGGACGTCGCCCGCGTCAACGTAAATTACCGGGATGAACTCGACGGCGGCAGCACGCAAGCCGCCAGCCGCACGGCAAAAATTGAGTTCACCGACGACCAGCAATTGTCCGACAAATCGGTGAACCGGGCGGTCTTTGCGGAAAAACAACTGATGCTTGCCGCCGTGGCCAAGGATGAGGCGATGGCGCAGGCGGACGCGGGGAATTATTCGGTCGCGGCAAAAATTCTGACCGCGCAAAACGCCGCGTTGAGCTCGGCCTACGCTGCCGCCCCGGCCTCCGTCCAAAGTCAAATCCGGGAAGAAACCAACAATCTTGATTATTTCACCAGTCAAATTGACGGTGCTGGCGGTTCGGGTGGCGGCGCCTACGATTCCGCCACGCGCAAAACGATGCAATGGCAGTCTTACAATACGCGCAATTCAAAATAACCAGACAATACAATTTGGCATATTTGGAAACGAACTCCACACCTTAACCTCAATTAGCCATGAAAGAAACACTGCTGCTTGCTCTAGGACTGCTCACGCTGGCTTTGCCGCCGGCATTTGCGCAGCCACAAATGAATGTCTCCGGCTCCGCTGAAATCAAAGTCGTTCCCGACGAAATTTATCTGAATGTGGGAATCGAAACACGTGACCCGGGCCTTGAGGAGGCCAAAAAACAAAATGACGATCGCGTGTCCGGCGCGCTTGATTTTCTCAAGCACGAAGGGGTGCCAGTCCAGGATGTGAAAACGGATTACCTCAATGTCCAACCGGTTTACTCGCGGGACAACGATTTGTATGTTGATCCGGCCACCGGATCAAGCATGGTTAATTCCAGCAAGGCCGCGATGTCGTTGAAACCCATTTACTACATTGTGCGGAAAAACATTGGCGTCAAATTGACGAACCTCGCCGGCTTTGATGCGGTGTTGAGCGGTCTTATTACCAATGGCGTGAACCAGGTCGAAGGCGTTGACTTTCGGACCTCCGATTTGCGCAAATATCGGGACCAGGCCCGGGCCATGGCGATCAAGGCCGCGAAGGAAAAGGCGTCCGACATGGCTTCCGAGTTGGGGGTCAAGTTGGGGAAGGCCAACAGCGTCAGTGAAAATGATTGGGGCGGCTCAGCCACTTGGCCGCGCTCCGGGTGGGGAGCAGGTGGTTTCGGTGGCGGCGGTGGCGGGATGTATCAGAATGTTATGAACACTGCCCAGAATGGCGGCGGCGCGTCTGAATCTGAAGGCGGCACCATCGCGGTGGGTCAGATCAGCGTATCCGCCAATGTTAACGTGTCATTTTTAATTGAATGAGCGTCTGCGCAAATTAGGATTGTCCAAGCCGGGATGTGTCATGCATTATTTAATTGTGCAGCAAACAGGCAAATGATGAACGCGGTTTGCAGGTGTCTTCCGAAGCCAACCCATGAAAAAAGTCGCGCTGGTTTTTGTCCTCGCGGTGCTGGTGCCGAGTCTGGTGCTCGCGTGGCTGGCCGTGCGTTCGCTGCGCGACCAGCAGTTCCTGCTCGAACGCCAGCAATCCCTCCTCGACCAGCACGCCACCGACACCCTCGCGCAGGGCATTTCCGATTATCTCGCGCAGCGGCAGCGGGATTTCAGCGCGCAGGTGGAAAGTCTGGCCGCCGCCGGCGATCCCCGGTCGCTTGCGGCCCGGTTTGACGACCAACTCCGCCAGCATTGGCCGCTGGCGGAGGTCGGCTTTTGTGTCACGGCGGCGGGCAAAATTCTTGCCCCGCTGCCGAATGCCCGGCCGGCGGCGCAATTATTTCGCTTGGACAACAGCAGTTTTCTTGGCAACCGCGAGCCGGTGGAAGTTTATTTGGCCGCCAACAACGCCAACGCCAATGGCTACGGTGGAAACGCCGCCTCGAGCAGCGCCTTGAATGCTTACGCCAATTCCGCTCCGCCAGTGCCACCACAGCAGCCGCGGTCGTCTGCGCTTGCCGAACTATCAGATGTCAACCATTCGTCCACCAGGGCCCAACCGAATGTTGCTTCCGCCAACCCTGGTGAATCTGCCGGCGGAGGTGGTGGCGGTGGTGCCAATAACCCCTTTGCCTTGGCAACAGCAGCCAGTATTACCAACGCCAGTTCCGCTGTCGAAAATGCCGCAGCAACCGGGAGCGGCGCGTCGAATTCCAGCCGCAATCAAGCCAACCAGATTCTGTTTACGCTCAATAATAACCGTGCCATTCTCGCCCCCAAAACCGCACAGCCGCAGCGGCCGCAACTGAAACGCTCGGCACAACCGGACAGCGCGTATTTATCCAGCCCGTCCCAAGCTTTTGCAATCAGCGACGGCGCTGGTGGTGGAGGCGGTGGCGGTGGCGGTGGCAGGTTTGGTGCCGGAGGCATAGATACGCTTGACCGCAACCTGCCGACGCCAGCGGGATCAACGACCAATCCTGTGCTGGCCGATTCAACCCAGCCGTCACAGCAGGACAAACCGGAGCTTGCGACGGCCAAACAATCAAACGCCGCGCCCGCCGCCGAGGCGGCACCTCAACTGGCGCTTGCAACTGACGGCCGTGCCGCCTCAAAAGATGTTCCCGCCCAGCCGCCCTATCAAAACGCGCTCAATTACAAATCGGCCCAGTCGCGCAAGGTCAGTCCTCAAAGCCAGGTCTTTGAAAAGGGGGATAAATCCAAGGCGGATGGCGCCGACGACGAGCAAAATAATTTGTCCAAAGTCGTTCCGGCAGAGGCGGAATTTCGCCAGCTTATTGGTGACCAGACCGACGGCATGTTCGCCCGTTTTCTCCAAAACAAGCTCAAGCTGATGTGCTGGCACCGGTTGAGCGCGGAACCCGATTTGATTTTTGGCGCGCAACTCAATCTGGACCGCCTGGTGGACGGACTCCGCAGTCTGATGCCGGCGGACCGCTCGTGGGGCGACGAAATCTGTCTGGCCGTGCTCGACGACAACGCCAAACCGGTGGTGCTCTCCCGCGAAAAATTCCAGGCGAACTGGAAACGTCCATTCGTGGCCACCGAAGTGGGCGACGCCTTGCCGCATTGGGAAGTTGCCGCGTATCTCGTCAATCCCGCGCAGCTCACGCAGGCGGCCCAAACCACCCGGCTCACGCTCGGCCTGCTCATTGCCGTGCTGGTGACCGCCATTGGCATCGGCAGCCTGCTGATCGTGCGCGGTCTCCAGGCGGAACTAAAACTCGCCCGGCAGAAAACCGATTTCGTCAGCAACGTCTCGCACGAGTTAAAAACGCCGCTCACCTCCATCCGCATGTTTTCCGAACTGCTCGCCGAAGGCCGCGTGACCGACCGGGCCAAACAGCATTCCTATTTGCAAATCATCACCGCCGAGGCGGGCCGGCTCACCCGGCTCATCAACAATGTCCTCGATTTTTCACGCATGGAACGCGGCGAGAAGAAATATAATTTCCAGCCCTGCGACCTGACGGACCTCGTCCGGGCGACGGCAGAAACATTTCGTCCGCACCTCGAAGCCGCCAGGTTTCAGTTCTCCTGTGAATTGCCGCCAACGCCAATTCCGGTGCGTGGCGATGCCGATGCGCTGTCGCAAATCATCGTCAATTTGCTGTCCAACGCGGAAAAGTATTCCGGCCAGCCGGAGCGCCCGTCTCCGGCCCGGCGCGATTCGGCTTCAGCGGAAAACGACGGGCCGGCGCCGGCGACCGGCGCTTCGCCAAGGGAAATCTCCCTGCATTTGGCGCAAAAACCGTCGCCCCTGCCGCACGCCGAAATTCAGGTGCTGGACCGCGGCCCCGGGGTGCCGCGCGGCAGCGAGGAAAAAATATTCGAGAAATTTTATCGCGCGCACGATTCCTTGAGCAGCGGCGTTCAGGGGTCGGGGCTGGGCCTGACCATCGCCCGCCAGATCGCCCGCGCCCATGGCGGTGAGGTGGTTTACGAACCGCGCGCCGGTGGTGGAAGCTGCTTTATTTTGCGGTTGCCCGTTCAAAGCACGGACAGACTATGAAAATAAAAATTTTAATCGTTGAAGACGACCCGCATATTCTGCTGGGCCTCGAAGAAGTGTTGACAAGCGAAGACTATGAAACTGCCTCATGCAGCCGCGGGGATGAGGCTGTGGCTGCCGTGGCCAAATTCGAGCCGACACTGATCGTGTTGGATGTGATGTTGCCCGGCGCCAGCGGCTACGATATCTGCAAGCAGCTTCGTGCGAAGAAGGTTTCCACACCCATCCTCATGCTCACGGCCAAGGGGCAGGAAATTGACAAAGTCATCGGGCTGGACCTCGGCGCAGACGATTATGTGACAAAGCCGTTTGGGGTGCGCGAACTGTTGGCGCGCATTCAGGCACTCCTCCGGCGCAGCCGCCCCGGACAGGTGCCGGCAGGCGACGAATCTCCGTTCCAGATCGGCTTGGCGACGATTGACCCGAAAACGTTTCAACTCAAGCGGGGCAGAGTGGTGGCGGAATTGACGGCCAAGGAAGTGAAACTGCTGCAAGTTTTCCACGCGCACGTGGGCGAGGTGCTGTCGCGCGACAAACTGCTGAACGAAGTCTGGGGCTACAATTATTACGGCACCACGCGCACCCTGGATCAGGTGATCGTGCAACTCCGTAAAAAGCTCGGCGACAACGGCGGCGAACCGAGGCATCTGCTCACCATCCACGGTGTGGGCTACAAGCTGGTTGCGTGAGGAAACTGTTTTAACATTCTTAAAGATTCTGTTAGCGGCTACGTGGTCTTTTGGGGGAAGGCGTGTAAAATTGCGGGGTATGCGACAACGTGTATTGCAAATAAATTGGCCGGCGGGGGGGGCAAAACGGCGGCGCTCACAGAAACGCCGCTGCCGGCAGTTGCGGCGGTGGCCATCCGCAGCAAGGGCTGAAGGCCCGCCATATGACAGCCTGGGTCGAAGCGAGTCCGACGAGCGCAGGCCCAAGTGAACCGTCCCACCCAGTCCCCAAGGCCTGCAGGGCCGCCCCAGTTAAAGCAGGGCAGGCGTCCCGCCTGCCGTGTTGGCGTGCTGCTGCGCGTCATGATTTTACAGCATCTCTACGGTTTGAGCGATCCCCAGGCCGAAGAACAGATCCACGACCGGCTGAGCTTCCAAAAATTTGTCCAACTCGACGCGCACGAAACCGTGCCGGATGAAACGACCATCTGCCGGTTTCGTCAGCGGCTGATCGAATGTGGCTTGCAGGAGGAACTACTGGGCTTGCTCAACACCCAACTGGAAACGCGTGGTTACATCGTCAAACGCGTCACGCTGGTGGATGCGACCTTGGTGGAATCCAGCCGCAAACGCCCCGATGCGCAAGCCGTGCGTGAAGGCCGTGCGCCCGATGCTGACGCCAGTTACACGCGTAAATACAACCAGAGCTTCTACGGTTACAAAGCCCACGGCAGCAGCGACGGGGCGCATCAACTGATTCGTGCGGCTCGGATCAGCACCGCCAGCCAGTATGACGGCGAGGTTTTTGCAACCATTGCCCCCGCGGATAGCGAGGTGATCTATGCCGACAAAGCCTATGACACGAAGGCCAATCAAGCGTGGCTGCGGACGCACGGCATCTGCAATGGCATTTTGAAAAAGGAAGCCCACCACATCCAACTCACGGCCGAGGATCGGGCGAATAATCAGCAAAAGAGTCTCGTGCGCCGCCAGATCGAGCGCATCTTTGCGCATCTAAAAAAAAGGCAGCACTATCGGCGCGTGCGTTATCTGGGCTTGGCCAGAAACCAACTGGAACTGACGCTCAAGGCGGTGGCTTACAACCTCAAACGGCTGGTGGGCATTCTGGAACGGCAACGGGCATAGAAAAACCACCTCTGAATCAGATGAAGGAGCGGATAAAAAATGAAAAACTCGATGCACTTGATGACGACCACTCCCTTTTCGCCGTCGCCCGGCACTGCCGCGAGCACTCAATTTCAAAAACGACCCCTTTTGCAGAGATTTCTGAAAGGGTTGAGATGCCTACCGTCGCTATACAAGGTAGGCCCTCCCCGAGTCGGGCCAACCGTTGGGCTGAATGAAACAATCCCTTCAGGATTGAAGCAGGCTCGATGTGGTAACCCCACACGAAACTTCGCAAATTGAACATCATCAACAAAAACGGCCCTAAAACGTGAATTTCAGGGCCGTAAATTGGTTGCGGGGGCTGGATTTGAACCAACGACCTTCAGGTTATGAGCCTGACGAGCTACCGGGCTGCTCCACCCCGCGGTCAAGGTTTGATATTATTCCCACACCGGGAGGGCAAGGGCAAGCCTTTTCAAAAAGGATGTCGTGTAGTTTTCAAAAGGAGACTTTTCTGTGCGGTCAAAAGGAGACAGGGTTAAAAGACCGGACAATGGAGCAAGATGATGGGTTTAGCTTTTGGATCTGGGGCATGTTGAAGGAAA
>Ga0181520_10010545_pt1 | contig 12369 bp, 11 predicted proteins | sample PEATcosm2014_Bin_29_FD_132451 | JGI IMG/M metagenome (GOLD analysis project Ga0181520, IMG submission 132451) | Peatland microbial communities from MTU Mesocosm Facility, Houghton, MI, USA - PEATcosm2014_Bin02_30_metaG | ecosystem: Environmental > Terrestrial > Soil > Wetlands > Peat | place...
CCAGGGCGTATTCAACCAAATCCTGGCCTTCTTCACGGTTCAGCAGGTCCTGGAACTTCACATACATTTTGAGAAGCATGGTGTTCATAGGTTTTCTCCCCGAAGGTGAAATCTCCTGGCTTTAAAAAACCAGGGCACTTAGGAACAAGCAACTAGCGTGCCAATTCCGAATAAAAAACATTTCCCTTAAAAAACAATGACTTACGGAAGTAACGGATTAAAATTTTAACCTTAACTGTAAACAAATGTATACACTGTTCCAATTACCATCTGAAGTTGTATACAGAATACGATCTCCCAAACCCATTGGTTCCGGCACTCAGTTCCACCATGGGAAAGAAGTACAATAACCTCCATGGCAATCATGCCAATCATCTTATGCAAACTGAAGGCAGACAGGCTTCCACGATGAGTGAGACTGGAGCAACTGGCCTGCGGGGAAAGATCCTCCGCATGGCCGCAACATTGCCGTTTGTCACCGTCTGCGGCCTCGGCTTCGGTTTTACCGCGGGCATTTTATTGTTGGCTCTGCTGATGCCCCAGGGACCGACTACGCGCGACTACTTCTTTTTTTGGGCCACGGCGCGCCAATTGACGCTCCACCATAATCCCTATGATGCGCTGGCCATGAGCCAATTTGAGCACTCTGCCGGGCTTTCCGCCGGACACGCCGGCGTGATGCGGAACCCGCCTTGGGCGCTGCCGCTGATCTATCCGCTTGGATTCCTGAGCCCGCAGTCGGGATGGATTCTGTGGTTTTTTCTGCTGTTGGCGGCTCTGGCGGGCTCGGTTTATCTGCTCTGGATTCTTTTAGGCCGTCAACGAAATGACCGCTATATGCTGGGGCTCAGCTTTGCGCCGGCGATGATCTGCCTGCTCTATGGGCAAACTTCACTGCTGATTTTGCCGGGGCTGGTTCTCTTTCTCTGCCTGCACCGCACACGCCCGTTTCTGGCCGGCGCCGCGCTTTCGCTGGTTGCTCTGAAGCCTCATCTCTTTCTGGCCTTTGGCGTGGCTCTGCTCGGATGGATTGTCGTATCGAGAGCCTACAAGGTGCTGGCCGGCGCACTGGCGGCGCTTGCTGCGGCGTGCGCACTCACTACGCTGATTGACCCGCTGGCGTGGGTACAGTATGCCCGAATGGCGGGCACTGCGGGAATTGAACGGGAACCGATTCCCTGCCCCAGTTCACTCATCCGCTTTTGGATCAGCCCGACCTCGGTATGGCTTCAATTTCTGCCCGCTCTGCTGGGCTGCATTTGGGCAATCACCTATTATTGGCCGCGACGCCATCAATGGGATTGGCTGAAGAATGGCGCACCGTTGCTGCTGGTTTCACTAGCCGCTGCTCCCTACGCCTGGATCTACGATCATGGCGTGGTCTTGCCGGCCCTGCTGCCTAGCGTATTTCTTGCCCGTTCCAGAAATCTTTTGATTGCGCTGGCATTTTTGAGCGCGCTGGTGGAAGTGGCGCTCTATTGCAGCATTCATTATCCCCCGGCTTTATACCGTTGGACGATATGGGCTGCGCCTGCCTGGCTGGGCTGGTATTTGGTGGCAAACGCTTCTCCGGGAACGTGGCAAAAAGCACGTATCGCGCTGCAAGGTTTCCGTTTGTCGCGCGCGACAAAACCCGACGAGGAACGCGGGAGTGAACCGGCTGCGCTTAATTAACGCTCTCGGCACCGATTTTTCCATCGGTGGCGCAGGAAACCGCATCCGTTGCGGGAGAAAATTCCAGCACGTCGCCGGTTTGCGTCTGCGTGGCGCGAATAGTACCCGCCGGAAGTTCCAGGATGGAATGTGCCCGGAGGCAGGCCGACAGCCGCCATGCCGGAACTGAAGCCTTCAGTTTACGGATGCGCTTTTTGCGATCCAGATAGACCAGGTCAATCGGAAAGCGCATCCAGAAGGTATGCACCGACTCGCAGGGAATGATCCATAGGCCTTCTCCCTGCGCCAGACGGTCGCGGCCAAGCAGTCCTTTATTGCGCTTTGCCGAGCTATCGGCAACTTCCATACGGGTGGCCAGCACCGTATTCCGAGTCTTGTTTGTAACGCATAGACGAGACTCCTCTTCAGAAGAGTCATGCGGAGCTATGAAGTTGCGGAGGCCGGATGCAAACCAACGGAAGAGATTCATCCTGTTGCCTGAGCCTTTCGCTCTCATGCGGCGCAAGGTACTCCTTCCAACTGCCTGGAACAAGCAGTTGGAAGGATTCCAGATTATTGCTCTGAGGAAGCGGCAGCCGCGGCAGCAGCCGCTGCGGTTCCGCCAGAAGCGCCGAAACCAACTCCACCCTCAACCGACAGTGGCGTCTCTGGCTTCATGCTTTCTTTCAACTTCTCGATGGTCATGGTCTGCGCCGCGGGCGGCAAAGTGTTGGCCGGCGTCTTGGCATCTGGAGTATTCATTGGAATGCCGGAGTTGGGCGGCAAAAACTTGGCCGGGAACTTGAGCTGTGGAACGGCTTCGCCGGCAGGAATGGGAGCCACAACCTCTGGGGTAACAATGACGATCAATTCTGTATTCTGCTTGACTTTATCCATGGACTGGAAAAACTTGCCCAGTACCGGGATATCGCCCAGGAAAGGAATCTTCTCGAAGGTCTCCGTCTCGGTGTTGTTCAGAAGGCCACCAATGACAAAGCTCTGACCATCAGCAAGTTCAACCTCTGTATTGACCTTCCGCGTGGTGATGGCCGGAACTTCAAATCCTGAGATGGTAACCGCATCGGCAAAATCCAGAGAACTGACCTCTGGAGCAACCTGTAGGCGAATGGTTCCTCGCGGGGTGATGGTAGGAATGAAATTCAGTCGAACACCGTATTCCTTGAACATGATGGAGATCGACGCTCCCGATCCGCCGGAACCTCCCTGCACCATCGGATAAGGAAACTCTCCGCCGGCCAAAAAGCTGGCTTGCTTGCCGTTGGCGGCCATCAGGTTGGGCTCGGCCAAAACCTGACCCCCGACTCTAGTTGTCAACGCCTCGATATCCAAACCAAAGGGCATATTGCCGATGGGACCGGCAAGCAAATTCAGTTCACTACTGCCAAAGGAAACGGTAGAAGCGCCAGTAGCAGAAGTGGTGATTGTAGGCGGCGTAAACTGGCCCGTCGTGACACTCCCAGGGGTATTCAGCGCTCCCAGGCTGAAGATATTCATGCCGAGCTTTGTTTCCTTGTTACGGTCCACGCTGATAAAGCGAACCTTGAGCAGAACCTGCGGATCACTGTCGGGAACGTTGACATTAAGAAGGTTGATGACCTTGCCGCCGGCCGACGCGATCTTGACCGCGCGCGAAGCTGCATCCAAATCCTTGACCGTTCCGCGCAGATAGATCGTTCCCGGTCCGGCACTGATCTTGAGCGGCTGACCGGGAAGTTCGGTGCGCAGTTCGCGGCGAATCGAATCCAGGCTGTCGTTCAACGCGGCGGAACTGGGCCGAACTGCCAGATTGAAGAACTGCCGTCCGCCATGAGTATCCCAGACAATCAGGCTGGTCTCACCAGCGATCTTGCCCCTGACAATAATCTCGTTCGGACCTGCAGGGTGAACATCGGCAACATCGTCTGTACCGATCGCCACGCGCTTGATCGGCCATGTTGTATCGACGAGCACCGTCTTCCCCACGGCAACGGACAAATCATTCGCCGCGTCCTGCGAGGCGGCCACGGCGGCGGATTCGGCAGGAGCCGGAGAGGTTTGAGCCAGCAAGCCCGCTCCAGCGCAGAGAAGCAAGCCCAACGCGCTGAAACATACGTTCGATATAACTGATTTCGCTCTCACTGGTGTCCCCCGGGAGATGCAAATTTTTCTTGAGTGCTTTTGGAGCCATTGAGTACCTCAATGGTAAACGGCTCGGGAGCGGATGTTTTGGGCAACACGACGTGCTTGGTGGGCGTGGTGGGAGGGGCTACTACGCTGCCAAAAAGGCTGTTGGTGTCCGTGCTGGCCACCTGGCCAACCTTGGTGTCCAATGGATTGCGCAGCACCAGCCGGATGGAGAAATTGCTGGCCAAGCTCAGCGTCTCCGCCTGTTCCGGGCTAACCAGCAAATTCACCACCGTCACCTGCTTGGCTTTACCATCGGTGTCCTTTTGGAATTCCGTACCAGCCGACAAAACCTGTATGTTTTGCAGCAGCGTGCGCGACACCTGGGCTTGCGTCGAAGATTGCGCGCCAGGAGGCGTTCCAGAGATGATGACATCCACGCGCATTCCAGGGGTCACAAAGCCGGATACGTTGACCACGTCATCCACTTTGACCGCGCAGGCCCTCATGCCTTGCGGAATCGTTGCCGCCAATCCACCGCCGGAACCGGCCGGAGCAAGGCGCGCATCAATGATGGGCTCACCTTCGTAAAGATCAGAAATCACGCCGCGTCCCAGCGCGCTTCCCCCGTCGCGGGCCAGAATGGCGCCTTTGGGGGCTACTCCAGCAATCTCGACCGTCGTCAGATTGTCCTGAGAAAGGATGGTGCCAAGCTTGATGTCTGTCTTGGCCGCCACCACTCGTACTGTGGCGGGAGCCCGCTGCGCCTGGCTCTGATTGTGAATCACGCGGGCCACTATATAAGTGAAGATGACCGCAACAATGAAAGCGACGAATAGGATCGTGAGTAGTCTTCGGTTCATTTGTGAGCCTGCCTGAACTGGCTACCCAGCCAGCTTCGCCTTTCTGTCCCTTGTGGCAACTGCCGGACCTTGAGAAAACCAGTTTCGATTGTACGCCGAAACAGCTCTTGCGTGGACGGACAATCCAACAAGTTGTAACGCGTGTCCAGTGTATTCCCTTCAGGCTGTATGAATACAGCATCAAGGTCGAAACCACGGGCGGGAGGTATCAAAAGGGTTATCTAACAAAGCCTTTTCACTCCCTGCGCTGCAGGCGATTATAATTGAGTCATGCGCGAGGGCGATAGGCATTTCTTATACTTTGGCGCTGATAATCAGCTCAGGCTTGTGATCCGCGCCACCGCTTGGAATCAGGCCGCATCAGGGAGGAAATTCATCCGCGCATGAGGGCTTCTCCCACGATCTCGCTCTTCTCAGAGCAGCACGAACTGAACCGCCAACCGTATTCGATTCTGTTTTCGGTTCTGGCGCATATTGCCGTTGTTGGCCTTATCTTTCTGGGAATTGCCACCGCCCCCAAGATCAAACCCACCAGGATCGCCGAGCGATATGTGGTGCGGCACCTGGACTTGGAATCGCTGGAATCGGAGATGCAGCGCGCACGAGAAGAAGTGAAGCCGCCGCGCTCGAAGGTTCAGGCCCCTACCGCTGCCGCAAGAAGCGAGGAACCGCCGCCCTCGGCACTGCGCTTGGCGATTCAGGCGCCGCAGGGAAAGCAAACGCTGATTCAGCCGGATATTCCCAAGCCCGTGCCGCTCAATGTTGAGATTCCGGTTCCCAAGATGGTGATTTGGTCGGGCAAGCCGGTACAGGTCAAGACGATTGTTGCGCCCCCGCCCGCGCCGCCCATGGTAACAAACTTCAAGCCTTCCGTGCTGAAGCCGAATGACGAACAGAATTTGGCCGAAGTTCCCATGCCTACCAACGCACTGGCGGTTCATTCACGGCCTGTACTGACCGGAACAACCGCGCCCATTGTTGTTCTTGGACCCAAGCCAACGCCGCCTGCTCCGCTGACAACGGCCAAGAGCGCCGCGGCGCCGCCCACTCCCACGGCAATCCTGTCGCTCTCCGAGCATCACATGGACAAAGGCCCGGTCAACCTGCCGCCCGTCAATACTTCCGCTATCAAGCCCGTGGCAGGGACTATGGCTTCAGACAAACCTCAGGATCAGGCCAGTCATGGAAGAAATGCCGACAAGCCGGCTGATAAAACTGTGAGCAAAGCCGCTGAGCAGCCCACTCAAGCCAAAGCCGTTCAAGGCGCCAATGCAGGCAGCGCTCAGGCTGCTGCCGCGCAGAAAGGCGTGAGTCTGGAAAACTACGATCACGCAGCGCATATCACCAAGCCCAAAGAGGGCCAATTCGGTTCCGTGGTCGTAGGCTCAGCGCTCCAGGACCGGTACCCGGAGATGGCCGATTTGATGGGCGGCAAGATGTCTTACTCCGTCTATGTGCCGGTAGGCTTGCCGAAGAACTGGGTTCTCGAGTATTCGCTGCCCCGCGCCGGTGACAATGCCTCCAATGCGCGTCTCGATGCGCCTTGGCCCTATGACATTGTGCGGCCGAATATCGCTCCCGGATCCATTGATGCGGATGCGCTGATGGTGCATGGCTACATCAACCTGGCAGGCCGCTTTGAAGCGCTGACCATCGCTTTTCCGCCGCATTTCGCGCAGGCGCAGTTTGTGCTCAGCAAGCTGAATCAGTGGCAGTTCAGGCCGGCCATGCAGAACGGACAGAATGTGAAAGTCGAGATTCTTCTGATTATTCCTGAGATCGAGGAATAAGAGACGAGACTCCGCCCGCTGAGACTTTAACGCTTCTCGAAGATAAAGTTATTCGAATGTCTTGCGAAGCTGTTCCAGAAATTGATCCAGATCTTTCCGGTTTGCCCCATTCACCAGCTCATTCAGCCCTTTGCGCGCCGCCGAATCGTCGATCGGAACAAACTGCAATCCAACTCCGTCATTGCCCCAGCGAACCGCGCGACAGTGCACGGAGATGGATTTTTCAACATTGGCTTCGCCATCGCTGGTTTTTTGCAGAGTCATCAGGATCAGCGTTCCGGGATACCAGCGCTCTTCCGTCACCACATACAAGCTGTTGGAACTGAAATCCTTGACGTTGTGCGCTGTCGGCGCGGCGCCGGTCCAGTAATAGGCGGCCAAACCGGAAGAAGATGTGCGCGTGGATTTTCTCCGCTCGGGAGCCTTTCGCGGATCAGGAGACCACCAACGCTCAAGCCAGCTCTTGGGTGGACGCACATTTTCCACACCCGGCTCAGCCAGACTCATCTCATAGATCTTGGCTGTCTTGGAGCGCTTGGTTTTGGGGCTATCCTTGCCGGCGACTTCATCTTCAGGATGCGCGTCTGCGGAGCGATCCTCCAGTTCCACGACGCCCGGACCGCCGCTCCAGAGTGGCTTTCCTCGCAATAGAACCGCGCTCTGCACGCTGCTGATGGTGCTGCTTGTACTGGAGAAGCGCTCCAGGCTGTGTTGCATCTCCTCGGCCGCGCACAGCACCAATTGATCGCCTGCCTGGGTCTGCGAGGAATAGATCGAGTGAGTCGGCAGCGCCAGAACACTTGCCGCATTCGGTATGGATGTTGTAGCGTGAAAGGTGGGAAAAGACTCAACGATCTCTATAGCCCGACAATCCTCGTCCAGATAGATCAGGTCAAGCGGAATGCGCATATTTGTATCGGGAATCCCTCTGAACGGAGAGATCCAGAGACCTTCGCCGGACTTGAGCGTAAGCCTTCCCAACAAGTCCTTGAGGGCCGCAAATGAAACATCGGCGGCAGCAACCTCAAGGCCAAGAAAGCACTCGCGGGTCTGGTTATAAGCGCAAAGTCTCTGTAATTCCATTGAGCTTCTCGCCTCCAGCGAGAAACGGACAATCAGGCCTTTTGTAGCAGCCCCATACTCTGAAGCATTGTTATCCGTTACAAACACTGGCGTATCACGGACACAGACGATATACCAGATGAAAATCTGCGTACAATCTCTCTCATGGAAATGGCCTCGGCCAAAGCTCCACTCTTATCCACCCAGACTTTGCCCGCCACCAAGGGCATTCCGCGCAGCGATGCGGCGCTGCGTAGAGATGCCCCCGGATGGCCGGAAAATCAAGTCCTGTCGACGATACTCGCGCAACTTCACCGCGCCGACGACCTGCCTCTCCATGGAGCAGACAACTACTTGGACTTGTTGCGGCGGCGCTGAATCAAGACAATCAGAATGACCACGGCGAGAACTCCAGCAACCCATTGGATAGTAACTGTACTCATCTCAATTCCTCCTTTCTTCAATGATTAAAACCCTTGAAAGACGCAATGATGGAAAGAAACGCCGGCCCGAGAACAACCACAAAGAGAGTGGGAAAAATGAAGATTACAAGAGGAAAGAGCAGCTTGATTGTTGTCTTGGCCGCTGCCTCTTCCACCGCTTGCACCCGCTGTGTTCTCAAGGTATCGCTATGCACGCGCAATGTTCTGGCGATGCTGGTTCCGAATTGTTCGGCTTGGATCAGCATTGAAACCAGATTACCCACGCAATCCACATCCGTGCGTTCCGCCATATGCTTCCAGGCATCGCCGCGAGGCCGTCCAGCGCGCTGCTCCAGCACGACGATATTCAATTCGTCGCATAGTTCCGGCTGCGCCTCTCTCAATTCCAAAGCAGTGCGCGCGGTGGCGTGGTCCAGGCTCAGTCCGGCCTCGATGCAGATGACCAGCAGATCCAGCACATCCGGCAAACCACGACGCACTGCCTTCTGACGTTTCTTGATCCGGTTGGACAGCCAGAAATCCGGGACCAGAAAGCCCAGCGCAGCGGCGATAATCAGAACAAAAGGTCCGCCGATACTCAACAGGCTTGATGCCCATGCCAGAAGGCAGAGCACGATGGGAACCAAAACCTTTGATCCGTACAGTATCTTGATTGCCGATTCGTTGCGAAAGCCGGCGTGCTGCAACTTCTGCAGCATATTGGAGACCTCGGCCTGGCTTTTGGGCAGAACATTCTCGAAGTGCTCGATCACGCCGCCGATGGACAGACCCGTCTTCTGGATGGTACTTAAAAGTGATTTCTCTTTGGGTTGCGGATTAATCGCCTCGGAGATGCGATGCAGCATCTCTTCGCGGTAAAACAGGAGCAGACCGCCGCTGAGGATCATCAGGAAGACGCCGACGAATGCCAATATCACGTAGAGTGTATTTCCCATAGAGTCTCCTCAAACGTCCATGTTGACAATCTTGCGAATAATCAGCGTACCGATCACCAACATTCCCGCCGACACCCACAACATCTTGATGCCGATCGGATTCTTCCACAGTTGGCTCATCATCTCGGGGTTAACAAAATACAGCAGAGTGCCCAGCACCACCGGCAGGAGCGACAGCACCCATCCTGTCATGCGCCCCTGGGCGGTATGCACGGACACTTGGCGCTTCAGTCGAAAACGTTCCCGGATCACGTGCGAGGTCTTGTCGAGCACCTCGGCCAGGTTTCCGCCGCTCTCCCTTTGAATCATGATCGCAGTAACCACGATGCGCAGGTCTTGCAGTGGAACCCGGTTCAACATATTATCCATAGCTGTTTTCATTTCCAGACCATAGTTCTGCTCCTCGAAACAGGAGCGAAACTCGCAGCCAATGGGATCGGCGCATTCGCGTCCCACCGAGCCAATCGAGGCGATCAGGCTGTGTCCGGCACGCATGGCGTTGACCATCAGATCCAGTGCTTCAGGCAATCCCTTTTGAAAGGTATCCAGGCGCTTGGAACGTTTGTGACGCACCCAGAGAATAGGCAACGATCCCGTCACCAGTCCGACTCCCGCGGCGATGAGAATCGAGTTAAAGCGCAGATAAACCAGATAGGCCGGGACCAGAAAGCAAAGCCCGCAACTGGCCATCACCCCACCAGGGGTCCACTTGACATCCGCCTGATACAACAAAGATTGAATCCGGGGCGTCAGCTCAAATTGCAACAATCGCTGATTGAGCCAGGGAATGCTGCTCAACTGCTGTTCGGCCTTGCGCAGGTCGAGAGCTGGACCATGCTCTTCCGGGCTCTCGGTAGCCAAGGCGGAGTCCAGCGTGGCGTGCACTTGCTTGGCCTGCTTGGAGGCTCCGCTGCCAAGGGCAATAGCCAACAGCGCCACAAAACCAAAGACAAGCACAAAGATAACGACAATCAATCCAAAACTCATAGCCATGGCCCTCCCTTCTGCTCAATTGACCTGCGTTTCGCGCTCGAATAAGATCGGCGGCAAGACGATGCCCGATACGCGGAGTCGTTCAAGGAACCGGGGACGGATATGGGTAGGCTGAAATACACCGATGACCTTGCCATCGGGCCCAATCCCTTTTTTCGTAAAGTTGAATATCTCCTGCATGGTGATGATGTTCTCTTCCATTCCAGTGATTTCCGCCACGCTGGTCACCTTGCGCGTGCCATCGCTCATGCGCGTAGCCTGAACGATAATCGTGATCGCCGAGGCTATCTGCTGACGAACGGATTTCTCAGGGATATTCATACCCATGGCCACCATCGATTCAAGCCTGGAGATGGCGTCACGGGGCGTATTGGCGTGAATGGTGGTCATCGAGCCTTCATGGCCGGTATTCATCGCCTGAAGCATATCAAAGGCCTCTTCGCCGCGCACCTCGCCCATGATAATGCGGTCTGGGCGCATACGCAGGCAGTTGATCAGCAGTTGACGCTGCTTGACCGCTCCCTGGCCTTCAATGTTCGGCGGGCGGGTCTCCAGGCGCACAATGTTCTCTTGCGCCAGACGAAGTTCGGCCGCATCCTCAATGGTCACCAGTCGCTCATTGCGTGGAATGTACTGCGAAAGAATATTGAGAAAGGTGGTCTTGCCGGCGCCCGTGCCACCGGCGATGATAATGCTGATCCGGGCCTTCACCGCCGAGGAGAGCACTTCCATCATCTCCGGCGAGACGCTCTTCAATTGAACCAGTTGGTTGGCAGCCAGCGGACCGGTTCCAAAACGGCGAATAGACAGCGACGGCCCATCCAGCGCCAGCGGAGGAATAATGGCGTTTACGCGGGAGCCGTCAGGCAGACGCGCATCGACCATGGGAGAGGACTCGTCCACGCGGCGCCCGACGCGCGATACGATGCGGTCGATAATCTGCAAAAGATGACGATCGTCGCGAAAAGTCGTATCGACTCTCTGCAAAAGACCGCCCTTCTCCACAAACACATGATCTTTGTCGTTGACCAGGATGTCTGAAATCTTTGGATCTCGAAGCAAAGGTTCGAGGGGACCAAGGCCAAAAACTTCGTCGAGCAGGTCAGCTTGTATCTTTTCCTGCTCGTCGAAGTTCAAAGGTACGCGCTGGTCGGCGATGATCTCCTTGACAATGCCGGCCACGGCCTGACGCGCCTGACTGGAGTTGACGCGAGAGAGCTTTTCCAGATCCAGCTTGGAGATCAACGTCCGGTGTATTTCTGCTTTATACTTTTCCAGATTCAGAAGTTCCACGTTTAACCTTCCAGGGCAAGCTGTTCCTCATCCACACTATCATCAAATTGTCAGCCTACAAAGCGGGAGAGATGGGCGATCCATCATCCACCCAAAGCGAAATTCACATTGACGGTGGTCTCCACATCGACCGGCTCATTACTCAGCATATAAGGCCTGAAACGCCAGGTCTTGACGGCATCCAGCGCAGCCTGGCGCAACATCACCGGACCGCTGACCACATGCGGATTCTCAACCGAGCCGTTCTTGGAGATGGTGGCCTGAATCACCACCGTGCCCTGGACATGAGCACTTTTGGCAATGGCAGGATAGACCGGCGGGGTCTTTTGCATCACCAATCCGACCGCGATGCCGGCCGAGATGCTCACCTTCTGCGGCGATGCAACCTTGACCTTGGGTCCTGACTGCGTGCCGAAGACGCCGCCCGGATTGGCTGAACCACCCAGGTCCGCCGCGCCAAAGCCAGCCGCCGGCGGCGCGTCTCTCCCCGCCAGAGTCTTCAAATCGCTGGAGATCCGCGAAGGCGCATTCAACTGATGGTTCATCATCTCAGAATCGGCGCGGCTCTGGCGTCCGGTATCAGTAGTATCGGGTGTTGCCGCAGCCGCTGTGGTGGTGGCCGTGGTGGTGGTGGCGGCTGCCGCTGAACTGGTGGAACCAGTCGGCGTCGGCTTCAGCGAATTCGCTGAACTATCCGCCGTCTGCGAGGCAACGGTGGCCTTCGGCGCGGTTGCTGCCGAGCGCATATGGAGATAGCCATATCCGCCGCCGGCGATCAGAACCACTGCCGCGATGCCGATGCCTGCGAACAACCCGGTCTTCTTCTTGCCCTCTGGCTCTTGAACCGGCGCAACTACCTTCGCGGCCCTGGGCTGCGGCTGCTGGTAAACCTGCTCCGTCTCCGCGTAAACGGGTGCCGGGCGGCGCGGAGCAGGGCTCGGCGCTTTGGGCGCAACCGGCAAAACCGCAACGCGCGCCGTCGCCGGTTTGGCGACTGGTTTAGGAGCGGCGACGGCTCCGGGAAATCCATCAAATGCGTTGGATTTAGCGGCAGGCTCCGCGGCTGGTTGCTCTGAGCTGTCCCATTCGCCGAAATCTGCGGGAAGTGTTGTGGGCGCGTTCAATTCTATTTCTTCTGGAGGTACCATTGGCCATCGGCTCCCTTCACGTAAGTAGCACCTTTGTAAGTGCGCGTTTCAAGTTTGCTCTGCTC
>Ga0181520_10010547_pt1 | contig 12367 bp, 8 predicted proteins | sample PEATcosm2014_Bin_29_FD_132451 | JGI IMG/M metagenome (GOLD analysis project Ga0181520, IMG submission 132451) | Peatland microbial communities from MTU Mesocosm Facility, Houghton, MI, USA - PEATcosm2014_Bin02_30_metaG | ecosystem: Environmental > Terrestrial > Soil > Wetlands > Peat | place...
GATTGGGCTTGCAGGGCAAGTCCGCGCCACGCGCAAATGGTGGCGAGAGTTCTTGCGTATTATGTGGGTAGAAAGCGCGCTGAAGAAGATTCAGCTAGGCCTGAATACTCTGCGCGTGTATTTGTTCTTTGACAATTCGGACCGGCCCCCGGCGTAGCGAACCGGGGGCCATACATTACGCGCGGCGCCGACCTGCCCAAGTCGGCGTCCGCGCCGGCGGCTGCGCGGAAACTGTGGCGCGTGGGTCTCCTGCCTCGACCCACCCTGCGGCCCGGGCAACGGTCGCGAACGGCCACACTTGCCGTGGCAGCAATTAATTATTTTTATGACTCTGCACTAAAATAGCCGCAAGAAAGCGCCATGTGTCCTACCCCTAGATACTATACAAATGAACAAGTGCCAAAAAATGCCTACAAATTGGTAACAAATTGGTAACGTTTGCCAAGAAATTGGTAACAAATTGGTAACAAATTGAATACGGCCTTTGGATGTGGTAAAACTATCGTTAGGATGTCAAGCGTTTTTTTCCCCGCAGTTTTCTCCGTGTGAGCAATACCTTTAGCGGAAGCCGAATACACCCGTGGACGTACGGAATCGCCGCAAAAACTCCACGAGGCCCCTTTTTTCGATGTGGCCAGGTCACTGCCTAACCCGAAACGACGGGTCAGTCGCGGCGGCCAATGTGGGGAAAATGCCGCTAGAAACACTTTTTTCTGACTCATGCCCTCTTCGCCGCCAGCGAACAGATCGGCCGTCGCCGACCATGCAACAAGCATGGCGCCCGACGATGCCCGGACCAAGTCTCCGCACCAGCGAAGGGAACAAGAAGGGGATAAACCGCACGGCCTCCGCCAGACCGATTTTGCACAGGCCAGGCGGGGCCTATCCGCCTCTACGAGACCGGACGGATTCCCCTGACCACCGCGGTTCTGCAGGTCAACTTCATTATCTTGCGGCGTCTGCTCTCACCGTCCTGGGATCTCGGCCCGGATAGTTGAGAAACCCGGATCGATGCATCTTGTTGATGAGATCGGTTCCGGTCCGCTCCACCGGTATCGCCGGTTTTTGCCCGCGAGCGTAGGTAAGGGCTCCATTTTCCTCGTTCTCCACATCCGTGAGCTGGACCAGAACCATGCCGCTGATGGTAAGCTCTTTCCATTGCTCGATCTGATTGCCGGCACGATCGCGCAGATGCGCCCATCCGTATTCGCCGAAGACGGCAGCACGATGCTTCTCCGCCTTGGGGGTCTCGGGGGCATAGGCGTGATAGTCGAGCACGTCGCCCAACTTGAAGTCGAAAATATCATTGCCCACGCCGCTGCCGTCGGGGTTCTTGCCGCCTCCTCCTGTACCGCTCTCGGGATCGATCAGACGTGTGGGATCTTCCTCGCGGACCGCATCCACCATGCGTTTCTCCAGCGCCTCCATTTCAGGAGCAGGACGTCGCGATTGCTTGGGCACCTCGGGCGCTAACGACAGGCCCCAGCCCTCATTGAAATTGATCCACATGACGATGGACGGATGATTCAAGCGGCCACGCACCATGCGGCGCAATTCCGATTCGAAATTGCCCCAGGGATCGGAAAGGAACTGTCCCGTCCGCACATAGCGGCTGAAATAATCGTCCCAGGAAATCTCGCCCGCAGAGGGCATGTCCTGCCAGACGAGTACGCCAAGTTTGTCGGTCCAGTAATACCAGCGATCCGGTTCCACCTTGACGTGCTTGCGGAGCATGTTGTAGCCCAGCTTCCGCGTCATCTCGATGTCAAAGCGCAGGGCCTCGTCGGTCGGCGCCGTGTAGATGCCGTCCGGCCAATAGCCCTGGTCCAGAAGGCCGTTTTGGAAGATGAACTCATTGTTGAGCAAAATGCGCGTGACGCCCTTTTTGTCCGGGCCGATCGATACCTTGCGCATGCCAAAATAACTGCCCACCGCGTCAATCGTTTTCCCATCCTGCTTGAGCGCGATCTTCAGGTCGTAGAGAAAGGGAGTTTCCGGCCACCACAGTTTGGCCTTGGGAATGGCAATCGCTAGCGGCAGGCCCGGAAAGCCGCAGGCCCGGGTGACTACCTTCTCGCCGTCCATCACGATCGCTTCCACCGTTTGGCCCGCGGTAGCGATGGACCCGGTTGCCACGACCAGATTCAGAGTTCCTCGATCGATATCCGAAATCATTTTCAGATGATCGATATGAGCGATGGGCACCGGTTCCAACCAGACCGTCTGCCAAATGCCCGCCGCAGCCGTATACGTGATATATCCGGTATGCACCTCTTGTTTGCCGTGGGGCTCGCCGCCCACGATGGGATGATGGACCGACACCACCAGTCCCTGCGCGCCGGACGGTTTGAGGGCGTTGGTAATGTCGAGGCTGAAGCCGTCATAGCCCCCGCAGTGATGACCGACCCATTTCCCGTTGACGGTGATGGTCGCCTCCCAATTGACGGCGCCAAAGTTGAGCAGGATGCGTTGTCCCGTCCATCGCTTGGGCAGCTCGAACTTCCGCGCATACCAAAGCCTATCGTTCTTGTCGACCGTCTTGGCGACCTGGGAAAGGACCGATTCGATGGGAAACGGCACGAGAATGCGACCGTCGTATCTTGCCGGCGCTTCCAAAGCGGCCTTGGGCGTGATCGCGTAGTCCCACATGCCATTCAGGTTGAGCCATTCCTGGCGTACCATCTGGGGCCGCGGATACTCCGGCAGGATAGCCTTGTCGGGAGAGATCTTTTTGCCCCAGGCAGTCATGGGTACGCCGCTGGGCGGAGGCCACGCCTTATCCGCTGCACACACGTCTGATAGGAAATAAGCGAAAGATACCAGCGTCGCAGATCCGGCGATGGCCGAACGAACATACGCACGCATACATGATCTAATGGAGGGCACGGAAATCCTCGGAGTTAAATTGGCAAACGTCTGATGCCGGAGAACTCCCCAGCGGCAGGTTGAGATCTGCGATCGTGATCGATAGAAGGTGGCTTGTCAAGCTCCTGACAGCTTGCCGAAAAAAGAAGTTCTTGACAACGCAACCTCGTGTTAGTACAATCCCATGATCCTTCCAACGTGGATTGCAATCCACGCCAGTCGCAAACCCCCCGCGAGCCTGCCCACTGTGCTTTCTGCCAAATTCTATCCTTGTTGCGCGTCGATTTGTGCGCTGCTGTTCATGTGCGGGTCTTCAGGCCTCGCGTGGGGCGATAGTGCCTGGGAGATCACCCCGCAAAGCCGCCAGGCCCTCGATCGTGGTCTGCAATGGTTGCAACGAAATCAGGGGCGGGAGGGCAACTGGACGAGCCGCGACCTCGGCCTGGTGAGCATGGGGCTGCTGGCCTTTCTCTCCGATGGTCATACGCCGGGCCGCGGCCGCTATGGCCTCGTGCAGAAGAATGCCTTGGACTACGTCCTGCGCAATGCCAGGCCATCCGGCCTCTTGAACATTACCGGCGACAAGCGAGACATGTATAACCACGGCCTGTCGACCTTCGTGCTCGCACAGGCATATGGCATGACCAGCGACCCGCGGGTCGGTCCGGCCCTGGATCGCGCCCTGAAGGTGATCGACCGCTGCCAGTGCCAGGACGGCGGCTGGCAATACGAGGCCCGTCCGAGCGATGCCGGCCACGACTTGAGCCTGGCGGTCATGCAGGCCAAGGCCTTGCGGAGCGCGGTCGATAGCGGTTTCGAAGTCCGGCCCCACGTCATCGAGCGCGCCATCGGCGACGTGCGCGAGCATTACTTTCCGCAAGGTTGCCCGCAGGGCGCTTCCGAAGAAGAACAGCAAAAACACCCGGGCCGATTCACGTATTACAAGAATGGCGGTCAGCCCTCGCTGGCCATGGCGGCAGCCGGCGTGGTTTGCCTGCAGGAGTTCGCCCAGTACGACGATTGGCGGATTCCGAAGAACATCGAGATCGTTGAACAGGCGGTGCGCGATTTGTCCAAAGGGAATCCTAACGATCCTCCCTTCGGCAATGCCTTCTCCGCTTACACGACCTATTATGTCGCCCAGGCCTTGTATCAGGTGGGTGGAGAACCTTGGAAGCGGAGCTATCCGTTGCTTCGCGACCGTCTGATTTCCAGCCAGATGCACGACGGCAATCCTGAGAACGACGGCGGATGGCGAGATTCCGGCGACCAGATCGGCGGCAAGGAGGGAACGCTTTACGAGACGGCTGTCGCATGTTTCGTGCTGGCGATACCCAATCGTTATCTACCGATCCTGCAAGAGGGAAAGATCGATAGCCTGCGGAAGCAGTTCGAGAAGAAGTAAGAAGGGCTGGGCAATCGAAGTATCTGAACGTCCCAGTGGGCTTCCGATGGCTGCACCGGAGCAAGCCTCGTCTCTGGCGAGTTGCGTGCCGCCCGCGGTCCTGCTGCTCAGGTCTCCAATGCCAACCCGCTCTCCATCGACCGCTGCCAGGCCGTCGTTCAACTCGTCGGCTGGACCTGGGGCCACTGCGGGACCTGACGACGAGCGGGACACGGGCTAGGTATCAAGGGCTCGGGAAGATCACCGAGCCAGCGGCTTGGGCCGGGGTGGTCACAGGCCGCTCCCCCGTCTTATTCAGCCAGAACGCCGAAGCGAAGGTCGCTTTATCAAAGTTGAAGGCCGGCTTGCCCACCAGCGGCTCGAACGAATTGCCGCCGAAGGCGTTGAAACTGGTGTGTGGCGGCGCATCATGGCGGCGAGCATCGTCCGGGGCCAGCCACGAAGAATCGGCGACCACGCCGCCATGGCTCTGCACCTCGCCGTGAATGAACTGGTTGCCGCGGACCAGGTTCCCAAACGTTAGCGGGAACGGCTGGCGCAAGACAGCCAACTCGCGGTCTCCAGAGAACACCACCGCGTTGGGGGTGTCTGTGAAGATGCAGTTTCGCACCTCGTTCAGGGCGCTGGGTGAGTAGTATAGACGTTCGCCCTTGGGGCCGTTGAACGCGGGGAACCATACGCCAAATCCGCTGCGGAGGCCGATGAAACGATCGATCACGTTGTCCAGCGCGCCGGACATTTGAATCCCTTGCAGGGTGTCGCGGCAGAGGTTGTTCAGCAGTACGTTCTGGTAAGCGAACTGCCGCACGACGATCCACGAGTCGCTGTCGGGCGTGATCCGCCATGGCTCCGTGACGGTGACGCGGCTTTCGCCGTTGTCTGCGACGGTGCGGACCTGGCCGAACCCCCGGCCCCCGACGACCATCGCCGTTCGTCCCTTGAGTACGTGGGGCGGCCATTTCTGGTCTTTCTGCTCGATGGAATCCGCTTCGATCTTTGCCGGGTGCCCCAACCAGTTCTCGCCCCCGACCTCGCCACACTCGAAGAGAATACTTTCGCCGCCACCCTCGACGTGGCCGGCGTCGAGGAAGCGATTGCGGACGATGACATTGTGCTGTACCGGCCCGCCCCAGGGACCGCAAGTGTAGCCTCGGTTCGCCTCGCGGCAGACGTTGCCCTCGATCAGACATTCCTCGCCGATCTGGCAGCCGATCTGATTTGTGCCGTACGGCCCGCGCGGCGGGCTGAACGTGTTGTAGAGCGTGCGGCAGCGGCGCGTGCCGCCGCCGATCCCGTTCAGCGCCCGCAGGTCGCACCAACTGATTTCGATCCGCTCGCCGCTGCCATACGTGTTGATCGCCGCCGCCGGCAGCCACTCCCTGGTCACCAGCGGCGTGCGGGGATTAAAGAGATCGCAGCGGGTGACCGTGACATCGTGTACCGCTCCGGCGGCCGACTCCATGAGGATGTTAAAGCCCGTGTCGTCGTTGCCGCGGAGCGAGAGATCGGAGATCGTGGTGTCGGAGACCGCATAGACCATCGGCCTCTCGCCCACGTGGCGGAAGGCGGCGGTAGCGGCCCTCGCCTTCTCAGGGATCTTGACCGATGGGAAGCCGCCTTGAAACTTGTCGGGCTGGGCGACCAGGAAGGTGGTGGCCCGGTTCGCGCCCTTGAGGTCTACGCCGGGCAACATGCGCAAGGGCCAGGATATGAGGTACGTGCCGGCAGGGAGGAAGACCGTTCCGCCTTTTTCCGCCGCGGCCAGGAGGGCCTCTTCTATGGCCGCGGTATCGTCGGCGAGCCCATCGCCCTTGGCCCCGTGCTTGGTTACGTCAAAGACAACCTTCGTGTGCGACGGTACTGACCGGATCGTGAGTTTGAGCGGACCTGCAAACCCGAATGGCCCGTAGGCCCCATGATGTACGCAAACGTCATAGACGCCCTCCGGCAAATCGGCCGGTAGCCGATAACACACCTCATAGGCCAACTGATAATCGAGATGCCCCTGGTAGTCGTGCTTTGCACCATGCACGGCCTCGAAAACCTTGCCGCTGGCGCGGGCGGCGAGGAACATACGGGGCCGGGGCCTGCCGGAAACTGCCCGGCAAAGGTTGCGACCGAACACGCGGATCTCCGTGCCGGGTGCTGCTGTCTCATGTTCCAGGAAGTAGGGCTGCGCCCGATTGACCACGTAAGGTTTTGACGTGCCCAGCGCGCTACGAACCCAAAGGACCGCAGCCTCCCCTTGCATGACCGCTCCCAATACCTGGGGCGACAACTTCCGTACGCGCCCGTAGAGACCGACCACGCTTCCCGCGGGTGGCTCTTCCGGCGGCTGCGGCAGCCCACGGCTGAGAATCTGCGGCAGAAGATCCCTGGCGTCTTGGTGCTCCTTCGGAGCCCAGGCAATGATGGTGCACTCCGGTTCATCGAACCCTTCGCCGAACACCAAGAATGGCTCCCAGTGGTTGACGGGGCCGGCGACGTTGGCGATTTCCGGTGCCGCCAAGGCGATACTCGTGGTAAGCAGAACCGCGATGAAGATACGTATCTTTGACCACATAATTCTCTCCTTTCCGACATGGGGCAGATCGCCAAGGAGCCGAAAACGCGGCAGGTTGGCAAGTTGCTTGAGGATGAGATATTGTATTCCCCTCCACTGCGCGATGCAAAATGCCGGGCCGCGTCCGATGTGACGATCTCGGCCACGACGCAGACTTGGGCGCTGGGCATCGCTGGCGTGCCGGGCTAGCATAGAGGCGTTCAGGGAGGACTGTTCCCTTGCGGCCAAGTCGTCTGTCTTCTGGGCTACGTCGCTTGTGTTACAAAGGTCGGCGGGCCTCCCCATGAACTTGGGTTTCCCGTCGGAATTACCCGTTTTTCACCCTGGACTTGGAGATGACTGCCATGCATACTGCCCAGCACATGTTCACGCACACGCGGAGGAGCTTCTTGGCCGGTGCCGCGTCGGCTGCCTTGGGAGCATCGGTCGCGTCCACACAACTTACGCGGGCCGCATAGGGCGAGTCGCCCGTCGGCCGGTCGCCCGGTAGCCAGCGGCTCTCGCTGACTCAATTGCGGAAATGGGAGTCGCTCCAGTACGGCATGAGCACCTTCCTCCAGAAGGAGATCCCCGACGGAACTGCCCCCCTATCGACATACGCCCCCGACCGCTTGGACGTTGATCAATGAGGCAAGACCTAATTCGGCAACTTCCGCCAGGCGGTCATTGTCGGCGCGAGGATTGAACGAGCGTCGCCAGGGATGCCGTAGCCCTGAAAACCGATGGGACCGGCGAAACCAAGTTCCTTCAACTTCCGCAATAAGGCTGCCATGTCGAACGTGCCTTTATCGAGCGTCTGAATGAGCCGCTTCCACTGCCCGCCGCTGACGCCGGAGTCGGCCCCGTTGATCTGCACGATGATCAAACGCTTCTTGGCCGCGCCGAGCAATTTCGGGATGTTCCGCTCATCGCCAGTGGCCAGGCAGTGGCATAAATTGAAGGAAACGCCAAAGTTAGGGCGATCGACGAGGTCGGCCAATTTTGTCGCGTCGCCGAAGCGAGCCGTCCACTCGCCGAGGTGCGGATAGATGGCGACCTTCACATCGGACAGTCTGGCCTGGTCGGCCAGAGCGCGGAGTTTCTGCACCACAGGTTTCTCGGCAAGTTGATCGGAAATCGCCGGGCCGGGGCCACCGATGTGCAGCCAGAGGATCGTTTCATGGCCCTTCAAGGCTTCGATGAGTCTTGGCAAGGTAGGTGACCAGGTGATGTCACCGGCCGCGGTCACCTGGGCGGCGCAGTAGATCGCCAACATCTTCAGCCCGCGTTTCTCGCATCGCTGGGCGATGGTACTGGCTTCCTCCGGCGACTCCTCATGCCAAGCGATACCCGCAAACCCGAGTTCGTGGACGAGGTCGAGCTGCTGATCGCTCGACAACCCCGGGCGTTGGAAGGCCGTATCCATGGCGTAGAACGGATTGGAAATCCTGGTCGGCGGCGGCTCGGCAGCCGGTGTGGTCCCTGAGAGCAGTGCGGTCACCATCAACGACAGGACCGAGTTCATGTAGCGCATAGTGTCAACTCCAGCGATCTTAGGTGAGCGAGGCATGGCGGCATTCCTGCCAAACGAATGGATTATAGTTCCTATGGCGCTGATCGTCCAACGGAGTTCTTTATCGCCTGGCGGTATGCCTGCCTCGACAGATGGAATGTGCTCTGCATTGGATGATCCTTTCAGGTTGATGAGTACGTGAACTCCGGATCCATGGTGCCGGTGCTTCATGTTATGGCTAGGGTACCGAGGTCCGCGCCTATTCTGTTCCGATTCCTATTCCTTGGGGCGGGGAAGATTGTGGCTGGCCCCGAGATCGAACTTCATTCCCGGCTGCAAGGGCGTGCCGTGGAAGTCACACTGGCCCGGCGCGATTCGGAAGAGCCGCTTCAAATCGAAGCCCTTCCCGATCAGCGCTGAGGACGGCAGCAGGTCGTAGGCGCGCAGCGTGCCCAGCCGGGCGGCATCGTCGATGCTGCCCCCGCCGCCCGGGGCGCGAAACTGGGGATCGACCTGAAAGCCCACGTCGCCCCCGTCGATCCGCTCCTGGCCCGACGCCTTCCGCCAGGCCGCCAGATCGGTATGACCCGCCAGGCGCAGGTTGCCGTTCGTCCGCCAGTAACAGTTGTTCTGGAACGTGCCCCTGCCGGCGACGACGATGTCGCCGTCGTGGTCGGCGACGAAAATGTTGTTGCGGACGCTGAAGCCATCGCCTCCGCGAAAGGCGGCGGCGTTGCTCTTCATTCCCTTACCGACGAAGACGGTATTGTTGTAGATCTGGCCACGAGGTTGGGAACCCCAGGTCATGATCCCGCCCGTATTGTCGGTGTTCTTCTTCGCGTCGTTCTGGCTGATGTTGTAGCGGATCGTGTTGTCGCCCAGGGGGCTGCATCCCTCGAACGGTCCTGACTGGAACCCCGAACCCTCGTTGTCGTGCGAGTAGTTGTACTGGAGGACGCAGTTGGTACATCCGCCGTCGATGTCGAAGGCGCAGCCGTCGTAGCCGATGGTGGTCACCATGTGGTGGCACTCGTTGAACTGGGCCACGCAGTTGTGGCATTCCAGGAACACCAGCCCGCCGATTCCGCCCTGCGAGCCCTTGGGGTTGGCCGCTTGGCCGCAACGACGAATCGTGCATCGCTCTATGGTGCAACCATTGGCATTGAGGAGCTGAATAGGCGTGCCGAGCCAGGGATCGCCTACCGGGTCACAATAGATGTCGTGGACCAGGCAGCCGGCGATGCGGCAGTTGGTGAACGTGCCGTTATCCACCGGCAGGAACCAGGGCTTTCCGCTGCTCTTGGCCGAGCCCCAGCCATAGATTCCGCTGAACAGGCACTCGCCGACCTCGCAGTTGGTGATCTGCACGTCGCTATAGCCGACCACGCCCTGATCGGCGGCAGGCTTGAAGAACTCGATGCCGTTGCCGCGGTAGTGGTCGTACGAACGAGGCAGGTCGCCCCGGACGCCCAGTGGCGTGTGGAAAACGATGCCTTCGCGGAAACCTTTGACGGTGACTCTGTCCACGTGGATGCTCTGCCACGGTTTGCCCGCGGTGGCCGTGCTGTAGATGTCCAGCCCGATGGCCTTGTTGGTGGACTCGCCGCGGGGCGTCACCCCGGAACCGGCGAGGTGCAGGTTCCGAACCTCGACGTACTGGCAGTTGAGCAGGCGGATGCCGTAGGAATCGCCGCCACAGACGGTGGCCGTGCCGCGCCCATAAGACGCGATGGTGATCGGCGCTCTCGCTGTACCCGAGGCGCGAATCAGCAGGTTGCCAGGAAAGCTGCCACCACCTTCCATCAGCACACTATCGCCTGGCTGGAGCGGAGCCTTGTTCGCTCGGCTGATGGTTTGCCACGCTTTCTGAGGCGAGGTCCCTTCCTGGCGGTCGGAACCGCTAGGAGAGACGCAATAGGTCTCGGCGTGGCAGCGGACGTGACCGCCGGCGGCCAGTACTATCAAAGCGATAAGAACTTCGCGGTTCACCGGCGATAGCAATCTCATCTTGGGACTCCTGGCTATCGGGTCGATCCGCCGCAAGTGTGCGGAGTCGCAGATTGGCGTGCGATCGACAGGTTTCTTCTTGGGAGGCATAGATTTTCCACACGCTCGAAGACAGATGGCGGCATGCGCGGAATCCAGTGTTTGTCAGAATTGCCGGGTTTCTGTCATTGCCCGAGGGTACCCGAGAACCGTCTGGGCGGCTTATAGGCCCAGACGCCCGAATCCACCACCAGCAGGACGACGTTGTCCAGCGGATCGTAGTGTAACCGGTTCCACACCGCGCCACGAGCAGCCAGCCCTTTGACGTGGACCTTCTGCCATTGTGTCTTGGCGCAGTCGAAGACCTCCGTCCGGTACTCCGAGCCGGTTTCACCGCCCGGCAACGAAACGTAGAGCACGGAGTCCTGGTCAGGCAGATAGCCGAGGCCAGCCTTGCCGCTGGCGTTTTTCAGGGGATGGCGATGCGAAACCAGCGTGTCCGGGTCGATGGTGCAAGTGTCATTGCCAACGAGGAGGATCCTGTCGTCCTTGGGCAAGTACAGCATGTGAAAGTTGTACAAGCCCAGGTAGTCGATGACGGGGCGGACCGTGTGGACCGACCAGGTCTTCGTCTTGAGGTCGAACCGCGATAATCGGCTCTCGTGCCCGTAGGCCCAGATGACGTTGCGTTTCGCGTCGTAGCAGCAGGCCATGGCATAACCGCCGGGTGTGCCCGGCCCGGCGTAAAGCAGGTTCCACTTGTTGTCGACCAGAGAATAGCTCCAGCAGTCCGGCGGTGCGGGGCAGGTGGGCCGGATGTTGCCCCAGCCGGGACCCGCCCCGCCGAAAATGAACATCGTGGCGGAACTGGCGACGAAGCAGAGCTGGTTGTATGTGTGGCGGGTATAGGGCTTGTCGCTGTCCTTGAGCTTGCCCTTGGTATTGTCGATGTTGCCGTTGGTGTAGCGGGCCTGGGCGTCGGGTTCGTACATCCTTTTCCAGGTGAGCGTGGCCGGAGAGAAAGCACAAACCTCGTTGCCCCAGTAGTCGGCGTGCCCGCCGCCGAAGATGAGGAATTGGTGGTGGACCGAGTCATAGACGCCGCCCGAGTAGGCCAGGATGCCGGTAGAGGCGGGGGCAAAACCAGCCACCCTTTCCCACGTGTTCTCGGGGATGGCCGTCAGCTTTAGGTTCGGCTGTGACTTCGTGGTCTCGGATACTCCCATGGCAGTCCCGCATTCAATGGCTGCTGTGAAGTGCATAATGGCTATCACCACCGCATAGCGTAGGCCTTGGTACATACGATCCTCGATTTCTTCTGTGTCATTGTTACCAGTGGTTCCGCCGCACCCGCTCCGGACGATACCGATCCTCGGCGGGGATCTGCTCGGCCGCGTAGCCCAGCACGACCAGGCTGTGGGCGATAACGTTCTTCGGCAGGCCGGCGAGCTGCCGCAGTCCTTCCATCCGCTTGTCTCGTGGGTAAACGCCACACCACACGGCGCCCAACCCCAGGGCGTGCGCCGCCAGGAGCATGTTCTCTACGGCCGCTGCACAATCCACCATCCAGTAGCCAGGCGACTTCTCCAAGCTCAGGTCTCCGCAGACCAGGATCGCCAGCGGGGCCTCGGCGGCCATGGCGGCGTTGGGCATGAACGTGGGGATCTTCGCCAGGATCGCCTGGTCGTCGACCACGACGAACTGCCAGGGTTGCTGGTTGCGGGCGCTGGGGGCCTGCATGGCGGCGGCCAAGAGCTTTTCGACCAGTTCCTTGGGTACAGGCCGGTCGAGGTACTTGCGGATGCTACGGCGGCTGTGAATCGCGTCTAAAATGTCCATATCCATGTCCTTCAGTGCTCGTGACTGCTAACGATCTTATATCCTGTCTCACCCCTTTGCAACGCGCCCGCTGGCAAGACGGTTCCCTGCCCTCAGGACCGGCCGAAGAATAACCTGGCGAAAACCCGTAGGACGGATTGCTAATCCGTCCGCGATTTCAAGACGGATTAGCAATCCGTCCTACGGCCAAACACGGAAGTTATTTATCGTCCGGACC
>Ga0181520_10010548_pt1 | contig 12366 bp, 8 predicted proteins | sample PEATcosm2014_Bin_29_FD_132451 | JGI IMG/M metagenome (GOLD analysis project Ga0181520, IMG submission 132451) | Peatland microbial communities from MTU Mesocosm Facility, Houghton, MI, USA - PEATcosm2014_Bin02_30_metaG | ecosystem: Environmental > Terrestrial > Soil > Wetlands > Peat | place...
TTATTACTAACGTTATTTCTGTTTTGCCATATTAGGGTAATTGCATCTTCTTTCGGGACAAACACGGCGGAATTCCTCACAATTAATCCGGAAGCAGGCCCGGCTGGAATGGGTGAGTCATACATTGCCATTGCCGAAGGGACCAATGCCCTGCAGTATAATCCCGGTGGGCTGGCCATAATGGACAGGGGAGAAGCCACGGCCACCAGCATTCTCTGGTTCGATAATATCAATATGATCCATGTAGCGGCCGGCTATCCCGTGGCGGACGGTTTTGGAATGGCCGCATCGGTCCTCTGGATAAATTACGGAAGTTTTGACTCGACCGGAGGATTGCAGCCATCCGTTTTAATGCAAAACGGCCTTATAAATTTCGGTGCGGCAAAAAGCTTCGGCGAAAATATCAACGTCGGCATCGGGCTGCGCGGGCTTTATGAAAGTTTTTCGGCGGGCACAATAAACTCGTCATCACTGGGGCTCTCGGCGGACGCGGGCGCGTTGTTTTTGCTGGGCTCGCGGAACTTTACACTGGGCATCACGGCGACCAACATGGGGGTCCTGTTCGGGACCGACGATCCGCTCCCGGCGGAAGTGGGCGCGGGGCTCGGATGGAGGCTCTTTAACGGCTCGTTCAATTACATGAACATGGACCTGGACGTCCGCAAAATATTAAACACGGATAATTATTATGTGGGCCTTGGATTTGAGGGATATGTTTTCAGGACGGTGGCGCTGAGGTTCGGGGTCCATTACAACAACGCCCTTGAGAACAATTCGCTCAGCCTGTCGAACATCCAGGATCTTATCATTTTATCCGCTGGCGCGGGCGTGAACATAAACGATTCTTTCGGCCTTGATTATTCATTCACGCCCATGGGCGACCTTGGCGAAGTGCAGAGGCTTACCCTGAAGATAAAATTCGGGGATTCATGGTATGAGAAAAGAATGGCGGAGACGAACGCAAAAATAGAGCCGAAGGCCATAGAAGCCCCGGAGGTCAGCGTATCCGACGGCGAAATAAAGGGAGTTTCATTCAAGCCCAACGTCCCCCAGGAGAACGTGAAAGAATGGTCCCTTGCCATCAAAACATCGGACGGTAAAATAGTAAAGACGTTCTCCGGCGTGGGCGAGGTTCCAAAGACCCTTAATTGGGACGGCACCGACGCCTACGGCAGGATATCCAAATCCGACGTCAATTACGTCTTTGATTTCAAGGCCAAGAACAACGAAGGGCAGATAATCAAGACAATAGGGCAGATAGTCCAGCCCAAACAGGCCGAACCGGTTCCGACGGCCGAAGAGGACAGGCGCTTCATCCCGCTCAAAGGCGAGGAAATGCTCGTGGCGCCCATAACCCTGCTGGTGTCGGCCGACGCGGAAGAGCGCAAAAGCGTCCCGTTCGTCATGGTGAACAAAAAGATAAAACAGGTAAAGGACTGGGAGTTCGCGATATACGACGGGAATAAAACCCTTCTTAAAAAATTCACCGGTCAGGGCATGATACCGTCGTACCTGGTCTGGGACGGAAAAGACTCCTTCGACAACCATGTCCAGGACCTGAAATCATGCCAGTATGTCCTTACGGTGAACGGCACCGACGGAAAAAGTTCCGAGATAAGGGACAGGCAGATAATGAGGGACCCGTTCGTCATATCGACAAGGACAAAAAAGATAAAAATGGCGAAAATGATATTTTTTGAGAAGAACGCCTCCGTGATAACGGCGGAAATGCTCGCCAGGCTCGATGAACTTGCGGCGGAGATAGCCACCTACAGGAGCCTGCAGATATATATACAGGGGCATTCATCAGCCGAAGGCGATTCCGATTACAACCTCAGGATCTCGCAGGAAAGGGCGAAGAGCGTCCTGCGCTATCTCGTGGAAAAATACAAATTGTCGCCGCTGTCCGTCACAACGGTCGGTTACGGCGCTTCCATACCCATAGAGAACGAGAATACCGAACAGGGCAGGGCGAGGAACAGGCGCGTGGAAATAATAATGATAGGTGAGAAAGAATGAGGCCGGCGAGGACTGCCGCCGTATTCCTCCTGCTTCTTGCGGCCCCGCTGTTTTTGTCCTGCGGCGGCGAAGGACAGCAGCAGGCCCGGAGCCCGGAATCGGTCTTTAACGAGGCGACCGAGTCCATGGTCAAAGGCGACGACCCTGGTGCGATAGTGCTTTACTACAAGCTGCTCAACGATTATCCTTCGTTCAAAAAATACAGGGCGGATACGCTCTTCAGGCTCGGCACGCTGCTTTATAAGACGGAACGCTACGACGAGGCGGAAAAGACGTTCGTGATATTTTCCGAGAAATTCGACGGCGACGACAGGCTGAAGACGGCGTATGAAAAGCTGATAAATATTTATGTGCAGGAATTCCATGACGACGCCCGCGCCCAAAAGATAAGGGACCTTTATGCCGCGAAATTCGGCGGGACCCCGACATTGCAGGCCATCGACAAGACCATAAAGGTCCTGAATTCGGCGGATTCCGACGGGACAAACGTGCTTTCCCTGGACGCGTCGGGCGTGGCCGTAACCAAATGGGAAAAGACGGCAAGCGTGGACAAGGACGTTTTCCCGGTTTGCAATTATATCTTAAAGTCCGCAAAGTCGCCGGACGGCAAATACGACGTGGAAAAAAAGAAAAGCGGCGGGCGCAGCTGCCTGTTCACGGGGCCGGCGGACTCAAAGCTCAAAAAGATACCCGGGAGCGAGGAAGGCTACGCGCCGCAGTGGTCCTGGGACAGCCGTTTCATAGCCTTTACCACGATGAATTATCTGACGATGGAGCGGCACATAAAGATTTACGACTCCCTGACGGGAAAGACATCGGATATATTCAGGGCCAGGGGTGTGGAGCCGATGCTGGCAATATCCCCGGACAAAGAATCGTCCAAGCTTGTGTTTTCATACAACAGCAGGCTGTGGATAATAAACAGGAACGGCAACAGCCTTTCCCTGCTCAACAAAACACTTTCATCCGCCTCGCTTGACATGGCGGCCTGGTCAAAGGAAGGCAACGCAATAATCTTTTCCAGGAAGAACGCGGCAGGGGTATTTTACCTGTGCCAGTTGGGGCGCCGGGAAATAGAAACCATAAATTGACCCGAACTATTCAAACATAACCGGAGGTTTTTGACATGAGATCCTTAAGGCGTTTTTTTATCATCCTATCATCGGCGGCGGTCCTGGCGGCCGTAATATCCGCTTCCGTGGAGGATTACAAACTGGCGGTCGCAAAGGACGAGAACAACGTTACCGCAAGGTATAATCTCGGACTGGCGTATTATCAGGACCAGCAATACGACAATGCCGTGGAAACCCTGCGCGCGGCCATAGACATAAACAGGGAAGACAGGACGGCTCATTCAAGGGTGGATTTCCAGTGCGCCCAGCTGCTCGGCATCATTTATTTTAATTTCAAGAACAACACCGATGAGGCGATAAATTTCTTCAAAAAAGCCGGGGAGTTGAACCCGGCCGACGGCAACAATTATTATTATCTCGGGCTCGCGCTGAAGAAAGCGGGCAATCCCGACGAGGCCCTGAAGTGTTTTTTAAAGGCCCTGTCGTCCGGGGCCGACGACACGGCGGAGATAAACTTCAGGCTCGGCCAGCTTTATTATGAGAAAAAGGAATACGGAAAAGCCATAGATTTCTTTGAAAAGGTAGTGGCAAAAAAGCCAGACATGGCCGAGGCGCGCGAATACCTGGGCGATATTTACGACAAACGCGGCGCCGCGGACAAGGCCGTAGAGAATTACCAGCGCGTGATAAGGATCAACCCGGACAACCTTCACGCCCAGTACCAGCTCGGGCTCAATTACTTCAAGGAAAAAGAGTACGACAAAATGATAGCTTCATACAAGAAGGCCATAAGCATAGACCCGAACTTCGCGGACGCCCATTACAACCTGGGCATGGCCTATTTTTTCAGGAACATGTATGAGGAAGCCATGGCGGAGTTCCAGACGGCCATAAAGCTCAACCCGAACGACGCGGCGTCCTATTCTCTGCTGGCGCAGACCAAGACCACGGCTTACGAGTACCATAAATCCAAAGGCTCGACCTCGTTCACCGAGGACGATTTTCTAACGGCCAGGGACGAGTTCACAAAGGCGCTGGAGGTAAAACCGGGGGATTCCGAGACGCAGAAATTCCTTGACATTACCAACGATTCGATACGCAAGGCCATCCCGGAGAAACTGCAGGCCGCTTCCAAAAATTTTGACGCTAAAAATTACGGCGAGGCTTACAACGGATGGGATTTTGTCCTTAAGGCCGACCCGGACAACAGCGAAGCAAAAGAGGGCATGGCCAGGATGGATAAGAACCTCAACGAGCTCGTGGCCGCCAGGCAACTCAAGGCCAAAAATTTCGAGAGCAGGGGCGACCTTGCCGAGGCCATAAACGAATATTCCGATATAGCCAAAATAGCCCCGAAATCAAAGCAAAAAGAGATAAACGACAGGATATCCATGCTCATGTCAAGATTAAGCTCGGATGTGAACCATGCGCTCGCCGAGGCGGACTCGCTTTACGCGAAAAAATCCTACAGGAAAGCCCTGGCCAAATACAACGAGGCCCTTAAATTCGACAGGAACAACGGCAAGGCCCTGAACGGGATAACGCGCGTAAATTCCTCCATGGCCGCTGACGAGGACAAATATATGGAATACGCGAAGCAGAACAGGGGCGCGAACCAGGGCAAATCCGTCGCGTATTACAAGAAGGTCCTCGAGATAAACCCGAACAACGAGGAAGCCAACAAGCAGATAATCGCGCTCACGGGCACGCAGTCTTCCGCGGCCGTGGATGCGGAGAAGCTCAAGTCGCTTTATTATGAAGGGGTGGACAAATACGTGAACGGCGATATTGAATCGGCGATCAAAATATGGCAGAAGGTCCTCGCGATGGACCCGGGCCATGTGGAGGCGAAAAAAAACATAGCCAGGGCCCGCGAAAAGTTGCAGGCCATCAAAAGCCTGAGCAGGTGAAAAAGTGAAGATCACCATTTATGACGTCGCAAAAAAGGCCGGCGTGTCGATATCCACGGCGTCAAAGGCGTTAAACGACCGAAAGGATGTCGGCGACTCCACCAAGGAGCGCATAAGGCAGCTCGCTATCGAGATGAATTACGAGCCGTCGCATTTCGCGCGCGCGCTTGCCATGAGGAAGACCGGGAACATAGGCGTCCTGACCGTGCGCTATTACCACGCCCCGGTCCTTACGAACCCTTTTTATTCAAGGATCATCGAGGGCATAGAGGAGAGGCTGATAAACGAGAACCTGAACATTGTGACGAACGTTTTGCGTGGCGAACAGGTGTCGGACGATGAAGTGCCGAAAATGGTAAGGGAAAAATCGGTTGACGGAATAATACTTCTGGGACACATGCCGCCGGGTTTCGTGAAAATGCTCGTGGAAAAATCGCCGCCAGCTGTAATGGTGGACAATTACGTCAAGGACGCCCAGGTGACGAGCATCATGATGGATAACGCCGGGGGCGCTTACGCGGCGGTTAGCCACCTCATTGCGACCGGCCATAAGAGGATAGCGTATGTTTCCGGGCCGTCGGGGAGGTATTCTTTCAGGCAAAGATGCGACGGGTATAAAAAGGCGCTCGCCGACAACGGCATGGCAGTCGACGACGGCATCATAGTATTTCACGAGACCGAAGAGACCGGCACGGCATGGATGGAAAAAATACTCTCGTCGGGGAAAATGCCCGACGCGATATTCGCGTGCAACGACATAAACGCCATAATGGCCATAAACATGCTCAAGGAACATTCGCTGAGGGTGCCCGAGGATGTGAGCGTCGTCGGCTTCGATAATATTGAAATGAGCGCACACTTTATACCGTCGATATCCACGGTGGATATCAACAAGGAAGCCATGGGGATGAAAGCCGCGGAAATACTGGTGGATATAATTAATTCAAAGAAGAACAGGGTTGAAAATATAGTGTTTCCGACGACCCTTCTGGTCAGGAACTCCGTTCAAAACCGTCTTTAACCCGCCTTAATCCGGACGAGCCCGCCGGATAATTTTGCCTAAAATAATTTTGGCATTTTTACGGTTTTTGGTCTATAATTAATCGATTAAAAACATCAGGAGAGACAAATTGGAGAAAAAATTCGGTTTTAATCTTAAGGATTTCGCCCTGGGGGCCATGCTCGGCTACGCTTTTTTTGCGCCGGTTTCCATAACAATAGCCGAGATATTCTTTATCATAACCATGATATTTGTCGTTATAAGGGGGGTAAAAAGCGGCTTAACGTTCGGCGGTATATTTTCCACCCCGGTTTCGCTGCCAATAGCGGTCTTTGTCGTCATCCACCTTGTAAACGCCATATTCGGGGTGGACATGAAAGCCGGCCTCATCGATTTCAAGAAAGTCTACCTTATACTGGCTTTTTTCACGGCCGTAAACGTATACGACGAGGTTTATCCGCTGCGCATGGGCGCGGGATTTTTTGCGGGCGGCTCCGCTTTTGTCGGGGCCTGGTGCGTTGCGACCACCATAATACACAAATACATCCATCACGAGACCCTTTTCAGGGCGGTTTCATTTTCAGGGAACCATATGCACGCGGGCGGTATGCTCATGATGGGGCTCATCACATCGGCCGGGATCGTGGCCTACAGGTTCAAGAACGAGAACGCCGACCATACCCCGAAGTTCCTTTATGTGGGGGCCATGATCCTGTGCGCGCTGGGGCTGCTGGGGACGTTCACCCGCAGTTCATGGATAGGAGCCGCGGCCGGCGTTCTTCTGCTTACTTTCATGGTGGACAAAAGGTTCTTTGCCGTGCTTTTAATATCCGCGGTCATAGTGGCGGGGTTGTCATGGAAAACGTCGTTCATGGAAAGGTTCAAGGATTCTTTCAATCTTGACAAAGGCAACTCGCAGAGCGAAAGGCTGCTCATGTGGGACAGCGGGCTGAAGATGATACATGACAGGCCGTTGATAGGCGTGGGAACGGGCAACGTGGACAAGGTGTACCCGAAATATATAAGCCCATCAGCCATTGAACCGAACGCCGGCCACCTGCACAACAATTTTATACAGATAGCCGTGATCGACGGCCTGCCCGGGCTTGCCGCTTTCCTGTGGATATTTGCGGCGTTCTGGATAGAGATGTACAGGGGGATCAAAAACGCAAGGAACGCGGTGTTCAGGTATGTCCTGATGGGCGCCTTATGCGTCAATGTGGCGTTTTTTATCAACGGATTTTTTGAGTATAATTTTTTCTCTTCCCAGGTCGCCCTCATATTCTGGTACCTGATGGGAGTGGCGTTTGCCGCCATAAGGCTTGAACGGAAAGCGGTTACGAATACAAAATAGAGTTTTTTAACCCCATATAAGACAAGAACGGAGAGGCCATGAAAGTAGACCTTAAGAAAATAAAAAAAGCCCTTATAATACGCCATAAGGCCATAGGGGACATTATACTCGTCACAGCCTTTATCCGGGCCCTGAAAAAGGCCCTGCCTGACGCCGAGATCGACATGGTTGTGGAGCCGATGGGAATAGAGGTTTTGAAGGGAAATCCATATCTTTCAAACATGGTTGTTTACGAAAAAAACAGGTTGAAAAAGGCCCCGTTAGGTGTGAAAATAAGGGATACGGTGGCATTTTACACCGGCCTGGCCGGGCGGAAATATGACATCGTTTTCGACCTATGGGGAAACCTCCGGACGGCCCTGATGAGTTTTTTGACGGGCGCAAGATGGAGGGTCGGGTTCAATTTCAGGGGCAGGAAATACTTTTATAATGTCGTTGTAAAGCCCGATGTGCCCCCGAAATATAACGCCTATTACCATATGGACCTTTTAAAGGCCATAGGCATACCGGATGACGGACCCGGGACGGATTTTTTCCTCGGCGAAGAGGACAGGGCGTATGCGGACAACTTTTACTCGTCGATAAACGTCCAATCTAGGGATAGTGTTTTCGGCCTAAACGGGGCCGGGACATGGATCACCAAACGCTGGCCGGAATACAAGTTCGCGCAGCTGGCGGACATAATAATACGCTCTTTTAAAGATAAAAAGCTGGTAATAATATGGGGACCGGGCGAAAAACCCATGGCCGAAAAGATATTTTCCCTGATAAAAGAGGATAAAAAGGATGTTTTTCTTGCTCCACCCACGACGCTAAAACAGCTCGGGGCCATCCTGAAAAGGATGGACGCTTTCGTCTCCAACGACGGGGCGCCAAACCATCTTGCCATTGCGCTGGATGTGCCGAGTGTGACGGTTTTCGGCCCCACCAATTACAAGTCCTGGGTGCCAGGGGGAAATGCCAGGCACATCGAGGTGCATTCGGCGATCGGATGCGCCCCATGCGACAGGATGGAATGCCCGACGGAAATAGAATGCATGAACGGGATCGACCCGGGGGAAGTTTTTATAAAGCTTGAGGCCCTTTTGAAAGGGACGAAAAGGGTTTAAGGATTTGTTTTGCCGCTAACTCATGGAGGCGCTGAAAATGGCTGATGTCGACATAGACAGGATGCTCGAGAAGCATGAGAAAAAGGAAAAGGACGAGAAGGCAAGAAAACTGGTCTATTTCGGCGTTGTGGCCGGCGGGTCCGTCGCAGCCGCGGTGATCCTTGGGATAATAATATTCACTCTCTTAAAGGGCGAGACGGCTTCCACTTATTTTCCGATGGAGCCCGGTAAAAAGCTGGTTTACAATAAAAAAGGCAAGAACCCCGAGGAATGGCAGATGCAGAAAAATACGGAAAACGTTTACGGTTACGACTGCAGCGTGCTCAATAAAATGGACAAGGGCACATACCTTTCCGTCCGGGAATATTACGTCGAGGACGAAAAACAGGGCAGTGCGAAACTTGCTTATTCCGAGAATGGCGGGACCAAAATAAAGGATGTGTTCGTGATAATGCCCTACAGGATAAAAGCAGGGGCGGCCTTTAACGCGGGCATGTATATGGGCGAGATGGTGAAAGGCGAAGTCGTATCAAGGGAAAAAATGTCGACGCCGGCGGGCGAGCTTGAAGCGTATATGGTCACATACAAATCTCCGCATATGGACAGGGTAGTGTGGTATGCCAGGGGAATCGGGGTCGTGAAGATCCTGGACAATTTGACAGCCGAAGAGACGGGGCTGATAAGTGCCGGTGAATGATGAAAAAATGGAACCTGATATATAACAGGAATTTTATACTTTATGTTTTTGCGGCCGCTGTCCTGGCCAACACCGTTGCCTTCGCGATAACCGCGGGCAGCGCGAAAAGGCACATGCAAAACGCGGCCCGGCAGGGCTCCGAGGGGTCGGCAAACCTGGCGGCTGTAAACACGCTCTCTTCGTATGCGCGTTATTACAGCGAGGTGCTGAGGTATTTAAGGGAGCTGAAAAACGACAACCTGAAAAGGACTTCGTTCCCGGTCTATAAAAGGCCGGATTACGAGGGGTTCATTTCTCCCATAACCGATAAAACAGCCAGGACCGAGCTTTTAAACGCCGCGTCCCGGGTGCTTACGCCGGACTGGGACAACATCTCGGTCAAGAGCCTGACCGCGGTCCTTGTGCCAAACAAGGAGCTCATTACAAAAGCCGACACTTATGCGGCGGAATTATCCGCCGGCAATTCCCGGCCGGATGCGGAACTTAAAATGATAACGTCCTGTTTCAGGTGGCTTTTCGCCCTGTCAATGGCGTTCATGATAATCCTGTGCACATGGGCCTTCTTTTTCTTCACCGGGATATACGACAGGGTGCGGAAATTTTTCGATTCCAACCAGGATACCGACGGCAATATCCCTTTCCTTGAAATATTCGGGGTGCTCCCGCAGGCAAATTCCCACAGCCGGTCGCTGAGGATGTCAAAAGCTGCCATCCAGGAGTTAAAATCCGAGTTTGACGCCATCCAGTCGTCGTTTTCCGAAATAAGGGGCTCGTTCGGCGACGTTACAACCACCGCCGATTTTATATCCACTTCCGCACAGGAGCTGGCGAAAAAAGTTTCGGGTTATACGGAGAACATAAAGTCGACGCGCCTGATAACGGGAAAAATAGCCGATGATATCGGCAGGATAAGGGAAGAGACCGGCCATGGGGTTGATTTCAGCAAAAAGATGGACGTCACCGCGAAAGCCGGGGAGCTTGCGATAAATAACGTAATCGAGGAGATCCGCACCACCAACTCCACCATGAAGGACCTGAATTCCACGGTCGACAGGCTCGGGTCAAGGACAACGGAAATTAGCAAGGTAACCACGCTCATAAAGGACATAGCGGAGCAGACGAACCTGCTGGCGCTCAACGCCTCGATAGAAGCGGCGCGGGCCGGGGAAGCGGGCAGGGGTTTCGCCGTGGTGGCAGAGGAGATAAGGCAACTGGCGGAGTCAACGGCGGCCGCCTCCAAAAGGATAGCGGAAGAGATCAAGGACATCAACAGGTCAACGGAGACAACCGTGCAAAAGATACAGTCCGCGGCCTCCACGATTTCCCGCGGGGTCAACATAGCAAACGAAGCCGCGGATGCTTTTGCCAGCATAAAGCAGGTCATCGAAGAGACGATGAGGATATCCACCGGCATAGACTCGCTCACCGGCAACGAGGTGAACAACGTCCATGAGATAGTAAGGATCATAGCGGAAGTTGAACGCGTCATAAACGACATGGCCGCGAACATCGAGAATATTTCCGCTTCAATAGAAGAAGAGACGGCGGGAATAGAGAACCTGGACGCCACAATGCAGGAGCTTTACACAAGGACCGAAGGGATGAAGTCTGTGATAAACAGGCTCAACAACTGACGATGAAAATAAAACGCGCCGCGATAAAAAAAATGTTCCTTCTTTTGACGGCGCTGCTGCCCTCCGGTATCATGGCCGCCCCGCAGGACGGCGCGCAGCTTGCCGCGACAGCCGTGGCCCAGATCTCGCCGGTCACGACGGCAACCGCGGCCCCGGCCAAGACCGCGGCGCAAAAGAGCCCGGACCTTCTGCAGGCGACGGTCGACGGCATGAAGGTGAACCTGGTCTGGGGAAGCTTCGAAAACGACAAGACAACTTTTAACGTATACCGGTCCACGTCGGAGAGCGCTCTCTTCGCAAAGATCAACAAGGCCCCTGTTGCCGACAACCAGTTTACGGACGCAAAAGGAGCGGGCCTTATCCCGTTAAAAAGCAACGTCACATATTTTTACAAGGTAACCGCCGTCGATGACGGCGGCGAATCCGCGGATTCCAACGTGCTTTCGGCAACTCCGACGGGCGCGCTTTCGCCGCCCGACGACATTGCGGCAATACCGGGGCTTTCCGCCATAACCCTTAAGTGGACCGAACCCGAAGCCGCGGGACTGTTCGGGGTTTCCGGGTATAACATATTCAGGTCCACCGGGGATTCCATATTTTCCCGGCTCAACAACACCACCTTTACCGCGGTTGAATACGACGACAAGGGGCTGACCAACGGCGCCAGTTATACTTACATGCTCCAGACCGTCGATACGGCGGGCAACACCTCGGCCCTATCCGCTCCGGTGTCCGCCATTCCGTTTGCGCCGATCGCCGCGCCGAAAAACGTCACCACCATCGCCATGTCATCCGAATCAATAAAACTTGCCTGGGACATGCCGCCCGGGGCCGGGACCTTCGCCGTATCCGGATATAATATTTACCGCTCGACCCAGGCCGGGACATTCACCGGCCCGCCGATAAACAGCAAGATATGGAAGGGCATGAAGGGCGACGACGGGAAAACTTTCTATTACGACAACATGATATGGTCCTCGTCAAAGCCGCTTCCCGGGATCAATTATTACTACAAGGTCGAACCCGTGGACGTCATGGGCAACACCGGCGTGGCCTGCGATCAGGTTTCCGGGCTCATACAGCTGGTGGACGTGAGCAAATCGGGTATACTGACCGCCGACATTTCTGAATACGGCCTGCCGCCGGAGTCGCGCCTTTCGCTTTCGGGGAAAAAATCACTGCAGATGAGCTACGAGCATATCTGGTGGAGGAACACAACAAATCAGCCGGATAATTTTGACATACAGCAGAAGCTCAGGCTCAAATTGACGGGCAACATAGGAAGAAAGATAAACGTGGACGTGAATTACGACGAGACCATACTTACGGACGAATACACCAAAATATCAATATCCTACACCGGGGACAAGGACGAATCCCTGCAGGAGGTGGCCTTCGGCGACATGGACCTCCAGGTCCCGTCGACAAAATACCTCAGCTATTCGCCGCAGAAACTTTTCGGAATAAAGGGCAAGGTGCAGGCCGGCGACAAACTTTCGCTAACTCTTATAGCGGCCCAGTCGAAAGGCATAACCGCCATACAGACATTCACCGGCAACCTGAGGAAAAA
>Ga0181520_10010549_pt1 | contig 12365 bp, 5 predicted proteins | sample PEATcosm2014_Bin_29_FD_132451 | JGI IMG/M metagenome (GOLD analysis project Ga0181520, IMG submission 132451) | Peatland microbial communities from MTU Mesocosm Facility, Houghton, MI, USA - PEATcosm2014_Bin02_30_metaG | ecosystem: Environmental > Terrestrial > Soil > Wetlands > Peat | place...
AAAGAATAACTCGGCCGGCACTATGCCTTTTGCATCGGGCTCGTTCAGCACTGCAACGGCGCCTGCCATACCGCGGGTGAAGTAATGCAACTGGGGGCGGAGGAGTGGATACCCGTCTTTTTCTGCTGCTGCCCCGAGTGCCAGATAGGTAAGAAGCTCCATCTCATCTTCTCTGGTGGGGGCTTGCCGACCGAGTTTTTTCCAGATGTGTTTTGTGGCGTCGGTAAGGTGATATGGACGATCAAGGGTTTCATAAATTACCTTGACAACCTCGCTTGACTGGAGTGTGTCATACAAGCCTCTTCTCCAAGGGATGGAAGGATCAACAATTACCAACGACAGGTTGCCAAGGACGTTGTAGATCTTTGCTGGGTCTTCCTCGCTATCGAGTGCATTGAGTGTGTCTGCAAACAATTGTGATGCACCAGGACCAACTGCTCGCGGCTTATACCGGGTTGCAGGCCAGGTCTCTTTCTCGTAAATCTCCCGGACGATCGATACTTTGTTCTTATCCACGCCAAAGAACCGGGAGGCAAAACGTTTCCCGGTATCATCCCCGTATTTAGGATCAACGATTGTTGCACTGGTCCCGATGCAGAAGACGTCATCTGACTTTTTATCACAAAATGCCCGTACCCTCCGGATTAGGAGCGAGACTTCTGCACCCCGTGAACCAGAATATGTGTGCGCTTCATCGAATACAATAAACCGGAGAGGGGCATTTTCGAACATCCCGAGATCTTTTCCCCGAGTCAAGAGGTATTCAAGCTGGTTGATGTTCGTAAGAAGGATTCTCGGAGGTTCATCCCGCATCTCATCTTCGGTGAGCTTCTCTTCAAATGGTGCAATGGTTATGTTGGGGTGGTGCCTATATTTTTCCCGGTAAATATCGAAACTGCTTTTTCCCTCTCCCTTCTTCATCCGCTGGACATCAACGATCTGACTCGCGTCTTTTGGTGTGGCACCGATATACATACCGAAAGTGATTCCGGTCCCGGCCAGCAGGTTTCGGAGCCGATCCAGCTGATCACTTGCGAGAGCATTCATTGGATATACAATAATTGCGACAATCCCTGGTGGTGCATTGGCATCTCGCAACCTAAAGCAGTGATCCAGAACAGGATAGAGAAAGGCCTCGGTTTTTCCTGACCCGGTTCCGGTCGAGATTAAACAATGATTGCCGGATGCTATGGCATCAAAAACCGCCTGTTGGTGTGCGAACATGGTTGGATGGTCGGCGATACCAGCAACGGCCGGGTGCAACCGTTTCTCATCGACTAACTGTTTGAGGGCTTTCCCCTCAGCAAACGATCTTGAGAGAGATATGTAAGGTCCCTTTACGAGCTGCGATTCTTCACCAACAGCCCCGAGCATGATCTTTGCCTGATCTGCAAGATCCGGATCGGATAGAGGAAAGGAGGTTAACTGGTATCGCAAAAACTGGCGGTTGACTTCTTCGGCGAAAGCGATTGGGTTGAGGGTCATCCGATGCACCTTGGTAAAATATCTTTAATATATAATGCCATAAGAGGGGAGTTTGTTTAACCATTTCGTCTTGCGTTGGGAATTCTATTTTTTCAATCCATATGCATTAACGTTTCGAAAAAATTCGTATCCTCTTCATTCATACGAACTGCTGGATTTGCGAAGAATCCACTATTTCCATATCGGTCATAAAACAGAATACCATATATTGATTCTGGCAATGCTAACGAGTCGAGCGGATTTTGCGTACCGGGAATTTCCCATATGGCGTACGTGTTATTGATGACTAATATAATCGGGGCATCAACACTTTCTGATGAAAGATCGATATGTTTTGCGATTTCTTCCTTAATCAAAGTCTTAATTCGGGAGAAAGGCTCTTGGTTATTCGGTCCGAGTCCTCGATCTGGATCATAAACACCACTATACCCAACTTCGAACTGTTCTTCCAGACCTTTACTCATTCGGGGAGAAAGAACTTCGAGAAAATACCGGTTCGAACCGAGACAGATATCAAAATCGAGATTTTGTCTTGATCCGGTATTGATTCTAGGGTTTAATTTTGGCTGAATCTTTTTCTCTTTTAAATAATGAAAAACCTCAATTTCAGAATAAAAATTGAAAACGTTATCTTTCAATTTATTGCCAAAAGATTTGGTCTGATACTCGGGATAGCGACAAATCCATTCATTGAGATTATCCATCATTTCAATAAATTCTCGAACATTTGAAAGTGCAAATAAAGTACCCCCAAGGGTGAGTTCTTTTCGATCTTCTGAAGAATCACCTTCATATTGATCCCGTGTCGTTCTATAGAAGATTGAATCCTTGCGGATTATTTTTTCGAGACAGGAATAATATGTCAACATCCGGTTAATTCGCATTATTCTAATGGCTTCAGCGTTGGATACCATAGAGGATAGATTCACCACTCCCCGAGCGTCTTCTGATTTCGCTCTTTCTTCTCAATATCTTCCTTCTTCTTCGCCGCTATCTTCATAACCTCGGCAACACCCAACACGGGATTAGTTCCCTCACGAATAACTTGTTCTGCAGCCCCGATCTTCTCTTCGTCTTGACGGTATTCCTTACCTGATTTGAGATCCGCCATCATCCGCTCAAAAACCTCGTCGCCTAAAATATTCCGGGCGTGCATCTCGCACTCCTTCCAGCTTTCCTCCGGTGTCCCAGCCAACTGCCAGTCGAGGAACCTGGGACCGAGCCGCTCCCGAACGGGAACCGTCCGCCCTTCTGGGGTATCGAATACAATCGTTCCATCTGGGTTCGATGCAAAGGTCAGTGTCTCGGGAATCATCCACCCTTCGCCATCGTTCAGCGCACAGAAGGCATCGATGCCCATCGATTTTAGGTCGGCGAACGCTTTTAGGGAGAGAAGCGTGTGGCGATGTTCGGGATCTTTTTCTTTATCAACACGCCAAAATCCTTTTGGGTCGAGGGTGTGATAAAATTCATTGATGTGGACCAAAGGATAACCGCAATCACGGAGAATCCATGCAAAATCATTGTAAGAAAGCCCGTACAGATCCGCGATAATCGCATCGAGGATGCAACGTAAACGAAGACGTTCGTGGGATGTGATGGCCCAGAGCGATTTCCAATGTGATTTTGAAATTTCTATGCTTTCTAATCTAATCATTAACCAATATACTGCAAACACTTGATTTGCACAATTTAATCTGAAAGAATACTTCAGGATATTATTATTTTTTAATGCGATCGCGGGTTGGACAATTGGAGTTTCTGCAATAACAAAATAATTGAGATTCATCCCACCTAATCTACATCGCAATGAATAATCATATATGATTGAATTTAGAAGTGCGCAAAATATAGTGGATGATCTCTCAGGAATATTTGTTGGTTTTAGGATAGGTACTGCATTGCCACATGGTTTGTCGGGTACTACGGATGATATCATTGATCGCATATTGGTCGCAGATCCAATTGACATAAAGCAGGGCTTTAATCCTGAATATCCTGCCCCGAATTTTCTATAAATTGTTTCTGCCATCAAAAATTGAGGCAATATTTTTTTCTCTTCCCAATTGATATCAGGCCAATATGCTGATCGACCACGACCGCTAACATATCCTTTTTCACTGAAATCGAACTGCCCAATCATCCGCCCTTCATATAACGGAAGTGCGATATCACCATCTGGACCAATCCGCTCTCCACGATTAGAGAGTTCTGGTTTTGTTCCCTTTGAGGGTAACCAACGTCCATAAGGATCTGGATGATAACCTCTTTCTTCCCACCAATCTTTTGGAGGGAAGAGTTTTGAATCCCCGGTCATATCGAATTCACGAACATACCTAATTCCCCACCCATTGGACGATTGATCACCGAGTTGAATTGAATGTTCATAGATCGTTTTGAGGATCTCCAAATCTTTCTGTGATGATGTTTCTAAAATGGCTTTACTTCCTGGACTGAAATGAGAAATAATTGCAGACTGAATCGATAACTTCTCACGTTCAGCATTTTCCCAAGATTCGAATGTTTTTTTGTTAAATCCGCAATGTATGACAGTTCCAGCGCTGCCTTTTTCGACGATGGTGGCGGCAAATTTAAAGCGATAATAAATCGATGGGAATAGTTTGTTCCAATTAATAAAACTCCATATCCAGTTCCATTTACATCGATTAATGAAAAGATTTCGCAATTCTGTTGATCCTTTATCCGTATAAACCCCGGATGGAACGATAAACCCTAATCGTCCACCCGTTCTGCAAAGAGCATGGGCAGTTTCAAGGAACATTTTGTATGTATTAATATCTGCAGATCCTTGGAACCGGAACGGTTGGGCCACATCAGCAAAACCTACATGCATCTCACGGTTCTTGTGCCATGTGTTGTGAACCTCTGCGTTAACTTTCGTTTTTCCGAGAGTTAAGGACGTTCCACCAAGAACCTCATGTACTGGATCACCAAATGGGAACGCAACGTTTTTGTTCCAGTTACTCATTGCCTTAAAATAGGCTGAATAAATTAGCCACCCCAGTTCAATGGCAGAATTTTTGGTGAACAATTCTTTCTGGTTAAAAATTGCTTCTTGTTTGCTGTAAGTCCGATAGATTGGATCATAAGTCGTGAAAAACTCTTGTGACTTCGGCTTGGATATCTCCCATGGTGGATTCCCCACAACTGCATCAAACCCACCCTTGCCTGATACAAACACATCAGCAAATTCCAATTCCCAATGGAAAAATTTCAGATCGTTAACTAACCGATAGGTCCGCTCAAGAATTTTCGGGGTTGGTGAATAGAATTTATCCGGTGTCGGAACATCTTCATCCATCCACTCGCCATGCCAGAACCAGATTGCACACCAGAGATCGAACCGATCCTTTAGTTTCATAATATCCGGATCATTGACGATACAATCCCGGAAAAAGGTCTCACGTTCATCGAAACTGTCGCCGTAGATGGACATCCCGTGAAGCCGTTCAAAACGTCGGACGGCTTTGTCGTAGACGAGTTTCACCGCATCTTCATTATTGTAGGTCCATTCGATGCTTTTCTGTCCCTGAATGATCCGCACAAGTTCCGGCTTCACCTTGTCATCGAGGATCTTTTTGATCGCGTTGGTCCACGTACCATTCTCGAAGTGAACGCCCTTGTGCCCTTTATCGCCACCTTCACGAAGCCATGCCATTACCGGGTATTCTGTGAAATTGTTGAACCAGCAACCGACAAGACTATTGCCCACTTTGAGTTTGTGGTCGAGGAACTCAAATGGTAACTCGCGATCCATGGTCTCAACCCAGAGTGCGAGCTTCCCGAGTTCCACAGCGAGTGGGTTGAGATCAACACCATAGATGCACCGCTCGACAATATACCTCTTCAGCCGGGCCTTGACCATCGGCTCGAATCGCTCGGAGTCGAGGGGGCAGCGAAGAAGATCTTCGGAGGCTGTGCCGTTTGCAACAGTCCCGGTAGGTAAGGTGATGACTGTGGAGTCACTTCCCCGTACTTTGATCTTATTGTGATACCACAGGCTTTCGTATAGTGCATCGGAAAGATAACGGAGCGCTGCAACAAGGAAACTCCCCGATCCCATCGCAGGATCGCAAACCTTGAGAGAAAGGATAACTTCGGGTGTTTTTGGTGTCAGCTTTCGTTTCTCTCCCTCACCTTCAACATCGTAAACCAGCGGTTCAAGCGTGCGGTGAACAGTCGGAACAGCGAGCTGGGGTTTAGTATAGAAAGTCCCCGTACCTTTCCTCGTCCCGGATCCCCGAATCAAATACATTTCATTTGGTCCGACAATCTCCCCGATGATTCCTTTTGCACGGTTCTGGACATCTTTCTTATACTGAAATTCATTCGTTGTTCTTCCTCGAGGACGCCTCACCATTCCAGTGAGTTCAACAACTTTTTCTGCCCACCCGTAAATTTTTGCGGAAATGTCCGATGATTCAACCTCGATAACTGGTTCTGTCTCATCTTCAATTTCTTCATAGGGAGTTTCTTCCGCCAGATCGGTTTCTGGAGATTCCTCCTCCCCAGACTCTCCCTCTTCTTCACCCTCGACTTTCTTCTCCGCCTTCTCTTTCCCGAGCTTCTGGATGAGGTTCTTAAGGTTCTGATCTCCCATCGATTTTAGAAGCGAAAACGGAAGTGCCGGCTGGACACCGAGATTCAGGATGATAACGGCCTCTTCATCTGGACGTACTTTCCGGAGCTGGTAATCGAGCAAGCCCTCGTACATCATACCGATGTATTCTGTCCGGAGATCAGAGAAGTCAACAGCTCCGCTCACCATCTTGGCGGATCGTCCTACACGGGTTCTAACCTTGCCAATCTTCAGCAGGCTGAGTAATTCGAGAACGACAGCATCCGAAATTTTCACACGTTCGTCTTCATAGATTGCGAGCGCTCGGAGAACCGGGTCGGAACTTTTCGGATCTCCGCGCCGGAAGAGCCCTCCCCCATACGCAGGAATCGGGACATCCGCCAAATCACTGCCCTCGTACGTGAGCCGGAAAAGGGATAGCAGTCGGATCCATGCCTGGTGCTGCTCCTCGAGAACCTGAATGCCATCGGTATTTTTTGCATTCTGGAGCTGGGAAAAGAGACCCTCGACGCCATATGAATAATAGTACACTTCATTATCGGTTGGCAGGAGTCCTCGGGCTTCGGCAAAGAGCGACACCACCATGCGCATCATGAGCCGGATAGTCGCTTGATAGAGCGCGTTATTCTGCTCCTCTTCAGAAAGGGGAGTAGATACCAGGGGGTCTCTCCCCAGAATTGTTTGCAGATCGGGGGCATTCAGAATAGATTTGTCAATCTCTTTTAGGAGTTTCTCAACAGCACGGCGGGTCTGCTCCCCAAGAACCTGGGAAAGTTCGCCCTGTCGGGACCTGCTGTTCTGAATTGCAGAGAGAAGCGGGAATGAATTCCCTTCACGGGGAACGGTTCCGTATGTTCCACAGAGGTAAAAGAATCCGGTAAGTTGGTCTTTTCCAAGAGCATCCTCGAACCAACGCGCAATATCCCATTCGACCCAGCAGTCATAATCAGAGCCAACAAAGACCAGCCGGAATTCCCATCCGTTCGTAAGAATACCGAGCGGGACATTCGTGCCCCGGAGAAGCTCGAGGAATGAACTATATTCGTTTCGTCCCCTGCCCATGCCAATCCGTTTTGAAGCCGAATCTATGGAAACAAGGAGCCGGGGTTGCTTGACATCCCCGTCATTGGCAAGTACCCTTTCAGGCCGTAATGCAGGGCCGCCTCTTCGGCTTGCTGAAACTTTAAACGCATCAGTCACTGCAGAATGTTTATGCCAGCTGCCATGATCATACCCAAGAAAATCATCAAGAACCGCATCCAGCCATTTGTACAATCCGGTTTTGTCATCACCATGATCCTGCTGGGACCATGATGCAAAGGCATTGAATGCATTCCGGAGACGCTCATTCCGGTAATAATCGATTGGTGCGAGTGTCTCTGGTAAAAATTCATTCAGGACTGCGGGGGATATAATCATCCCACTCTGCCGGAGTTCAGACCACCATGGATTTCGGATCTCCCAGGTCACGAATGTTCACCCCCGGAATTCACAAGAACCTGAACCGCAATGGGTAATACTTCTACACCGTCATCATCCAGTGAATAACGCTGGGGAAGAACCCGTTCGATAATACGTTGTTCCTCATAGGCAAGGCGCTGTTTGAGCATCTCGACATGACTGTGTTGCCGTTCCCAATCAGCATCGCTCAGTCTTTCTTTGAGCTCTTGGTATTTCTGACGATACTGCAAATTTAAATCTTCAGAGAAGGTGAGCTGTGCAGCACGTTCTGCTGCAGAAAGGAGTTCTTTTCTGATTTTTTCAATAGTCTTGGAGTCTTTCTGCATCTCAAGGGATTTTTTCCGCTCTTCAAACAATGCCTTATGAATTGAGATCTGATCTTTGAGTTCCTTTGCGAGTTTCCGCTCGCTCGCATCGACGACCTGTCGGATAATTTGTTGGCGCTCATTATTGGCAAATGATTTAACCTGTTGCCAGCCAGACAGGACCTTCCTACGGGTCGTCTCCCAGGTTGTGTCAAAGGGGAACAATCCCCTCGGTTGCGATTTTATGCTCTGCCATTGATCAGGAGGAATAATCTGGGGGTTTTTGTTTATAGTAACCGGTATTTCGAGAATACCGATATTAAAGCGCTCCCCTAATTTATTTCTCAAGGAAACCTGGAAGATAAGGGTAAATATCAACGGAATATCTTTCGGAAGTGCCGTCTGTTCTATAGTCCATTTTGCCAAAGATTCTGATGGGGGTTGCCAGATCCTCCGAGAGAATGTGGACACGGCTTTCTGCATGAGTGGATGTCCAAGCATCATCAGCCGGGTATCCTTTCGGGGCATGAACATGACACGGCCATTTACGATCTCAAGGACTCGTTCCGGGGTGAATACAAGTTTTGGTTGTGCACCGAGATGACCATCATCGCTTAAAAGAAGAGTTGTCTCGATAAGGCGCTTCCATGTCAACGGGTTTTTCCTGATACGGATTGTTCCATCAGTTTCCCGCGTCAGTTCCCCCTGCTCAATTTTTATTGCCTCATCAAAAACCCTGATCAAACGATCCTCGGTAAGACCGAGTGAACCCTGAGTGGTTTTGAAAGTATCAACGGCACTATGGTATTCTGTCTCGGAGCCGTGCAATCCTCCTTTGAGATCGCGCCGGTCGTCCGCCACTTCTTCTGTTATTCCTATTCGCCGTTCAATCTCTTTACCGTCGATTTTCCCCTTTGCAAAATACTCCATTACCGCTTCATCGAGAACCTTGCCGACACTTCCGAGATCTCCGCGGACAGTATCCACTTTCCGTACAACGAGGTCAAGGAATTTTAGGTCTTCAACCTGATCAGAGACAAAATGATGTACAACTACGTCGCGCGATTGACCATGACGGTCCACGCGTCCATTTCTCTGTTCTAGCCGCATTGGATTCCACGGGATTTCCTGATGGATAACATAACGGCATGAAGTCTGGAGATTGAGTCCCTCGGATGCAGCATCAGTTGCAACAAGTATCCTCAACTGGGAGGCCGGATCGTTAAACTCATCTTTCACTTTACGTCGGTGCTGAGGGGATGCACCCCCAAAAAGTGTCTGGAGAACCGGCTCCTCGATTCCCTGTTTTTTAAACCGGGCAACGAGATAATCCAGAGTATCTTTGTATTCGGTAAAAATTATGAGGCGTTCATCAGTGTGGAACTTCCCCTTTTTCATTAGATTTACCTGAACCCACTCAAACAACTTATCGAATCTTGTATCAACGGGGAATGTATCAAATTTGGAAAGGTCTCGTGAGACAATCTCTCGGGTCCACCCAAGACGTTTCAGTTCCTTGGAGACGCCATCGAGGTAAGGACTCAACTCTGCACGGTACTCTTTCAGCCAGCTCGCACCCAGACGCAGAGCATCCGTCTCTCGGCGATCTTTTTCATCATCATTATCAACATCAAGTTCTGCCCGCTTTTTGGATTCCTCTGCTTCCAGTAAACCAAACTCTTCGAGATCGAAACCTGCGACGTGGTTCCACCACGTTCGGGCAAATGAATAGGAACTTGACAGAAGACGCTTTGCCAGTAGGGAGAAAATGAACTGGGCAAGTACCCGCTCACGATTACCGGACTTCCGTTGGATCTTATCAGTACCTTCGACACGATATTTACGCATCGCTTCGAATAACCGTGTTTCATCCCCGATTAGGGTAATTGGAATACCTATGACGGTCCGGTTAGGGAACCGCGGGGGAACTTTTCCCTTGTTCAGATCCGCTTTCATCCGCCGGATCATCACAAGATTGAGATGCTTGAAGTCCTGTTCGTCCAATACAGATTTCTGTTCGAATCTCACTGGATCCAGCATTTCAAGAAGCCCACTGAAGGACCGGGTATAACCATTATGGGGGGTTGCACTCAGGAAAAGTCTGTGTTCAAAGAAAGGAGATATATCTCGTAACATCAGATGACGATCACTTTTAGCATCGGATAACTGACCGGGTGAAAAATTATGGACTTCATCCACAATCAGGAGATCCCAGGGAAGCATTGCTGCGTCTATTGATGACAACGATTCTGCCGTCGTAATGAATTTCCGGAGAATATCAGATTGCTTCAAGTAGTCCATAGACGTGATTATGCGGGGATATACCTTCCATGGATTCGCATCCATTCCGAGTGTTCTCTGCATCTCGTAAATCTGATCGCTGTCCAGAACAGTAAAATCAATATTGAATTTTTCCTTCATCTCATCCTGCCATTGTATCTGCAGCGATGATGGACAGACAATAAGGATCCTGCGTATCCTGCGCTGCCGGATGAGTTCCTGGACAATGAGCCCGGCTTCTATGGTCTTTCCGAGGCCAACATCATCTGCTAGAAGTAGATTTACCCGGGGCATGGATAATGCCTGAAGGACGGGATAAAGTTGATAATCCTCAACTTGAACCGCACTGAACCATGGGCTAATAATTTTTGCTGGGACAAATTCGATGTCCTTGCCATCTGACCGATAAAATCCCTGCGAGGACCACATCAGTGAATCAGTAAAGGCATGGAAGCGAGCTGGGATATCTGGGGGGATAGAAGAAAGTTCAGGAAAGTCATATACCGGAAAGAACTGCGCTCCCGTTTCCCGTTCCCATACAATACGATCATCGGATGGATAGCCATATCCATCAATATATTCAACATCAAGAAGATGGGTTTTTACACCATCTCTGTTGCCGACAGATTCTTTTTTATTTCTGATTATTGCGGGCCGATTTCTGACGAGAACGCATTGGCCTATGTCAGGGACTTTCATAGAACTTCATCCAGATAATAATATATTTCTATGAGAAAATTGTGTTAAAAAGGGATAACCGTTTCTAAAAATGTTTCAATAAAATTAATCTGATGATTCACTAATCCTCTTTTCAGCAACCAATCTTGCCAAATTATTCTCATAGAATAGGGCAAAATTTACAGTATACCGTTTTTTCATTTCACCAGAAATATGATGGACATTTTCACTGCTATGTCCTGATGCCATCAATGCGGGTGCAGGATGCAATCCCTCTCTAACATTCGGTCCGTTTAATAGATCTGGTTTCAGTTCATGTACAATTCCAATGAAATTAGCAAGCATCTCTGGATGTGGTTTAAGATATTTTACCTCACAAAATGTTATCAAATTTTGATTTTCTATTCGTTGGATGTTGTCATCTTCAGACATTTCTGATACAACAATATCTGGAATATATGTGCAATTATCAAATGATGAACATACGGGCATATTCGATCTAATATCGTATTCCTTGATCTCTTGCTCTGGATTAGCTATATTTTCAGATACTCGGAAAAACGAGTATTTATTCGGTGACCCCTTTGTGGTAGATTTAAATCTGAAAGTACTTTCTCCTGGAGGGTATGGTTGAATTCTAAAATGTCGATTGCGATAATACTGTATCACTTTGGAATAACAGGCCATTTCGAAATAATGACATAACCGGTTTGAATTATTTTTAATAGTCACCTCATTTCGATCAAAAAAGGAATACAATTCATTTTCAAATTGATGTTTTTTATTTTGGAATTCGTCATCCTTCATTTTATACCCTCAAGGAGCGGTTTAAGGTTTTCGAGAAATTGATCAATCGATTCATACTGAAAGATTTTCGAAGGAATATTTATTATTCTTAAAACAGAGTCAAAATCATTAATGATTTTCTGTAATTCGATAATATTTACTTCCAATTCATATTCCTCATCGCTCGAACCAATTTTCTGGGCCCCAATAACAATTTTTCTTCGAACGGATTTATGATTTACTTGGATCTCAGTCTGTTCAGATTTCAATTTTGAATTATCATCTATCATATGAAAAAATTCAATTGTGTCATTCATCGGGAGAATTACCCGTCGGTAAAAAATACTGATCTCAATTAAATCAAAAATAAATTTATCATCAGAAATCCAAGAATATTTTAATTTATCCTTTTGCTTGATTTCCTTGTACTTATCAAATTTTAATTTACATTCCGAAAAAATCTCCTTACATAAACTCTTACTCAAAACTTTGGAAAGTTTCGTTTTTAATTGCATTCCCATAACCCCTCATCTCATTATTTTTGCTTAAATGAAATTTGGATAATACTACCAGAACTTGTTTTTTTTTCAGTTTGTGGTTCAATAATCTTCTAACGACAATCGCGAAGGGTCTTTTCCTTTAATCTTCTCCTATTCAAGCAAATCCTCAATATTATGATCAATTTCAATTTCAGAGACCGTGAGACCCCTTATACAGAACGTGGAAATAATCTTTTCACTACGAGATCTCTGTTCCTTGGAAGAATCCTC
>Ga0181520_10010551_pt1 | contig 12363 bp, 11 predicted proteins | sample PEATcosm2014_Bin_29_FD_132451 | JGI IMG/M metagenome (GOLD analysis project Ga0181520, IMG submission 132451) | Peatland microbial communities from MTU Mesocosm Facility, Houghton, MI, USA - PEATcosm2014_Bin02_30_metaG | ecosystem: Environmental > Terrestrial > Soil > Wetlands > Peat | place...
AATCCTCCAAAATGCGACGATCTTGCTGCGAACAATCCGGTACTGGCGCTGTTTTGGGCAAAGAAGCCTCCTCTGCCCAATCACTTTACGTAATATCAATCATTTATGCAAGTAAGCACTAGTGCCTGATTTCGTAGCGACGAAGCGGTGCCGCTGGTTCTTCGGCGTTTTCAGATTGGGTTCGCTCGAAAAGGGCTTTCCCATGTTTTCTTGGTCTCTCTGAGGCCGTATACCGCCCTCCGCCGGCACACTGCGCTCTTTGCGGTGCCAGCCGGTTGCGGTGTTGGTAAAGATTCACCGGCGCGATGGCCGCGCACAGCCATTCATGGTTCTTCTTCAAGCCCCGGACGCGCACTTTGGTAAATCCGAAGACGCGCTTCAGGATGCGAAACCGCCACTCCATCCTGGCTCTAACTCTCGACTTAGTCCGGTTCTTGCGCTTGGCCTATTCGTCAACATAGACCAATTTTGGACAGCAATGGCGCACAGTATAGACTTGATTGCAGCATCGCGATGAAAGACTCTATCCAAGTCTCGAAGGAAAATTACCTGAAGGCCATTTTGGAGGCCGAGGCGGAGGGCCGTCAGGTGATTCCGGCGCTCTTGGCCCACTGGCTGGAGGTTTCGGCCCCGGCGGTGACCATGGCCCTCAAGCGCCTGAAGCGGGATGGCAACGCCGAGGTGGGGAAGGATGGGATTGTTCGACTGACCGCGCAGGGACGGGAGATTGCCTATCGCACCGCTTTGCGCCACCACCTCATCGAGCGAATGCTGAGCGAGATATTCGGGATGGAATGGCACCGGATTCACGAGGAGGCGGAGCGACTGGAGCACGCCGTCTCGCCGGTCTTCGAGGCCAAGCTCAAGGAAAAGCTGGGCGAGACGGGGGCCTGTCCGCACGGCAACTCGGTGCTGCCGGAAAGCCCGGCCGAGCACAAACGGCACGGCGAGATTCCGCTCTCGGAGGCTGCCGAGGGGGAGCGGTACACCGTCGCCAGCCTGCACGAGCGCGACCCGCAATTGCTGCTGTTTCTGCACCGGGCCGGGATTGGACCTGGCAAGAGCCTGCGCGTGGCCCGCCAGAACTACGACCAAACCGTTTCGATCGAGATGGATGCGGGCGATTCCACGGAGAGCGCGATTTTGGGTAGGCCAGCCGCCGAAGCGGTTTGGCTGCGCCCGGCACCCTTGCGTAATTAAATTTAAGAAAATGCGTTAACCACGGTTAACTAGTTGTGGCATACTCTTCTTGTATGAGCGCTACGACCTTCTCCCCATCGCCGCTTTCGCCGGAACTCGCCTCCTTGGCCGGGCACACAGCCCCCTCGCTGCCGGAGGTCAACGCCAGCGTCCGCCTCTCCCGCTCGCCGATTTTCTGGCGGCGGCTGGCGGGCTTCGTCGGGCCGGGCTTCATGATCTCGGTGGGCTACATGGACCCCGGCAATTGGGCCACCGATATTGCCGGCGGTTCGCAGTTCGGATACACGCTGCTGTTTGTCATCATGCTCTCCAACCTGATCGCCGTGCTCTTGCAGAGCCTCTCGCTCAAGCTGGGCGTGGCCACGGAGCGCGACCTGGCGCAGCTTTGCCATGAGAGTTATGGCCGCCGAGTCAGCTTCGTGTTATGGATCGGCGCCGAGATAGCCATCGCCGCCTGCGACCTGGCCGAGGTGGTCGGCTCGGCGATCGCGCTGGAGTTACTCTTCCACATTCCGCTCTTCTACGGCGTGCTTATCACCGGCATCGACGTGCTCTTGATTCTCTTCTTGCAGCGCTGGGGCTTTCGCTACGTGGAGGCGCTGGTGATCGCGCTGATCGGAACGATTGTAGCCATGTTCTCCGTGCAGATGTTTCTGTCGCGGCCGGAGTACTGGCCGGCGCTGCATAGCCTCTTCATTCCCTCGCGCATGATCGTCTCCAACCCGGATATGCTGTTCATCGCCATCGGGATACTGGGCGCGACGGTGATGCCTCACAACCTCTATCTGCATTCGTCCATTGTGCAGAGTCGCAAGTACGAGCGGACGCCGGAAGGCAAGCGCGAGGCGGTGCGCATGGCCAATATCGACTCGGCCGCGGCGCTGACGTTGGCGCTATTTGTAAATGCGGCCATCTTGGTGGTGGCAGCGGCGGTCTTCCATCGCAGCGGGCATTATGACGTTGCGGCGATTCAAGACGCCTACAAGCTGCTCAGCCCGCTGGTGGGCGCGGCGGGGGCGAGCACACTGTTTGCCGTGGCGCTGTTGGCCAGCGGGCAAAACTCTTCGATAACTGGCACTTTGGCCGGGCAGGTGGTCATGGAGGGCTTCATCCACCTGAAAATTTCGCCCTGGCTGCGGCGGCTGATTACACGCTCCCTGGCCATTATCCCTACCATCATTGTGGTTGCGGTCACCGGCGAGGCGGGTACGGAGAAGCTGCTTATCTTGAGTCAAGTGATTCTCTCGCTGCAACTGAGCTTTGCCGTGGTGCCGCTGGTTTTGTTCACCGGCAGCCGCAAGAAGATGGGCGAGTTTGTGAACGGGCGCGGCTTGCAGGCGCTGGCGTGGTTTGCCGCCGCGCTTATCGCGGGACTGAATGGGTGGTTCTTGGCGCTCATGTGCCGGTAACTATGCCAATAACTCTCCAAGCAGCCTCGGCGCGGCCTGGAGCGCGGAGTCTATCTGCTCCTGATCCTTGCCGCCGGCTTCGGCGATCTCCGGCTTGCCGCCGCCGGAGCCGCCCACTAACTTGGCCACCGCGCCGACCAGCTTTCCGGCTTGAATTCTCTTTATAAGTCCCGGCGTAACTCCGGCGATCAGGGCGACCTTGCCTTCCGGTTGCGCGGAGGCCAGCACCACTACGCCTTCCCCTAACTTCTGCTTGAGATTGTCCACGAGCGTCCGTAACTGACCGCGCTCCAGCGCGTCGACGCGAAGAGTTACCAAGCGAACGCCCTTGACCTCGACGGCGCGGCTGAGAGCGTCGTCCAGAGCGCCGGCGGCGGACTTCATGCGCGCCTCTTCCAGTTCGCGGCGCAGGCGCTTGAGTTCGTCTTCCTGCGCTGCCAGCTTGGCTCGGAATGAATCTGAAAGGGTCGCTCCTGCGGAGGGCGGGGCAAGTTGTGTTGCGATCTGGGCTACGGCAAAATCTTGCCGGAAGGCATCCAACGCGCCGAAGCCGCTGATCGCCTCCAGCCTGCGAACGCCGGAGGAGACCGAGCCTTCGCTGACGATCTTGATAAGTCCGATTTCTCCGGTGGCGCGGGTATGCGTGCCGCCGCATAACTCGGTGGAAAAATCGCCGACCTTGACCACGCGCACCTTGTCGCCGTACTTCTCGCCGAAGAGGGCCATCGCGTGATACTCATTTACGGCCACGTCGATGGGCACATCCTCGATGGTGGCAACCTCGGTATCGGCTAACACCTCGCGGTTGACGATGCTCTCGATCTCTTCCAGTTCCTCATCGGCAACCTGGGCAAAGTGAGAGAAGTCGAAGCGCAGCCGCTCCGGATGGACGGCCGAGCCGGCCTGCTTCACGTGTGTGCCGAGCACCTGGCGCAGCGCGGCGTGGAGCAGATGCGTTCCGGTGTGGTTGCGCTTGATCGCGTTGCGGCGCTCGCCATCGACAACCGTGCGAACGTGATCGCCGACGGCAAGATTCTCCTTGAGCAGAGCCTTGTGCGCGCGCACCCCCTGCACTGGCAGCACACAGCCTTGAATCTCCGCGACAGTCGTATTCCCATCCGCCGAAGTGAACCAGCCGGTATCGCCCGTCTGCCCGCCGGAGTCGCCGTAGAAGCTCGTCTGATCGAGGACTATCTCAACCAGATCGCCAGCGGCGGCGGCGGGAACGCCCGCGCCTTCTTTCACTATCGCCAAAATCTCCGCCTGTGCGGCTAGCACCTTGTAACCGAGAAAATCAGTCTTGGGTAACTCGCGATAGGCGGGGCTGGCCGTTTTCTGGCTCCCGCCCTTCCAACTGGCGCGGGCGCGGGCTTGTTCTTCGGCTCGGGCGGCTTCGAAGCCTTCTTGGTCGAAGCCAATGCCGTAATCATGCGCTGCATCGACCATGAAGTCGAGCGGTAGACCGAAGGTTTCGTACAGATGGAAGGCTCGCTCGCCCGGAAATACAATCGGCGTCCGTTTGGCCTGAGGGACAGTGGAATACTTGGAATAGTGGTTAAGTGCTTTTATGATCCGGGATAACGAAGGGCCGGGTGACGGCGAATCAAATTTCTCGAAATCATCGTCCATTAATGACCCATCGAACGGAAGATTTGGTCCCAAACGTTTCAAGTACTTTTCAACATCAGGACGGATGTAATCCGCGACTGTTAAATCAAAACGCCTTGAACCCTCATCGAGAACGCGGGTAAATTGTTTTTCCTCTGCTTCAACGGCTTTGGCCACGCGGTCCGCAGAATCAATCAGCTCTGGATAAGCGCCCTGCATCAAATCGCGGACGGCGAAGACCATTTGATAGAGGAATGGCTGTTTCTGATCGAGCAAGCGGCCATGGCGTATCCCGCGCCGCAGAATCTTCCTTAGCACATATCCGCGTCCCTCATTGGCTGGTAATACCCCGTCAGAGATCAAAAAGGTGGCGGCGCGTGCATGGTCTGCAATAATTCGAAGTGAGGCGGATTCGATTCGTTTGCGCTCATGGAATTGTTCTTGTTCTTCTGGAGATGGGACGTTGGTAGCTCCTGCCGAAAACCACGTTATTGGTTCGTCCACAAACTTCACATATTTTGCTGCCGCATTAATCAGCGGCGTAAACAAATCCGTCTCAAAGTTGCTGACCTTGCGTTGCATCACGGCAGCCAGCCGCTCCAGTCCCGCGCCGGTATCGATGGACGGCTTGGGCAGCGGCGTCAGCGTGTAACTCGTCTTCTTGGTTTCCGGGTCCACGACTGCCGAGCGGTCAAACTGCATGAATACCAGGTTCCAAATCTCGACGTAGCGGGTCTCGTCCTCGCCGAAGGGCTTGTCGACACGTGGATTATCGCCGGGTCCCAGCCCCATGTCATAAAAAATCTCCGAGCAGGGGCCGCAGGGGCCGGTTTCGCCCATCTGCCAGAAGTTGTCCTTCGCGCCGAATTGAAAGATGCGCTCCTTGGGAACGCCCGCTTCGATCCAGTAGCCCTCGGCCTCGTCGTCGCGCGGAACGCCGTCCGCTCCTTCAAAGATCGTCACGTAGAGACGGTCTACCGGAATCTCGAAGCAGCCGTTCTCGGCCTTGCCGGTAATCAGTTCCCAGGCGAAGGCGATGGCTTCGCGCTTGAAGTAGTCGCCGAAGCTGAAGTTGCCCAGCATCTCGAAGAAGGTGTGATGCCGCCGCGTGAAACCGACGTTTTCGAGATCGTTGTGCTTGCCGCCAGCGCGGACGCATTTCTGGGACGTCGTCGCGCGGGAATAGTCGCGGCGCTCGGCGCCCAGAAACAGGTCCTTGAACTGATTCATGCCGGCGTTGGTAAAAAGCAGCGTCGGGTCGTTGGCAGGCACCAGCGAGGAAGAATGCACGCGTCGGTGCCCCTTCGACTCAAAAAAGCGCAGAAACACTTCGCGGATTTCGTTTCCAGAGCGTGATTGCATAGCTCCTTTAGTGTAATGGGTGCGCTCAAAGTGTGGGATGGGAGTATACTTTTGTCAGGCCCATTGGGAGTGGGACTTCGCTATGGCTACACTCAGAGCACACGTTGTGCTGCCCGTCGAATTGGCAAAGGAGATAGATGCGCTCGTCGGCCCGCGTGGACGCAGCGCGTTCCTGGTCGAGATGGCCGAAAAAGAGGTCAAACGCCGTCGGTTGCTGGCTTTTCTCGAAAGCGACGAACCGGTCTGGCGGGATGAGGATCATCCCGAACTGGTTGAGATGGGCACGGCTGCATGGGTGCGCTCTCTGCGGAATGAGCCGAGCGTTCGGCTAGCGGGGCGGGATGAGAACCTCGACCCGCTATGAGTCCTTCCTCGACCGTTCTTCTGGATACCACGGTCCTGATCGATGCGCTGAGGAAGCGCAATCGGAGGCGGGAGCTGCTGGCGGCCCTGCTGGCATCCGGGCATTCGCTCGCCACATCGACGGTCAGTATTGCGGAGGTCTACGGCGGTCTTCGTCCAGGCGAAGAGCCGGGAACACGCTCCTTTTTGGCTGCACTTGATTGGTTTCCGGTCACAGGCGCGGTTGCCGAGTGCGCCGGAAAGTTGAAGGCGGCGCTTCGGTGCGAGGGACAGACGCGCAGCATTATGGATATGATCGTTGCCGCAACCGCTTTGGAAAATGGGATTCCGGTCGCCACGGACAATCGCAAGGACTTTCAGATTCCGGGGTTGGCGCTATTTTCGCTTCCGTAGACGCTTATTCCTCGCTCGGCTCTTCGTCCAGATTGTCGAGCGCGGCGAGGGCTTCGTCGGGCACGTCCCACTGGCGGAGAATCTTGTAGATGACGCCGGTGGAGAAGCCGGCGGCGACCAGGCGGCGCATGATGCGGGCAGTCTCCTTCTCGTTCTCCGGCTTGCGCAGGCGCTTGCGTTCAAGGTGCTGGCGGGCGAGAGCTTCCTCGTTGGTGGCGGCGTAGCGGGTTTCGAGGGTCTCGGCTATCAGATCGGAGGCGACGCCCTTTTGCTGCAAGTCCTGCCGCACTCGCCGCCGGCCCAGCTTCTCGTTTTCCTGACGCAGGCGGGCGTAGGTCTCGGCAAAGGACTGATCGTCCAGATAATGCTGCTCTTTCAGCCGCGCAAGCACAGCGGCGACGGCGGCTTCGCCCGGTTCGCCCGGCGCGACGCGGGTCTTCATCAAGCGGCGTAGGTCGGCCTCGGAGCGCATCTGCTTGCCCAGCGTCTTCACAGCGTAGCCGTAGAGGCCGGCTTCGTTGAGCAAGGGGCGGGGCTTCGAGGATTTGCGGGCAAAGGGCATGGGTTCAGTCGAGTGGAATCAGCATTCGGAAGGGCCGGTTGCGACGCCAGCGGTAGTGACGAAAGTCGCTGTCGAGGGTGAGAATGTCGCCCGTGTCGAGTTCATCGGCCATGCGGATGAGGCAGGCATCGGCAAAATCGGCTGGTATGTCTTCATATTTCTTCATGATCGCCCGGACATTCGACGACGATTCAGCGAGTTTGAACGGAATCTCAACTCCTCCCTGCTCAATGCTGGCAAGTATCGACTCCGCGGCCCCATGTGAGAAGCGCAGCATATGCAGGCTCTCAGCGATCACCGCCTCGCATGTGGCCATTGGCTCCTCGACGGCCGCTAGCGCTCGCATACAACGCGCATGATAGCGGTCGCTTTTGTTGTAGACCGCGACAAGAAAGCTGGCGTCGACGAGAACGGGTTTCACCTAGCCGAGTCCGGCGCAGGGTTTTTCCGGCCCTTCCCCATGCCCTTGACACCGAAATCTTTCATGTACTTCTTGTTTGTCGCCAGATCGGGAATGCCGGAGTCGAACCTCCCTGCGCCAATCAGCTTAGGGCGTTTTTGCGCCTTATGCTTCTCGTCCATCAGGCGAATGCCCTCGCGGACCACCTCCGACGGTCTCAGCCCGTGACGCCGCACCAGCCGCTCGAGCGCCGCCTGCGTCTCCTCGTCCAACCGCGCCTGAATGGTTGCGCTCACATTCTTATCGTACTACAAATCGAAGAATTGTAGTACATCTCATTTTTCCTTTGTCCATTGGTCCACCCAGTCGTTGATGGTCTTGTACCAAAGCTGCGAGTTTTGCGGCTTGAGCACCCAGTGGCCTTCGTCGGGGAAGTAGAGCATCTTGCTGGGGACTTTGAGACGCTGGAGGGTGGTGAATAACTGGAAGCCCTCGCTCAAGTCGAGACGGTAATCGAGTTGGCCGTGGATCAGCAGCGTGGGAGTCTTGAAGTTCTTGGCGTAGAGCGCGGGGCTGAACTTGCGGAAGGGATTTTCGGCATCGGGCTTGCCGTAATAATCCCAGGGGCGGCCCTTGAACTCCCACTCGTTGAACCATAACTCCTCGGTCGTGCCGTAGGCGGATTCGGGGTTGAACATTCCGTCGTGGCTGACGATGCACTTGAAGCGGTCGGTGTGGCCTAGAATCCAGTTAGCCATAAAGCCGCCGTAACTGGCGCCGAGGGCGCACTCGCGCGACTTATCAATGAAGGGATAGTGCCGCTCGGCGTAGTCGAGGCCCTGCATCAGGTCGGTATAAGGCTTGCCACCCCAGTCTCCGTTCACGCCGTCCACGAAGGCCTGGCCGTAGCCGACCGAGCCGCGTGGATTAATCATTACCACGACGTAACCGTTGGCGGCGAATAACTCGGCGTTCCAGCGATAGTTCCACATATCGCCCCAAGCCCCCTGCGGGCCGCCGTGAATGATGAGTTTGACTGGATATTTCTTGGCTGGATCGAAACCTGGAGGACGGATAAGGAAGCCTTGAACTTTGGTTTTGTCGGAGGCGGTGAACCAGAAGGATTCCATCTTTGGCAAGTCGAGTTGGGCGAGAAGGGTGTCGTTCAGGTGAGTAATTACGCGAGGTTCATAGGTTGTGGTCTTCACTTCCATTCCATTCACAAATTTACGAGCTGTATCGTTCATTTCAAGTGCGTTTCCAAGCACGACTTCCGCTGGACGATCAATACGCATGAGTTTTCCAAGAATGTAGGGAAAACCTTTGATCAAAACAAGACGAGCTTCGCTCCATGCGCCGACTGCTTTTCCCATCTTTTTGAGGTCATCGCCAGTAACATTCGTCTCGTATATAGGAGACTCCTCTTTGTCTGCTGAGACAAAAAGAATGTGTTGAGAGTCATCGACCCATGAGAACTCATCAACCCAATTGTCAAACTTGAAGTCCTCAAGCACATCCATAGTGGTCTTTGCTGCCCGGTCGTAAACCATCAGCCGAAACTTGTCGCTTTCATACCCAGCCCGCTCCTCCGATCGCCACGCAATATACTTCCCATCCGGCGAGTAAGCGGGGTTAAAGTTTCCGCCTTTCGAGGTGCTGATCGCGACAGGCTTGGCGGCCGGATCGGTCAGGTCGAGGGTGAAGATCTTGGCGCTCACGCTGATCGCCGGCTCTTCGTCGAGGTTCTCGGTGAAGGCCAGTTCCTTGGAGTCGGGCGAGATGGCGAAGCCGCCCCAGTCTTCGATCGAATACGGCGGAACGTCGCGGGGATCGTTGGGGGTCAGGTCGCGCATTCCACCGCTCTCAACCGAAAGAAGAAAGAGGTGGAACCTCTTGTCGCCGGTGTAATGGTCCCAGTGGCGATAAAGGAGGTGGGTGAAGATTTGCGCCTTGACCTTGCTGGAGGCGAGAGCGGCATCGCGGTCGGCGTTGCATTTATCGCCCGTCGCTGCGTCGGCGGGAGTTATAGCCGGGCAGTCGGGATAGACGGCGGAGAGAAAGACGATGGAGCGGCCGTCGGGGGACCAGAGGGCGTGGCTGGCTTCGGTGGAGATGGAGGTGAGCTTTTTGGGATCGGCGGTCGCGCCGGTGGCGGGATCGAAGTCGGCCGTCCAGACCTGTTGCGAGCCGCCGCGCCCGCTGAGGAAGAGAATCCGCTTGCCGTCGGAGGCGAACTGCGGGTCGCTGTCTCCGGGCTGCGCCACGGCCAGCGGCATGGCGTCGCCGCCGGCAATGGCCTGAATGAAAAGCTCTGCCGTCTTGGTGTTTTGGTCGAGATTTACGGTCGTAACCGAGTAGGCCAGCCACTTGCCGTCGGGGGAGACGGCAGTTTCATTCAGCCGCTTCACCTTCATCAGGTCCTCGAAGGTCATGGGGCGCTTGGCGGGCGTGGTCTGGGCTGGGCTGAACGGCGCCAGGAGCGAAGCGAAGACGAACGAGATGGCGAGGGCGGTTTTGCGCATGGGGTTCCTTTTCGCGCGGAGGAAATGAGTTCATTCGCGTGAAGGAAAAGTTTACACCTAACATCGTGACCGTTTGGATATGCAATCTCCCAGGTCCCAAAATCGGGACCTGGGCACCCATATCATGGAATGGATGTTTCACAATTCAACGGGCACAGCGCCAAAGCGGCAAACAGGGCTGGACCGCAAAACAGCCGCACTCGCCGCGCTCGCTCAGGATGACAGATGAGCGGGACGAAACTACTTGTTCTCGTTGCCGGTGAGGCGGAAGGTGATCGTGCCCCAGAAGAGGCGGGCGCGCATCTGCACGGGCAAATGGCGGTCGTCGTCGGTGTACCAAATCCAGATGTTGCCGCGGTTCTTGACCACGCCAGCGTCGGCGGTGGGCTGGACGCGCAGAGTCTTGAAACTGCCGAGCGCGGTCTTGATCTCTTCGCGGCCTTCCACCTTCATGGTGACCGGGACGGTGCGCATGGCGTCCACCACCGGAATCACGAAGCTGTGGCCCACCTGCATGGGCTGCGACGAGGCGTAAAAGACGCCGGTAAGCAGGTCGGTGAGGCAGCCGGGGATCCCGGCCTGAAGATGCTTGCTCTGCCCGCTAACCTTGTTCCTCTCGTCAAGAACGGATTCGCCCTGCTCGTAGTCCAGCTTGAGGGTGGAGTCGATCTGGCGGCGGCCCTCGAAGGTCTGCTTGTCGAACTCGTAAGTGCAGCCCTTTTCGCGGTCGAAGGTGGACTGGAAGCGGTCGGCGACGTGGAAGAGAAGATTGATGGCGCCGATGGCGTCGGCGCTGGCGGCGATGCGCTCGCGGTCGCCGATGGCGTCAAAATGAATCACGGCGGTTCCGGCGGGAAAGACGCGCCAGTCGACCGAATAGGTGAGGGTTTGCCGCTGCGGGAAGCTGAAGCCGGGGCGCGGCGGGGGGAGCGGCGCAATCTGGCGGCCAGGAGCCTGTCCCGCTGCTGCCAGGGCAAGTGCGCAAAGCATCGAGGCTACGGTCGCGCGCATCTTCACCGTGCAATGCTCCTTCGAAAAACGACCGTGTCTTCTATCCCATTCCTTCAGCCATCTCGTCAAGCCTGAAGAAGTTCCCGCGATCGGCGCAATGTATATGCCTTCAACCTTGAGGGCCATTGCATATCCGTACAGGGCCGTTCGACAAGAATAGAAAAGATTGTACTAGATCGTCGACGCTCTCAGATAGAGTGAACTGGCCCTGAACAAGCCCGGCATCGGTAAAATGACGATTTCTGGATTTGAGACCTGGATCACAGCTTCCGCAATTCGGGAATGAACAGACGACATTCTCCCAATCGGACCTGCCGCCGTTGTCTGGCCCCACCGCGGGCGGTCAGCTCAGCCAGCGCAGGCCGATGGAGCGGGGCGGAGCCACGGGCAGGACGATGAAGCCCTCGCGCCAGTGGCCGTCTTCTCGGCAAGGTGGGCTGCCGACGATGCGGGCGCCGGCGGTATTGCGCTCGTCCAGAGCCAGGCCGGGCAAGCCGCCGACGATGGCCTGCATCTGATCGTGATTCGGCGGCCGGTCGGTGGTGAAGGGGATCACAGAGCGCAGGGCCGCATAAGCCTCGGCCAGGTCGCTCACCCTGGCCCGCCGCTTGGACGGCAACGGCTTGATGCCCAATGACTTCCAGGCCGCGTACGGGTAGCTTTCGACAAGCACGCGATCAGGCGGAGAGCCGGGCTGGTCGCGCGTATCGAGCCGCCGCCAGCCACGTCGGCACAGAGCGTCGTAAACGTCGAGACAGAACTCGACGAAGGGGCGATAGCTGAGGGGCTTGACCATGCCCGGCAGGCCGGTCTTGGCGGCTGTGTTCAGTTGCCGCTCGCTGACGCGGGCGTGTTCCATGCCGTTCGAGCGGGACTTCCAGGCCTGCGGCCCGTCGAGCATTATCACCCGGATGCCGCGCAGGGCGCAGAGGTGGTTGAGGCGGCCAGCCAATATGTTGGCATCGACGAAAGTCGGAGTGGAATCTGACGCGGGATCGAGGCCGCGCCCTGGGTCGAGTCCCGAATCGAGCCCTGGGTCGCCCCCGGGGCCATTCCAAGAGACGATATTGCAAGAGATCGGCGATTCGGCCGGCTCGAACTCGCGATTCCGGCCCGCGGGACATTCGTCGAAGTTTGCCCCGAAGCCCATTTCCGGATCGGATTGCGTCAGAGCGGCAAGCCGGGAAGGGCGCGCGCGGTCAATCACGACGATGCCCAGATCGGACCAGCGGCGATATGCGAGATCGACGGAAAGGACAGCCACGCTCTAACACTACGTCGTTGGGGAGGCTGGGATGATCGATCGACAATTCAAAACGAGTTTGGGCTTGCCCGAATTGGAGCGGCGCATCGTTTTGGGACGACGAGATCATGCGGCAGTTCCATCGTTTCGTCCGGCGCGACCGGAGTTAGTACTACAGTTGTAGATTGCGAGATCGGAGGGAGCAGAGGCCTTCAGGCCTCTGAAATTGATACCAAAATGTTGGGCCTTTAGGCCCGGGCCTTTGCCAATCTCAGCCGAAATCCAGATAT
>Ga0181520_10010553_pt1 | contig 12359 bp, 12 predicted proteins | sample PEATcosm2014_Bin_29_FD_132451 | JGI IMG/M metagenome (GOLD analysis project Ga0181520, IMG submission 132451) | Peatland microbial communities from MTU Mesocosm Facility, Houghton, MI, USA - PEATcosm2014_Bin02_30_metaG | ecosystem: Environmental > Terrestrial > Soil > Wetlands > Peat | place...
CCACGCGCGCGAAGAGAAGTCGCAATTCGCGCCGCGCATCCACACCATCCAGATTCCAACCGACAAGATTCGCGATCTCATCGGGCCGGGCGGCAAGGTAATCCGCGGCATCATCGATGCGACCGGCGTGAAGATCGACGTGGATGACACCGGCCGCGTCAACGTGGCTTCCAGCGACGCCGACGGCCTGGCGCGCGCCATCCAGATGATCTCCGACATCACGGCGGTTCCCGAGATCGGCAAGACCTACCTGGGCAAGGTGGTGCGCCTGGCCGAGTTCGGTGCATTTGTCGAAATCTTCCCCGGCACCGATGGCCTGTTGCACGTCTCCGAGATCGCCGAGCATCGCGTCAAGGAAGTGAAGGACGAGTTGCGCGAAGGCGACCAGATCCTGGTGAAGGTACTGTCCATCGAGGGCAACCGCATCAAGCTGTCGCGCAAGGCCGTGTTGCGCGAGCAGCGCGCCAAGCTTGGCCTGCCCGAAGCGGGCGAGCCGGCGGCCGCCCCGTCGTATCCTGCCCCGATCGAGGACGAAGAGGTGGACGGCGACGAGACGGTACTGATTGAGGGCGGCGCGGACTTCGACGATGAGGACGATGACCCACCCGCTGACGAGCCGAATTTCAATCGCGCCGATGGAGCGCCAGTGCCAGCAGTTACGGCCGGTGGTGGCGGCGGACGCGGTCCCGGTGGCGGCGGATTCCGCGGTCCGGGCGGCGATCGGCGTCCTGGCGGACGGCGGCGTCGCGGTGGCGGCGGAAGGCGTCCCGGCGGTCCCGGCGGCGCACCCCAGGGCGGCGGCGGAAATCGCTAAGCTCCACGCAATTCACAACGACAGAAAGCCCGGCCTTGTGCCGGGCTTTTCCCATTCACCCGCGAACTTGGTACCTTAGTCGTGATCGCGGGAGGATGATCCATTGAAGAGATTGATTCGGTCGTATGTGTCGGTCCTGCTGGCCCTCCTGGTGCTGGCAGTTACGGCACGCGCGCAAAACTCGCCGCCTCATGTCATCGCTCCCGGAGTCTGGTTCCTCACCGGCGACACGAATGGCTACAGTAACACTGTCATCATCGAGATGCGTGACTACCTGATCGTGGTGGACGCGAACTATCCCGGCCGCGCGCACGAGTTGATCGCAATCGCGAAGCAGCTCTCGCCCAAGCCGGTGCGCTACGTCTTTGATACGCACCATCATGGCGACCACGCATATGGCAACTCGGTGTGGACAGCAGCCGGCGCGACCACGATGGCCTTCCAGGGTGTGACGGACGAGATGAATCGCTGGGAGCCGGCGCGCTGGCAGGCTGCATTGCCAAAACGTCCCGACCTGCAGGCGACCGGCGAGAAGGACGTGCAGCGGCCGCAGATCTCCATCTCGGGCGACAAGCTGGTCCTGACCGACGGCACCCGCGAAGTCGACTTCCTCCACTTTGGCTGGGGCCATACGCCCGGCGACGGATATGTGTGGCTGCCCGCGGAGAAGATTCTCGCGACCGGCGATGCGGCCGTGAACGGCCCGCGCAACAAGCTGCTCGATGCCTATATCGAGAACTGGCCGAAGATGCTGGATAAGGCCATCGCACTGGGACCCGTGCATGTTCTTCCGGGGCATGGCGATGCGGGCGGGATCGAGATTCTGCAGGGACAACGGCAGTTCCTCATCGACCTGTACGCGGCGGTGAAGGCTGGCGTGAACGCAGGCGCGAAGCCGGCGGAGATGAAGATCGAATTGCCCAAGCCGGACCAGTGGTGGTTCCCGGTCAACCGCGCCGACCTGCGCCAGCAGGACATCGAGACGGTATACCTCGAGATCACCTCGCACCAGCCGGCCGGCGCCACCTGGCACGAGTGGAAGTGATGCACGCTGAGCCTGGTCCGCAAGCGCCGAACGTCCCCGCGCCGCGAACCGCAACCGTTGTTGCAGCCTTCATCGCACTGGCCGTGCTCGCCGGGCCCGTCACCACCTATGCGTTCACGCCACTCCTCTTTGCAGTGCCATGGCAGACGCCGCTTAGTCTCGCGCTCGGCTCTCTGCTGGCGGCCGTCATCTTGCTGTCAGTCTGTGCCGCACGCAGGCAAGCGCTGTTGCGGACAAGGCATTGGCTGGCCTTGCTTGTGCTCCTGCTGCCGCAGTGGCTCGCGTCGCCGCTCGCTGCGCCGTCCATTCGCTCGTTCCCCTGGCTGCATCAGACGAGTTGGGGCGTTGCCTTTTTGCTCAGCCTCGCCGCACCGCTCTGGCTGGCGATGCTCTCGGCCCTGCAGCTTGTCTCCGTGGAAGTGCCGCGCGCGGTCGTCGGTGCGGCGATCGCAGGGATCGCCGCGGTCTGCCTGGTCATTCCCACTGCTGCATACGCCATTGCGCCGAACCAGGCCCCCGTGCTGGTACTTCAATTCCTGCTCAGCGTCCTCATCGTATTCTCATGGACGTATGCGGCCCCGCGGCTCGCCGGGACAAGCGCGCTGGCCGCAGCGGGATCGTACCTCCTGCTGAGCGCGTTGGGCAACGCCGGCCTCTCGCTGCTGTTTCAGCGGAGCGCGTGGCAACCCATTGAATGGCGCCAGATGGCGTTCCCGTTGTTCGTCCAGGCTGCCGTGATCGCAGGTTCGTGGTGGCTGTGGTTCTGGCTTCTGCAGCGCATCACGCTCGCGGCGTTCGGCATGCGCACGCTGGCTATGTGGACGGCCTCGGTCATTCCCGGCTTTGTCTTCTTAGGCTTTCTGAGCTGGAGAGTGGACCTGGCGCTGGCCATCGCAGTGGCTGCCATCGTCGTCTCGCTCCGCGCGCAACCACGGGAGGAACAACCGGTGGCACTGGGGCTGGGCGCAAGTTGAGCCTATGCCGCCGCGCAACGCAACGCTATACTGTGGGGACAGATGGCTGCTTCCATGTACATCGTGGTCGAAGGCGAGGATCCGGGCTTCGACATCTTCGTCAACGGGCGCGCATTGGCGCGGTACGAGGATGCCCTCGAGCGGGTCGCGCTGCGGCTCGGGGTGAAGCCGCTGATCGAGTTCTTCTCCGCCGATGAGAATTCCATGTCGCTGCTGATCGAAGAGGGTGCCGGCAACCCCGACCTGATGCGCCGCCTGCCTCCGCCGCAGTGGTACGCGGCCGGCGACGGCCTGGCGACGGTGCAGGCGCTGGTCGCAACCCTGCGCGACGATCCCCAGCAGCTTGGCACCGAAGGCCCGCAGGTGCTCAGCGAGTTGGAAGAATACGCCCGCGTCCTGGACAAGACCATGCGCGCCGGCCTCCGCTGGCACCTCGCCGTCAGCTGGCGCTAGGGTTGGATGTTTGGTTGAGGCAATCGATTTGGAGTGATCGATGCACAGGACAACCGCCGCACTGTTATCGCTTTCAGTCCTTCTAATATCAGCAATCGCGCAAGATCGGCCATCTTCGGGCGACCAGCAATATCAGCAAGGCAGGAAACTCTTCAATCAGAAAAGATTTGTTGAGGCGAGGCCTCTCTTGAGCAAAGCCTGCGCATCTGGAAAATGGGATGCATGCGACATGCTCACCGTCATGTACATTGTTGGGCTGGGGGGACTGCCCGCGCGCTCATCCATGGTCGGAGCGCCTTTCTCAGACGCGGCGGTGGTGTTCGAGCGTGCATGTGAAAAGGGCGAGGCGGTTGCCTGTAGTCACCTCGGATACATGTATGAAAACAGTGTAGGTGTGACGGAGAATCACGCCTATGAGCAGACTTTCTATTCGAAGGGTTGTGATGGCGGCGAGGCATTTGCCTGTAACGAGCTTGGAATTGAGCATGATGTTAGCTGTCAAGTTCGCATGTCTGCCTCGGATTGCTCCCTCGCCGTTTCTCTTTATGCCAAGTCCTGCGATTTGGGATTCGCAAAGGGCTGCCAGCTCCTTGGCTCCATGTATCACAGGGGAGCCGGTGTTGAGCGAGATGATGTTCGAGCGAACGCACTTTTCCTCAAGGCGTGCAGTGCAGGTGAGACTGTTGCTTGTGAGGAGGTTGAAAACATGCGCAGAGCCCACTAGTAGCGTGCAGTCCTCCATTTTTTCGGTTGACACCGAAGTACCGTAGTTTCAATAGCTTGACGTAGGTTCTGCGCGGCGGTACTATCCGCCATGTGCAGAAGAGTGAGGCAGGCTATGATGTCGATTTTGCTGATGAAGGAGCCAATTGAATCGGACTCTGGTCAAGAGTTCAGGCTGAAGTTGGAGGGAGATACGCAAAAGCAGTGGGATAGATTTTACCGGTCCGTTCCGGACAAGGACGCGCCATTTCCCCCTGGTCTCGGTGGGCACTTTCATATGGTATCTATGTGGCTCGGCGAGTCAGCATGCGGACGCGAACTGCGCCTCCGGCTGGAATCCGACGGAAGGGTACTGGTCGCTACCAATGCTGCTGAGGCGGATAGACTGATTGGTGCCGGAAAGACTCTCGCGACGCTAGTGGCAGCATTCTCAGAAGGCCAATAGTTCTTCTGATGGTAGCTGTAGCGCAGGTTTTTCCTGATTGGAACTACTTCTTCCCGAAGACATCCCCCATCCTGCGGATCTGTGCGCCGACGCCTCTGAGCTTTTCCTCGAAGTGCTCGTACCCGCGGTCGAGGTGATACACGCGGTCGAGAATCGTCTCCCCATCCGCCACCAGCGCCGCCAGCACCAGCGACGCCGAGGCACGCAGGTCCGAGCACATCACCGCTGCCGACTCCAGCGGGCTGCGGCCGCGGACCGTCGCGGTGCGGCCCTGCACCGTGATGTTCGCGCCCATGCGGTTCAGTTCCTGCACATGCATAAAGCGGTTCTCGAAGATGTTCTCGGTCACCGTGGTGGTGCCTTCGGCCTGTGTCGCCAGCGCCATGAACTGCGCCTGCATGTCGGTGGGGAAGCCGGGATACTCCTCGGTGGAGATGTCGGCGGCTTTCAGGGCCCCGCCGCTGCGGACGCGCACATTTTCTTTCCCGCGCTCGATGCGTACACCGCATTGCTCCAGTTTGGCGATCAGCGACCCGAGGTGGTCGGGGTTGCAGCAGTCCACGTTCAGATCGCCGCCGGTAATGGCGCCCGCAATCAGGAAGGTCCCGGCCTCGATCCGGTCCGGGTTGATGCGGTGGCGCGCGCCGTGCAGCTTGGCCACGCCCTTCACCTTGATGGTCGAGGTTCCCGCGCCTTCAATCTTCGCGCCCATCGCGTTCAGCAGTGCGGCCAGGTCGGTGACCTCCGGCTCGCGCGCGCAGTTCTCGAACACCGTCTCTCCCTCCGCCAGCGTCGCGGCCATCAGCAGGTCTTCCGTGCCCGTCACGGTGATCTTGTCGAACACCAGGTGCGCTCCCTTCAGGCGGCCGGCGCCGTTGTTCGGGCTACGCGCTTCCAGGTAGCCGTGGTCCTGCGTAATCGTTGCTCCCATGGCTTCCAGGCCCTTGATGTGCAGGTCGATAGGCCGCCCGCCGATGGCGCAGCCTCCGGGCATGGCCACGCGCGCGATACCCGTCCGCGCGATAAGCGGGCCCAGCACCAGCGAGCTGGCGCGCATGGTCTTCACAATTTCGTACTTCGCCACCGGGTCGGAGAGGATGCCGCACTTGATCCGCGTGCGGTGTTGCGCCCGTCCATAGCCGAGCTCCACCTCAGCGCCCATCGACACCAGCAGCTTGCGTTCGGTCTCGATATCGCGGACCTGGGGAATGTTTTCGAGGACGACCTCGTCCTCAGTCAGAATGGCGGCAGCCATGCAGGGCAGTGCGGAATTTTTTGCGCCGGAGACTTTGATGGTGCCAAGCAGCGGGTTGCCGCCGCGTACGACAAACTTGTCCATCTGCCTAGTTTACGGGGATTTCCCGTGGAAAGCCGTAGCATGCGTGGTACGGCAGGAGGCAGCTGCGGTAAAGTGTGGAAATGAGAACAGGTCGGCCACAGGCATCGGAAGCAGCGGCTCCCTACTGGAAGTACATCGACAAGGTCGAGGGCGACGACCCGGTTGCGGCGCTCGAGCGGCAACTTGCGGAGGCAACAGCGCTCTTCGCCGGGATCTCGGAGGAGAAATCCTCCTTCCGCTATGCGCCGGAGAAGTGGAGCATCCGGCAGTCGCTGAACCATATGACCGACACGGAGCGGATGTTCACGTTTCGGGCTCTTTGGTTTGGACGTGGCTTCACGGCTCCGCTGGAGAGCTTTGACGACAAGACTGCGGCGGCCGCAGCGCAGGCAGACCGTGTGAGTTGGACGGAACTGGTTGAGGAGTTCGGCCAGGTGCGGCCGGCAACGATCTCGCTGTTCCGCCACATGCCGGAAGAAGCGTGGCTAACTACCGGCGTGGCGAACCGCAATCCGGTTTCAGTGCGGGCGTTGGCGTTCATCATTGCAGGACACACGGCCCACCACCTGCAGCTTCTGCGCGAACGCTACCTGGTTTAAATTCTACTTACGGCGATAGATGTCGTAGTTGGCCACGCTGCGATCCAGCACGAACTCCTGCCGCAGCAGCCGGGTGATCTCGGGAAAGTCGAGGCCGGGCAGGGAATTAAGCTGCGGGTTGCGTTCGAGGATCAGCCAGCGAATGTTGCGCGCGCGGGCCTCGTCCGCCGTCTGTTGCGGCGTGTAGGGATCGGTGGCCGGGTCGAAGAGCAGCACCGGAAACCGCGGCGTGCGGCCAGTCGCGAAGTAAAAGGGATCTTCGCCCGGCAGCAGCAGGATGCCATCGCCCGCGGGAATCTCTGTGTCGGTAGCCCGGATCAGCTCCTCGAAGTCCGGTATCCACGGGCCCGGGGTCGTCAGGCCGCGCAGCTCGGGAACAGTTGCGTGGGCTTCCGCGCCTTCGAGATGGAGGTAATCCAGGCGCTCGTGACTCACCGCGTACAGCCCGCCGCAGCAAAGAAAAGTGGCCGCAATGGTGACGGCAAGCGCCCGCGCCACAGTCGGAACCTGCGCCAGCATCGCCGCGATCAGCAGCAGCAGCAGCGGCCACACCGCATAGGTCGATCCCCACAGCTGCTGCGAAAGAAATGTGCCATGGATGGTCGCCAGCAGAATGAGCGGAAGCAACCGAATCAGCGTAGCCTCAGCCCGCAGCTTGCCGGGACGGAGATTGCACAGTGCAAGCGCCCCCGCCAGCACCAGCAGGTGCGGCCACAGGGAAAGCAATTGGTCGGCGCGATCATCGGGGTCGTTGCTCAGCGCGAGGCCAGCGATGGTCCAGAGGAAAGGCGCAGCCAGCAGTACGAAGGCAATCGCGCGAGCCCATCGGCTGCCGCGCAGTCTGTCAGCGCGCAGCAGCAGAACTCCGGCGACGGCCGCAGGCAGGGTCCAGAGCAGCCAGACATGCTCGTACGTGCTCAGCATACTGTCCAGTCCGGGCAGGCGTCGCTGACGGGCGAAGTGGATAGTCCAGTAATCGTAGTTGTGCAGGCCAACGGTCAGGTGGAGCGTCAGCACAGCCGCAGCGAGCGTGGTCATTGCGCCGACTATGACCCAGACCTGCGGCGCGGCACTTTGTTGCTTCAGCCGGCCCACACCGGCCACGACTCCAACCGCCAGCAGAGTAGCAGCGAAGAAAAGAATCCCGATGTTCTGTTTGGCCAACAGCGGCAGGACGCAGGCTGCTCCAGCGAGGAAGTTGCACGTGGTGCGATCGCCCCCACGCAACAGGAGGTAAATCGCTAACAGCACCGCGAGAATGCAGTCGCTATCGTAGATCGGATGTGGATAAACGCCGTAGATGCCGAGGAAGATGAGGGGTGAGGCTAACAGCGCAGCCATCCCCCAGGCACGGTCGGCGAAGGGCTCCAGCAGGCTCAGCAGGGTGCGCCAGGTAAGCAGGGCCGCCGCTCCGCCCTCAAGCGCGCCGCACACAATATGTGGCAGATACACGCGGCCGAAGATGCGAATAATCGCAGCATGGATCAGAAACGTGAGTGGCGCGTGGGCGAATGGGAAGTCGCGGTACGGAAGCTGACCCTGCGTCATGCGGGAGCTGCTGTCCAGCAGGTAGCTGAGGTCCCACAGCGCGGCGACCCGGGTGTTTTGCCACAGTACGAAAGCCGCGGATGCCAGAAAAAACGTGGCGGCCGTAATCGTATCGCGGAGCCGCCATGCGTATCCGTCGGATTGGGCCATGCGGCAGACGGTCGCTCCTTATGCCGCGAGCGCTGTAGCGAGATCCGGGTCCACGGTCAGAATGGAATCGATGCAGGTCTTCTTGAAGAGCTCCAGCATGAATTCGTTAGGCCCAACAATGCGCAGTTGACCGCCGGCGCTCGCCATCTTTCCGTGGAGAATCATGATCAGGCCCAGGCCGGAGCTGTCCGAATAGTCCACACCGGAGAGATCGAGAATCAGCTTGTGGGCCGGATCGCCCGCAGCCTCATCAATCCGCGACTCCACCTCGCGCAGACGCATGCCCAGAGTCATTCGCCCGGAGAGTTTGACGATTGGGGTGGCGGGAGTGGTGCGGTCAATATCCACTTCAAGGATCATAGGGGTAGGGCTCCCGGCGACGGACTGAGGCTCCCCGCAAGTGTACCCGCGATTACGGTGCAGGTCGATGTGGGTGACAGGCAGTAATTGGAAGCATCAGAGTTCGAGGCGCGAATCGTCGATAGCCAGCCGCACGTTCCCGTCGGACTTGGCCAGCCGGCGGACTGCTTCCATCTTGTCCACGTTGGCCTTCAGCATCACCACCGCGATCGGAATCGACTTGCCTGCCGACTTGATGGTGCGGATGGCAGCGTCCCGGTCGATGTTGCAGACCCGCATCAGGACGCGAATCCCGCGCTCTACCAGCTTGGCATTCTTCATGTGCACGTTCACCATCTGGTTGTCGTAGACATATCCCAGGCGGGTCATCGCGCCGGTAGTGATCATATTCAGGATCATCTTCTGCGCGGTCGCGGACTTCATGCGGGTGGACCCGGAGACAACTTCGGGCCCGACCTCGACCACGATGGTCGTGTCGGCAACCTCAGCCAGCGGCGTGCCGCTATTGCAGGTGATGGCGGCGGTAAGGGCTCCGCGGGCGCGGGCGTATTCGACCGCGCCGACCACGTAGGGAGTGCTTCCGGAGGCGGATACGCCGACGACGATGTCTTTGCGCGTAGGCCTCCGGCGGGCAATATCCCGCTGGCCGAGTTCGGGGGAATCTTCGTTAACGTCAGACGCGGAAGCCAGGGCCTTGGGGCCGCCCGCCATAATGTACTGCACCTGCGAGGGCAGCGTGGAATAGGTGGGCGGACACTCGGATGCGTCCAGCGCGGCTATACGCCCCGAGGAGCCCGCGCCAACGTAGATCAATCGGCCGCCGTCACGCAGCGAGCGGGCAACGATGTCGATGACGATGGCAATCTCGGGCAGGGCCTTCTTAACCGCGGCCGCAATCTTGGCGTCTTCGTGGTTGATGATGCGCGCGATCTCGAGGGCCGACTTGGTATCAAAACCTTCGGATGCTGCGTTGGAAGTCTCGGTAGTGGTAACTTCCTGCCGCGAATCGGGGCCGTGGACGGGAGGTTTTGACGCGACTGGCTGCTCAAGCATGGTAATTGTGGCCATAGGTTTCCGTCGCCTAGGTTGATGTTATTTTAGACATTCTGGGTCTCTGGATGCCAGACAGTCCAGAAGACTGCCAGTGTTGAGCATACACCCCGCTGCGAGCCAAGGGAATCAAGAAAATTTCGTTATTTCCTCCTGTGCGGCCGGCAATAGAACGTCGGCAGGGAGGTGAGCCTCGGTGGCGGTCGCGCTTTCGGACAAAAGTTACGCTCCAACGCGACGAACCGGAATGTACCATCTGGAAGATGAGAGTCTGCAGGATTTTACTGGTCGCCGTGGCAATTGCAGCGTTCTGCCGGACCCCGGCTGCTTCGGCGTGGGCGCAGTCGCCAGCCGCGCCAACCAGCGACGCGGCGCTGGACTCGCAGTTGCGCCAGTTGGCCGCCGCACACCATGGCAAGGTGGCGCTTTACGCGACGCAGCTCAATACCGGACGCACCGTCGGGCTCGACCCGGACGCGGTGGTGCAGACCGCGTCGGTCATCAAATTGACGATCCTGTTCGAAGCAATGGAGCAGGTCCGCGCCGGCAAGGCGCACTGGGACGACAAGATTACGCTTCAGTCGGGCGACGCGGTCAGCGGCTCAGGTCTGCTGCTGTTTCTGGATACCCCCCACACGCTCACGCTGAAGGACATCCTCACGTTCATGATCGTCATGAGCGACAACACCGCAACCAATCTCGCCATCGACAAGATCGGCCTGGACGCCGTAAACACGCGCATCGCCTGGTTGGGGCTGAAGAACACGCATCTTTACAAGAAGATAGGCAAGCCGGCGACGGAGCCGATGCCCGCCGACCAGCCGCAGTATGGGCTGGGCAAAACCACCCCGGCGGAGATGGCCGAGGTGATGGAGCGCATCGGCCTCTGTGCGCTGGACGATCCCGGCCGGCTGCGCCTTGGGAGCGCCAAACCGCTCTCCGTAAACGATGCCGCGATCTGTGGAGTCGCCATGAAAATGCTCCGCAACCAGTTCTACCGCGACACCATTCCGCGCTACCTGGAGAAGTTGGACGCAACCGAGACCGGCTCGGGGACAGCGAGCAAAACGGGCAGTCTCAACGCGGTGAGGGCGGACGTTGCCATAGTCGCTGGCAAGTCCGGCCCCATGGTTCTCTCGATTTTTACCTACGACAATGCAGACCCCGGCTGGACGGCGGATAATGAAGGAGAGCTGACGATCGCGAAGCTGGCTAAGGCAATCGTCGAAGCGTGGTCGCCCCAGGGAATCGACGGCAGGATCCTGGTCCCAGGCCTTGGTCTGGCCCCGGGAGCCCTTGGCAAGGCTGCTGCGTCTAATTGACGGTGTGAGGAGTTCGCGTGGGCGAAGAAGAAAAAACAGCAGGGCAGGCGCCCGCGGAAGCTACTGAAGGACCTGAAACTGCCGCCACCGCAACGGCTGCGGTGGCGGAAACCGGCTCCCGGAGCAGCGTGCACTCGTGGCTGCGTGACCTGGTAATTTCGGTCACCATCTCGGCGTTCATCATTATCTTTCTTTACCAGCCAGTGCGGGTGGAAGGAACCAGCATGCTGCCCATGCTGGAGGACCAGGACCGCCTGTTCATCAACAAAATCGCGTATCGCGTCGGCGAGATCCAGCGCGGTGACGTGGTGGTGTTCCAATATCCGCACGACCATTCCAAAAGCTACATCAAGCGCGTCATCGCTCTGCCGGGCGACCGCCTTCGCATCGACCAGGGTGACGTCTATGTGAATGGCAAGCGCCTGCCGGAGCCGTACGTTCCCAGCCGCTTTGAAGATGACCGCTCCCAGCCGGAGATGGTACTGCCCAGGAATGCGTACTTCGTCATGGGCGACCACCGTTCAATCTCCAGCGACAGCCGCGACTTCGGCCCCGTGGACCGCGACCTGATCTATGGCAAGGCGGTTTTTGTCTACTGGCCGATGGAGCAGGTGGGAGTGGTGCGGTAAGACCGTTGATCGTTTTCGTTTCCTAGTCGTCGTCTGAGTCGAGATCAGGCTGCGCGGAGGATCTGGGCTCCGCGCAGTTTTGTTTTGAGTGCGCTCGGCTCTGCACGAATATTCGCCCGCGCCCGTGCATTTCGGCATCTCACCTATTGCTGGCCCACGTTGGGCAAAGCAGTATCGGGGATCGAAATGAAGATGCGAATGGGACGATGGCTACTCGGATTGGCAATGTTGTTCGTGTTTGCCGGTGTTTACACGCCGCCGCAGGCGGAAGCAGGAACCGGGGTCGTGGTTGTGGTGCATACGAATCACCGCCATCACCGGCACTACCATCACCGGCATTATCGCCACTAGCGCTTAGCGAAGCACCGCAAATCCACAAAGAAACGCCCATGCCGATGGTTGGACTCGGCACGGGCGTTTTTATTGCAAGCTGCGGCTATGCGGCGGAGTTGTTGACAATCTTCGCGAACGACTCCGGCTCCAGGCTGGCGCCGCCCACGAGCGCGCCATCAATGTCCGCGCAGCCGCAAAGGCTCGCCGTGTTGTCCGGCTTGACCGAGCCGCCGTAGAGAATGCGCGTGCTCGCGGCAAGCTCGGGTGAAAGTGACTTGGCGATCTGCGCGCGGATGATCCTGTGCGCATCGTCGGCGATCTCTGGAGTCGCGGTGCGGCCGGTGCCAATGGCCCAGACGGGCTCGTACGCGATCACCAGAGGATGCGCGGCCGCCGGATCGATGCCGCTCAGCGCAACCGACGTCTGGCGCTCCAGTACCTCCGCCGTCTGGTTGGATTCGCGCTCCGCCAGCAATTCTCCCACGCACACAATTGGAACCAGGCCATGCGCCAGCGCCGACTTGAGCTTCAGGTTTACGCTCTCGTCCGTCTCGTTGAAGTACTGGCGGCGCTCG
>Ga0181520_10010554_pt1 | contig 12357 bp, 7 predicted proteins | sample PEATcosm2014_Bin_29_FD_132451 | JGI IMG/M metagenome (GOLD analysis project Ga0181520, IMG submission 132451) | Peatland microbial communities from MTU Mesocosm Facility, Houghton, MI, USA - PEATcosm2014_Bin02_30_metaG | ecosystem: Environmental > Terrestrial > Soil > Wetlands > Peat | place...
CGGCCCCCTCCCTCGTAGGGAGGGGGAGACGGCTACGGCTCCTACCCCCCGGCCCCCTCCCTCGTAGGGAGGGGGAGACGGCTACGGCTCCTACCCCCCGGCCCCCTCCCTCGTAGGGAGGGGGAGACGGCTACGGCCCCCTACCCCCCGGCCCCCTCCCTTGTAGGGAGGGGGAAACGGCTACGGCTCCTACCCCCCATCGTAGGGAGGGGGAAACGGCTACGGCCCCTACCCCCCGGCCCCCTCCCTTGTAGGGAGGGGGAGACGGCTACGGCAAACGACAGACGGCCAGGACAAACGGCCACGGCAAACGGCGAACGACAACTTCAAACGGCTGGCGGGCAAGACACCCGCCCCACGCGATGCGCTACAAGGGGCCCTGTTTGTGACATCTCCGCTCGAACTGATCGCTACCTGCACCTTCGGCCTGGAGTCCATCGTGGCCGCGGAATTGCGGGCGCTGGGGTATGAGGACTTGCAGGTGGAGCGCGGACGAGTGCGGTTCGCGGGGCCGGCTGGCGCGATCTGCCGGGCGAACCTTTGGCTGCGGTGCGCGGATCGAGTGCTGCTTCAGGTGGGGCAATTCCCCGCCCGCAGTTTCGACGAACTGTATGACCAGGCGAACGCGTTGCCGTGGGCGGACTGGCTGTCCGAGGACGCGCTGTTCCCGGTGATCGGCAAGTCGGTGCAGTCGCAGCTTTCATCCGTCCCGGCCTGCCAGGGGATTGTGAAGAAAGCGGTGGTGGATGCGCTGTCGGGAAGATACGGGCGGACGCAGTTCGAGGAGACGGGGGCGCGACACCGGATACAGGTGGCGCTGTTGAAGGACACGGCAACACTGACCCTGGACACTTCGGGGGATGGCCTGCACCGACGCGGCTATCGGGATGTCTCGGCTCCGGCCCCCCTGCGCGAGACCCTGGCGGCGGCGATGGTCTACCTGAGCCATTGGAAGCCGGAGTTCATCCTCGCCGACCCCTGCTGCGGGTCGGGGACGATCCCCATTGAGGCGGCCATGATCGGGCGCAACATCGCGCCCGGAGCGCAGCGGAGCTTCGATGCCTTCCGCTGGCCCACGGTGCCTCGGGAGCTTTGGGCCGAGGCGCTGGAGGAGGCGGATGACCTCGCCAGGCCGGGCGAGAGGCTTCGAATCTGGGGCTCGGACATTTCGCCGGAGGCAATCGAGCTGTCGAAGCATCACGCCGGGCGCGCGGGCTTCGAGGACGGGATTGACTTCGAGGTGCGGCCCCTCGCGGACTTCAAGACTCACCACAAGTACGGGTATGTGGTCTGCAATCCGCCTTATGGAGAGCGGCTGGGCGATCTGCAGAGCGCCGAGGCTCTGTACCGCGAGATGGGCGTGGTGTTCCCGAAGCTACGGGATTGGAGTTGGCTCGTGCTGACCCCGCACGAGGGGTTCGAGGCACTGTTCGACGCCCCCGCCACCCACCGCCGAAAGCTATACAACGGGGCGATCAAATGCTGGCTGTACCAATTCTTCGGGGCCCGGCCGCCGCAGCATCGAGAGTGAAGCAGCCGGACAATGCACGGATCAGCCTCCGCCTGCACGCCCCAACGAAGAAGCCGCGCGGAAGGGCGGCGTGCGTAGACGGCGAATGTTACGGCGCAGACGCTTCGTTTGCCTGCAACTATGGCGCTAAGGTATACGAGAGTCATCTATCGGTTGCGGCAGGGAACCTTTGTGGGCCATCTTCGGTCAGCTTGTTTGTAGACATCGGGCAGATATGCCCGAAAGCTGCCGTCTAAATCGAAGGAGGCACACACCATGTTCACAAGCAGAGGACTGCGCATCTCGTGCGTAGTAGCGGGGCTCCTGCTGATCGTCTCCGCAGTCGTCGCTGCCGCAGACCAGCCGGCGCCGGTGCTGAAGGCCATCGACCGCCTTGCCCGGATGACGAACGTCCCACCCGACCAGGTCACGGTCGTCAGCGTCGAGGGGGTCGACTGGCCCGACGCGACTCTCGGCGGCGCCAGGCCCTCAGACGTGGCAATCCAGGTCGTCACCCCCGGCTACCGAGTTGTTCTCGAAGCGAATGGGCGGCGTTACGAATACCACACCGACCTACAGGATCGGGTCATCCTGGCGCAGACCCCGTCCGGAGCTGCCGCCCAACCGGCGCCCGTTCCGGGTGTTGCGGAAGGGTGCCGGGCAGACCTCGCGAAGCGGCTCAATATCCCGGCCACAGAGATCAACGTCCTGACTACCCAGCCGGTCGAGTTCCCCAACAGCGCTCTGGGTCTCCCGCGTCCTGGCATGTTCTACACCCAGATGGTCATGTCAGGCTTCCGCGTCATCTTGGAGGCGCGAGGCGTGAAGTACCTGTACGCCACTGCCGGCTCGACCGTGCGCTATGGCGGGCCGCTGGCGAGTTGGACCTGTTCTGCGCTGTACGTCGACCCAATCGAGCGGGAGCCGAACGGGAACGGCGACCTGATGCAGGTCTCGCTGGCCGGCACGAACCCGCAGGTCGTCATGCACCTGGTCACCGATTTCTACCCGCAGTTCGACGGCTCGATTTTCGCGTCACGGAGGACCTCCCGCTCGGGACATGACCTGCTGTATCTGGCTCCCGGCGGCAAGGGCGAGCCGGTTCTGCTTGCCAGCGCATTCGATCTGGGCGACGCAGCCCTGGCCCCCGACCGTCAGCACTGGGGTGTGCTCGTTGGTCACATGATGACGGGCACAGGTTCGGGGGTCATTATCGGCAAACTCGGCGACACCGCCGCTGATCGTGAAACGGTGGAGCTGCCCTCCGACGGCCTCTACCAGAACCTGTACTGGATCGGAGCCGCGCCGGTCTTCGGCGTCGGCGAGGGTCGCCAGCGCGCCTATTACCAGCTTACCGGCGAACGCGGCGCGCGCCACTGGCAGAAGCTGGACCACTTCACCTCCCCGTATGCTCAGAGCGTCATGCTCAATAAGAGCATATCGCTCGTCGTCAGCGACACGACGGTCGACGGCAAGCCTGCCGTCAAGGTCGCCACGCGGTGGTTCACCGGCGAGGAGAACGTCCTGGCGGTATTGCATGACCTGACGCTGGTGCGCTGCGAGATTGCCCATCGTGCGGGAGCGATCTTCGTTTGCGGAAGGACGGATGACACCTACAAGGCCTATTGCGTGTGGCGGGAGAAGCCCAACGAGGTGCTCGAGACGGTGGCCGAAGCACACAATATCGTGAAGCTGCTGCCCGCACCGCCACGAGGGGTGCCGGAGATCGCGACCGAGCGGACCGGCAAGGATCGGTGAGTCAGCCCCGTTCGCACGCGTCGGGCGGATAGGCCCGGCGCTTGTCACGGAACTCGAAGGAGGCACGACCCATGTCCAGAAGCAAAGGACTGCGCATCTCATACGCAGTAGCGGGGCTCTTGCTCATCGTCGCAGCAGTCGCCGCCGTTGCAGACCAGCCGGCGCCGGTGCTGAAGGCAATCGACCGTCTGGCTCGGATGACGCACGCAGACCCAGGCGAAGTGACGGTCGTCAGCGTCGAGGGCGTCGACTGGCCCGACGCAACGCTGGGCGGTGCGCGAAAGGGCGACATGGCGATCCAGGTTGTCACCCCGGGCTATCGGGTTGTCCTCGAAGTGAATGGGCGGCGCTACGAGTACCACACGGATCTGCAGAACCGAGTCATCCTGGCGCAGAGCCCGTCGGAGGCTTCCCCTGAAGCAGCGTCCATCCCGGGTATTGGGGACGGGTGCCAGACAGACCTTGCCAAGCGGCTCAGCATCCCTGTTGCAGAGATCAGCGTTCTGAAAACACAACCGGTCCAGTTTCGCGATGGCTCGCTGGGTCTCCCGCGTCCTGGCGAGCTTTACACCCAGATGCTCAGGCCGGGCTTCCGCGTCATCCTGGAAGCGCGAGGCGTGAAGTATCTGTACGCCACTGCAGGCTCAACGGTGCGCTACGGCGGGCCGCTGGCGAGTTGGACCTCCTCCGCGCTCTACGTTGAACCGATTGAGCGCGAGCCGAACGGGAACGGTGATCTGGTGCAGGTCTCACTCGCCGGCACGAATCCACAGGTCGTCATGCACTTGGTCACCGATTTCTATCCGCAGTCCGACGGCTCGATCTTCGCCACGCGCAGAACCTCTCTCTCGGGAGAGGAGTTGTTGTATCTTGCTCCGAACGGCAAGGGCGAACCGGTTGAACTTGCGTCGGCATGCGGGTTCGGCGATGCCGCTCTGGCCCCCGACCACATGCACTGGGCCGTGCTCAGACAGGCGATGGTCTACACGCGCACGGCAATCACCATCGGCAAACTCGGTGACACCGACGCAGACCGCGAATCGGTAGACCTGCCCGCAGATGGCTCGTACCAAGACCTCTACTGGCTGGGGGACGCGCCGGTCCTGGGCATAGGCGAGAGCCGCGAGCGCGCCTACTACCAGCTCACCGGCAAGCGCGGCGCCCGCAAGTGGGAGAAACTCAGCCGCTTCACCCCGCCCGATGCCCCGAGCGTCATGCTCAACAGGAGCATATCACTGGCCGTCAGCGACACGACGGTCGACGACAAGCCGGCCGTGAAGGTCGCGGTGCGATGGTTCAGCGGCAAGGAGAACGTGCTGGCGGTCCTGCATGACCTAACGCTGGTGCGCTGCGAGATCGCCCATCACGCGGGAGCGATCTTCGTCTGTGGGAAAGCAGATAACACTTACAGGGCCTATTGCGTATGGCGGGAGAAGTCCAACGAGGTGCTCGAGACCGTGGCCGAAGCACACGATATCGTGAAGCTGCTGCCCGCGCCGCCACGAGGGGCGCCGGAGATCACGACCGAGCGGATCGCGAGGGACCAATGAAGCGCGGATCGGTGATGGTCGTGGCGAGGGCAATGATGTAGGGAACGCGCTGGTAGGTAGCATCGTCTTCGTACACGTCAGACCAATGGACCTACGAGCTGCTGTCGAATTTGAAGGAGGCACAAATCATGTTCAAAAGCAGAGGACTGCGCATCTCGTGCGTGGTAACGGGGCTTTTGCTGATTCTCTCGGCAATCGCGGCTGCGGCAGACCAGCCGGCGCCGGTGCAGAAGGCCGTCGACCGCCTTGCCCGGATGACTCATGTAGACCCGGGCGACGTGACGGTCGTCAGCGTTGAGGCCGTTGACTGGCCCGATGCGACACTGGGCGGCGCGCGGAAGGGTGATATGGCGATCCAGGTCATCACCCCCGGATACCGGGTAATCCTCGAGGTCCAGGGCCGCCGGTATGAGTACCACACCGACCTCGACACCCGCGTTGTCCTGGTCGAACTCGGCGACGTCGCGAACATGCAACCCCAAGCCGGGGGCGCCGAAGGTTGCCGGGAAGACCTCGCGCGGCGACTGCAGATCGACCTGGAGAAGATCACCGTCGCCAAGAGCGAGCCGACGACATTCCCCGACGCCTCGCTGGGGTTTCCCCGTCCCGGTCGGATGTATGCCCAGGTCATTACACCGGGACTCCACGTCCTGCTGGACACGCCCTTCGGGCAGTACCTGTACGCTGCGACCGACCGCTCGGTGGTCTACGCGGCTCGCTCGCAATGTGGAAATGCTCGGCGCTGTACATCCAGCCCGTCGAAAACGAGCCGAATCTCAACGGCGACCTCGTTCAGGTGTCTCTCGCGGGCACCAATCCGCAGGTCATTATGAAGAGCGTCACCGAATTCTATCCGCAGGCTAACGGCGGCGTCTTCGGGGCGCGGCGGACATCACGCTCCGGGTTCGATCTACTGTACCTGGCGCCCGATGCGAAGGAGCCCGTGCAAGTAAGCGGTGGGTTCAGCGTCGGCGAGGCAACCCTAAGCCCGGACTTCTCGCAGTTCGCCGCCTTCGAGCGGCCCATGTTGGGCGCGGGGTGGGCGGTAACCCTCAGTAAGCTTGGCGCGGCACGAGAGGACCAGGAGGATGTGCCGCTCCCCGCAGACGGGACGCCCAGGGGCATCTACTGGCTCAAGGAAGCGCCTATCGTGGGCATCAGCAAGAGCGATAAGGTCACCTACTACCAGATGACCGGCGACCGAGGCAAGCGCGACTGGCAGGAACTCAAGGATTTCGCGCCCAAGAAGGGCACGTCGTACATGCTGAACCGAAGTCAAACTCTGGTGGTCAAGCAGGTGACCGAAAACGGCAAGCCGACAGTGAGAGTTGATGTGGTCCGGTTCACCGGCACTCCGGACGGGACACGGGCGGTGCTCCCCAACCTGCAACTGGTCGACTCCCAGATTGTGCCTTCCCTCGGGATGGTGTTCATCTGCGGCCGAACAGGCGACACCTACAAGGCCTACTGTGTCGGCATGCACAACCATGAGGTGGTCGAGACCTTGGCGGGGGAAAGCAGGATCATCAAGTTCCTGCCGGCTCCGCCGCGTTCCTGGCTGCAATTCAATGACGCGCACATCGAGCCGGAGCAATAGAACTGGGGGTTAGAGACGGCCGCGCGGTAGGTGATGTCGCGGCCGGCGAGCAGCCGCGATGACGGCAGACATCCGCAAACCTACCACACAACAGCCGTGCTCGCCGACGACGGCGAGGGTCATTTTTATGGTGGCCCTCGCCGTTGCCGCATGCCTGGGAGGCTGGTTTGTTTCCCAGCCTCTCCGCGTGCTGCTCGGCAGCGTCCCCGATGACGCATTCTATTACCTGAAGATCGCCCGCAACCTCGCCGCAGGCCTCGGGCCATCGTTCGACGGCGAGACCACCACCAACGGCTTCCACCCCGCCTGGCTGCTCCTTCTGACCGCCTACGCCCGCATCATCGGCGACCGCGAGATGCTGCTTCGCGCGGCGCTGGCCACCGGCTTCGCCCTGAACATGGTGACTGCCTATGCCATCGCGGGTATCTTCCGCCGGTGGTTCGAGGAGAGCTGGGCCTGGCTTGCCGGAGCCGCGTGGCTGCTCAGCCCGCTCGCCTACAGCCTCGCCGGGACGGGCCTGGAGTCGAGCCTCTACGCCCTTGGGATCGCTCTGACGGTCCTCGTCTGGGTACGGTGGGTGCAGCCTGCGATCGGCGCGGCGCAGCCGACCGCGCAAATAGGGGGCCTGGCGGCGCTGGGGGCCTGCCTCGGCTTTACCGTGATGGCGCGAACCGAGGGCGCGGTTCTGGTTGCTTCCGTGCTCGTTGTGCTCTTCGCGCTGACGGCGAAGCAACGGCCGGCCCTGCGGCGCGTGGTCTTCAATTGCGCGGTAGTCGCGTTCGTGACGGCGCTCGTCTGCGCCCCCGCCGCCCTGTATAGCCTGCAGCACCTCGGCACCTTCTCGCAGGACAGCGCCGCGATGAAGATGCTCTGGCGCACGCACAATCCGAGCGACCAGTGGGCCATTCTCACCAGCCTCCTCGACACCACTTTCGGACGCGGCGCGCGATTCGGACTCGGCCCGCTGCCGTGGCTGGCGGTCGCCGCCGTGGGTTTCGCCTTCCAGTCGCCACGCTCAACTCGCGGCGCGACCGCCCTGACCGCGCTCGGGGTGGCGGGAGCGGTCGTCTCGATCGCCGGCATTCCGGTGGCGGGCGGGTTCAAGGTGGTCCGAGCGGTCTACGGTTTCGGCTGCCCAATTGTGCTCGCGGCGGGCCTTGTCGGGGTCTGGCGCATCCGCCCGGCCTGGGGTCCGGTGGCCGCGTTCCTGCTCCTGGCCGCAGCCCTGCAGACAGTCTCATGCGGGCTGTTCCTCGCCGACTTCCAGTCCTGGTACGTCGTGCTCCCCGGGATGGCGGCTTTCATCGTCATCGCGGCGATGATCGTCGCCTGGGCGGGCGTTCGGACAGCCCGCGTGTTGCGGGCACACCGGGCCGTCCCGACGCTGCTGGCGGCGCTTCTGATCACTGCGCTCGGACGCTTCTGCGTTGACTACAGGGCCGGCACCTACCCGTGGCAGCGCGATGTCTACACCTCGCAGCAGGTCATTGACCGCACGATCCCGCCGGGCGCACGCATCGGCTGCTTCAACGCCGGAATCCCAGCTTACTTCAGCGACCGCTTCATCATCAACCTCGACGGCCTGGTGAACCACGCGATCCACCCGTACTATCTCAACCGGAACGTGGACGAGTACCTGCGGCTGAACCGCATTGACTACATCTGCGATGAGGACCTCGCGATGGACCGTGCTGCCGGGTTCATGTCCCGCCCGCTCGACAAGCAGGACCTCGGCACCTTCCCGCTCACCCGCTGGCCCTCCAAAGTACGGCATGTCTGGCGGCTGAGGCGATAGGGGCAGAGCCCTCGCCGGAGGCTCTTCCTCAATGTGTGTGGGTCGCGACCTCGAACTAGTCCTGGCCAGGATTTCGTAGCGAGACGCGGACGAAGTCGTTGCTGTTGCGTCCGCCAGGACGGGTGGCGGCGCAGCCGCCCAAGTCGTTGCGGGACGCCAGCAGGCCGGGCCTTCTGTCGGGCGCTTCGCGCCGCCCGTCCTGCGGACGGGGAGGTCTTTGTGCGGCGAGAATCCCGGACGCTGAAGCGTCCGGCTGAGGGTCCCCGCCTGCGGCGGGGCCGGGCGTCCTGCGGACGCAACGGCACGGATAACGATCACGTGCCGAGGTGGTCTGTTCAGTCTCGCCCCGGCGGGATCAAGCTACCCACACACATCGAGGAAGAGCCCTCGCCCAGAGGCTTCTGCCGCCGGCATGGCGAAATAGCTGGCACCACATCCCCAGCAAGCAGGCCAGCACCGGCGTGGAAGCCCTGAACTTCGACCGCCATCGCAGACCCGTCGTCACCCCCCGCGCGATCGTGATCGGCGTGGCGCTGATCCCCCTCAACGCCTACTGGATCATGGTGGCCGAATTCCGCTGGTACGAAATACTCACCCTCAACCCGCTCTTCGTCACTCCCGTCTTCTTCCTGCTTCTGCTTGCGGGGGTAAACGCGCTGCTGAGGGCCGTGCGGCCGAGTTGGGCTTTCACCGTCGCCGAGCTTCTGGTCATCTACATCATGCTCGCGGTCTCGTGCACGGTGGCGACGCACGATTTCGGAATCAACCTCATCACGATGCTGGGCTGGGGCGCGTGGTTCGCGACTCCGGAGAACAAGTGGGAGACTACAATCTTCCCATACTCCCCGAAGTGGGCGCTCGTTTGGGACAAGGACTCCCTGCACGGGTTCATGGACGGCGGGGTCAGCATGTACAACATGCGCATGCTGGGGCCGTGGCTGATGCCGTTGGCCGTGTGGATCGGGTTCATGCTGGTGCTGTTCGGCACGATGATGTGCCTGAACGTGATGGTTCGCAAAGCGTGGATCGAGGATACGAAGCTTAGCTTCCCCGTGGTCCGCCTGCCGCTGGCGATGGTGGGGCTCGACACCCCGCGCCTGTATGCCTCAAAGCTTCTATGGATCGGGGCTGCGCTGCCAATCATCAGCGGCACGCTCAACGGGCTGTCGCAGATCTACCCGGCGCTCCCGCACATGCAAACCCGCGCCCACTGGCCGGCGTTCTCCGACCCGCCGTGGAACATGCTCGGGGCGCCGTATTCGTTCTACCCTTTCGCTATCGGCCTGGGGTATTTCGTGCCGCTCGACGTGCTGTTCTCGTGCTGGTTCTTCTACCTGTTCGTCAAGGCCCAGATCGTACTTGGGTATTTCGTCGGCCTGACTCGCTTGCCGGACTATCCGTACGCGATGGAGCAGGGAATCGGCGCGTGGACGACGTATGGCATTCTCAGCCTGTACGTTACCCGGCACCACTGGAAGCGGCTGCTGCACGCGATCGTCAACCGACTGCCAACCCCGGACAAGGACGAGTTGATGCCCTACCGCGTGGCCTTCTACGGGGCGATCGCGGGCATTGTGGCGCTAATCTTCTTCTGGCGCGCCATCGGCATGACGGCCCTGCCGGCGACTATCGCGGTGCTCATCTACTTCCTGCTGGCGCTGTGCATCACGCGGGTGCGCGCCGAGGCCGGCAGCCAGCACACCGTATGGGACCTGGAGCCGATGAACCTGTTCCCCCTGGTGGACACAAAGCTCCTCGGGCGCGGGAACATCATCGGCGCCGGCCTCAGCCACTGGTTCTGGCGCCTGAACCGCAGCCATGCGATGCCGACCCAGCTCGAGGGCCTCAAGATGTGGCAGGCGGCGGGCCTCCGCCCGCGCGATCTGCTCCTCCCGCTGGTCACGGCTACGGTGGTGTCCAGCATCGCCGGCCCGTGGGCGATCCTGCAGGTCGGCTACCGATTCGGCGCGGCCGCCAAATGCGTCGGCTACGCCCGCTGGACGGGAGGCGAGATCTACGGCTGGCTCGGCAGCATGTTGAACACCGGGCGCCGGTTCGAGCTACCCCGGTGGATCGCCGTCTTCGGCAGTTCCGGGCTGACACTCGCGCTGTGGGTGCTGCAGATCCGGTACACCTGGCTATGGCTGCATCCGCTGGGGTACTGCGCGGGGCCGGGCCTGATCTGGCTGTGGTGTCCGTTCATGATCGCCTGGGCCGTCAAGTACGTGATCGTCAGATATGGGGGACAGAAGGTCTACCACACGCTGATCCCGTTCTTCCTGGGCCTGGCCCTGGGCGACTACGTGACCGGGGCGGTCTGGTCGCTGGTCAGCAACGCCATGCAGATACCCGGCTACCAGATCTTCCACTGAGTACGGAAACGGCGATGGCCCGGGGTGGCTGATGGAGGGCTTCGATGGAGGCGATGAGTATGTCTTTCCCCTGCACCGACCCGCACCACGGATGGCGCATCCCGTTCGTGCTCGCCATCCTGGCTGCCGCCGTCCCCGTCCACGCCCAGGCCCTTGACATCCCCAAGGCCCTCGACGCCAACGCCGGCGCGGCCGTGGTCGCCGCCAATTCAGCCTACAGCTCTACACCGCTGACGGTGGAGTGCTGGGCGAAGCTGGAGAGCAAGCAAACCTACAATATCGTCATCGCCAACGAGACGAAGGCCTCCTCGACCCATTGGGAGTTCTTCACGATGCCCCAAAGCGGCATCTTCCGCGTTTACGTTCCCGGCCGCAAGCCCGACCACGTCAGCACCGATGTGGATATCGTCGATGGAAAATGGCACTACCTCGCCCTCATCCTCGAACCGGGGCGTGCTCGGCTCTATGTGGATGGCGTCCAGAAGACGGACATCGCGGTCACCGGCCCGACAGTGCCGGGCATCGCCGGCCCGATGGCCTTCGGGCAGCTCGTCACCGGCGAACTGACCTGCGCGGGGGCGGTTGCCGAGGTGCGGCTGTCCAGATGCGCGCGGGACATCCGGGGCGTCCCCCCTACGCCGCTGCAGGCCGACGATCAGACGGTCGGGCTGTGGCATCTCGATGAGGTCACGGGCGGGAAGTACAAGGACGCGTCGGCTCTCCATAGCGATGCCGAATACAAGAAGAACACAACTTCCGTTGCCATTGGGATACAGCGCATTCCCGGCGGAATGCCCACCGAGTACCAGCCCCTCCCGCCGGCTGAGGATGTTGCGCCGCTCCGCAAGGCCCTGGCCGGGGTCGCCACTCGTCTCGGCCTCAAGTCCATCGTCGCCGACGGCATCCGCGACGGAGTCTTGCGCCAGTGGAGCCAGGACTTCGCGTGGTATGGCAAGTTCCCCTACGCCAGTGTCCGTCCATCCTGGGCTGATCCGGAGGCGATCAAGGATCAGGTATTCGACCGTCAGGCTCTCATCTGGGACACCGACGGCGGACCGCTCGGAACGGTACTGCGCCGCAGCGGGGCGCTTGTCGAACTTCTGCGGAAGCAAGGCGTCGGCGCTGAGATTGACGCGGCGGCGAAGGACCTCGCGACCCTGAAAGCCGCCTCCGAGGCGAGCAAGCCGGCCCGCGACTCCGAGGCGTACAAGGCCCTCTATCTCGCCGCCTGTGCCCTGCGCCGACAGATCGTCTTCGCGAACCCGCTGCTGAACTTCGACACGATCCTCTTCGCCGCGCACGGGTCGTTCGCCGGGTCGGTTCGCACGAACCCCTCCACCCAGGACTACCAGGGCGGGCATTTCGTCACCCAGTTCTTCGGCTTCAACGCCCTCCCCGGCGGCGGGTTGTACATGATTTGCAGCTACAAGACGAACCCTGAGATCGTGAACGTCGTCGCCAATTCAGTGGTCACCAACGGCCGATTGAAGGGTCAGAAGCTCGATCACGGCTCGTTCCTGTCGCCCGACCTGTCGTTCGACGGCAAAACCATCGCTTTCGCCTGGACGGAGAACTCCGAACACCGCTGGATCTACTCGCGCCGAACCGTCTGGCACCTGTTCCGGGTGAATGCGGACGGCTCGAACCTCGTGCAACTCACCGATGGCGATGTCGATGACTTCGATCCCTGCTGGCTGCCAAACGGGCGAATCGCCTTCTCCTCGGAGCGGCGCGGCGGCTACATCCGCTGCTTCGCGGCATACCTGAAGGTTCGC
>Ga0181520_10010556_pt1 | contig 12357 bp, 15 predicted proteins | sample PEATcosm2014_Bin_29_FD_132451 | JGI IMG/M metagenome (GOLD analysis project Ga0181520, IMG submission 132451) | Peatland microbial communities from MTU Mesocosm Facility, Houghton, MI, USA - PEATcosm2014_Bin02_30_metaG | ecosystem: Environmental > Terrestrial > Soil > Wetlands > Peat | place...
TAGCCTGCTGCTCGGCAAATAGCTTCTCCCACTCCAACATGCTCTGACGATTTCGAGTCTCCATGAGACTGAATCTAGCTTGCGGACGATGACGCTGCAAGATGGGGTTTACTGAGCGGACTCGCCGCGTCGCGCATTGCCATCACCCGCATCTCGGTCGGCATCCGGTCGAGATACGTGATTTCTCTCCCCACCGAAGTATCGCTCAAGACCCTGCCCAAGGCGGTAGCAATGGCGATTTGCGCGGAAGGCTCCGTGGGGAGCGGCGCCGTCGTGGGGTTCAGAAGGATTTCGTCGATCGAAGGCAACTGGCGAAACAGCCGAATGAAAGCGACAAATTCCGAGGCCGCTGCCGGCCCCACCGTTCCATCCAGGAGCTGCGCCTCAAACTCGCTGGCCCCCGAGAGAAACTGCGTCCTCTGACGACGGGCGATACCGCAAAGCACCTGTGATGCCATCTCCCAGGAACGCGGAGTGGGCCACGCGTTAGCGTCCGACGTCGCGTCCGCCGTGTGCAGAAGCTCTGGCTTGAAGCGGAGGAAGACGATGATCTCGGGACGGACCTGAGCCGTCACCGCCCAACTGCACCAGTCGTCGAGATCCGGCTCAAGGTCCAGATGAACGAAACGGTTCCACAAAGGCCGCGGCATGGCGAAATGAACGGCACGCTCGGAGGCCGGATTGCCGGCGGCGATGACAACCCAGCCGTCGGGCAGCACATACTCGCCGAGCCTGCGATCGAGCACCAGTTGATAGCAGCCCGCCTGGGTCATCTGCGGTGCCGAGGTCAACTCATCGAGAAAGAGAATGCCTTTGCCTGTGGTGGGGAGAAACTTGGGTGGGACCCATTCGGTCTGGTCTTCGGAGATCCGCGGTAGACCCCGAAGATCGACAGGGTCAAGCTGAACGGCCCGTACGTCGAGAAAGTCGTAGTCGAGATCGTTAGCGACTTGGGAAACGATCTGCGACTTTTCAACTCCGCATGCGCCCCAGATGTGCAGAGGTGCACGTTCGCGATCAGCGCATGTAGCGCCTCATAGAGCTTCGATGGTTTCATGGGTTTTCCTTTGAGGAGTGAGGTTGGAGAGTGATCCCGGAAGTCTTCTTTATGTAGACGCCACCGATGAGTTACGGCTGCGAAAAGTAGCCATACACGCAGCGCGCTCCGCCGCGCGAACAGTTGTGCGTGTCGTGGAGGACGCCGTCGATCACTGCGGTGAGGTGCCGCGATACCTTGACGATGAGCGGACCCTGCGGAAGCTCTGACGCACGTAGGTGCACTCGGCATCCGGAGCCAATGGACATCGTAGAGGTCCACCGCCAGCCAAGCGATTCAAGATAGCGTTGATAGGTCTGACGATAAACGCCAGTCCTGCTGCTTGACCGTTTCTTCTTGCGTTTGCCTACACGCTCCGTTTCCGCGAGCCTGTTCAGTGCGTCGTAAACCTCTTGATATGGTTTGCCCGTTGCGATTGCGATCGATCTCGTTACGCAGTCTCCCGTCGCGCCCTTGTAGCCTGCAGCCACGCGGCCGCTACGGGCAGCGCCTCTACGAGTTGGCAAGGGGAATTGACGAGAACCCGGTAGTGCCAAATCGGCCCACCCGGTCGATATCCGCCGAGGATACGTTCGAACAGGATGTGTTGCTGGCGGAGACCGAGCCAATGATCCGGCGTCTGGCAGAGAAAGTGTGGGCCGTCTCGCGCAAGGAATCGAGAATTGCGCGCACTGTGGTCTTGAAGTTGAAGACAGCTGAGTTTCAGGTGCTGACGGGAAGCAAAACACCGGCCTCGCCGCCAGTCTCCTGCGAAGAGCTTGTACGGATCGCTTTATTTCTCCTGGACAAGGTAACCCTGGACCCCAAGCAGAAGTTTCGTCTCGCGGGAGTCGGCCTGGGCAGCTTTCAAGATCCTGGAGAGGACGTGGAACCTTCCCTCTTTCAGTGACTTCATCGATGCCCGTTTGGTTCCTTTGAATTCTTCCGATTGCCTCTAAATCGCATTCTACGAAGGCCCAAGGATCTCGACCTTGGGAAAGTAGGTTTGATAGCGCGCCGTGTCGCGGGTGAGCAGCGCCAGTTTTTCAATTGCGGCATGCGCACCGATGTAGAAGTCTGGAAGCGGAGTGCTCTTCAGCCCACCACGCCGGCGATAGGTCAGGAAGCACTTGCCGGCCAGGAACCCGGCTTCCCACGGCAGAGGCTCTCTCGTGTAGGACGCACTTGGTAAGGCGGCATTCAACGCTTCGATAGTCGTAAAGCCGATCGACACCTCGGCGTAGATGATGGGATTGATGATCAGCGCCGTATGGTCGGCGCATTGCGCGAGCGCATACCCGGACCATTCGGCCCACCTCGCGTCATTGGTGGCAATATCCAGCAGGATATTGCTGTCGACCAGAACGCCGCGGCAGTTGCGCAGCCGCGCCGCCAAGTTGGTCAAGACCGGAATCACTTGTTCTTCCTGCTGCCGCGGCCGGCTTCGCGTGTCAGCGCCATGATTTCATCGGTGGACATTCGAGCGTCCGCCGTGCCGCGAAGAGCCTTGAGCGCGTTCTGCCCCCGGACGCCTCCGTCAGAGGTCCGTCTGACCTTTCGAATCCGGGCGTGATCTCCTGTAATCTCAAACTCCACCTCAGTGTGAGGCAGCAGACCCAAGCGGTTGCGGACTTCCAGCGGAATTGTGACTTGGCCCTTGCTAGTGATTTGCATGAGTATTACTCCTACTGGTAAGTGTAATGACAGACCGCGCCGAGCGCAAGATACTTAAGAATCGATCAACCCGACAGACGCCAATCCGGGAGATGGAAAACCGGCGGAACATGGCTTCGAGCACGCTTAGCCATGATGCAACTCGGCCATCTCATCCTTGGCCGCGGCAATCGCGCTCTCCGGGTCGGTAGCCAACACATCCTGGGGACGCTCGTCGTCGAGGAAGCTGTTCAATCCCGCGAACCAGAACGCCAGTCCCCAACCGTCCTTCGAATCCCCGAAGATGCTCAGGATTTCGGCGACCTCTTTACGCGGACGATAATTGTCATCCGGATTGAGCGCATACAGCGGGAAAAAGTCATCTCCCTTGTGCTCGATCGCGAAGATCGCCCGGTTCCGTTTCCATTTGTTCGGCTGCACGCTTGGATTGGTTCGGCTGTAGCCGGCCAGCTGCGAAACTTCACCCGCGGGAATGAAATCGCCGCTTTTCAAGATCGTCGATTTGGAATCGATGAGCATGCGCGCCTGCGCCATCGCGGCCTCGGAGGGAGCCACGTCGGGAAGCAACGCGCTGACGATCTTTTTGAGGTTGTCCTGTTGGCTTTGCTCGATCAGTTGCGGCAGGGAACTCAACCACGCGTTTGAATACGATCTCTGCCGCTAAACCCTGCTCATTGTTCGGCAAGCTCACGGCGACCGTACGTTGAGTGGGAGAACGATGCAACAGTTGAATGACCTCCCGCCCTGTCCCGGTCATCACGGTTGGCGTAGCCCATTGAACCTGCTTGACATTTGCCACGGATAATCCTCCTCCTCGGCCCTGATCGATTATTTAGATTATCGATACTCCGCTAATAATCGCAATAATCTTACATCTGATTGGACTCCCTGGACCACTGACCGCTTGCTGCAACGGACCGACTCCAGTTTCCCGCGCGGGAGATAGGGAGCGCCGATATAGTGATGGACAATGCCCTACGCGGCCTCATCCAGGTCGTCGGACTCATCCGTTGGCTCATCATCGGCCTCAGCAAGAATTTCCTCCTCTTCGTCCGCTTCCGACGCGGACAAGGGCGCTGACTCCGGCGACGGTCCAATGTCAAAGAGGCTGGCATTGCGTGCCGGCCCCTGTTTCCTGGACTCGGCAGGCTTGGGAGCCGCGTCCACTGGTTTCTTTGTCTCAGCGCCTGTAGGCCCGGTCGGGACCGGCGCAGTCTTCGGTGCCACCTTCGAACGGGCCTCCGCCTTTGCAGTCTTCGCGGCCGCCGCCATCTGCTCCTTGGCGAATTCAAGCGTGTTCTTGAGTTCGAGATGGGCGCCGACAAACTGGACCAGCGCGGACGGCAGTTCGGCGTCCAGTTCTTCCGCTGTGCCGGCCACGCTGAGTGGTGTGGTGAGCGCATCGTTCTCGCTTTCATTGAACTTGCGGGGAATGACGTTGACGCGGATGGACTCGTCTTCCAAACGCGTAAGAATCATGACAACGGTCCTCTGCCGGAGCAGCGGACCCAGTTCCTTGAACATGGATGCACCTTCCTGTTGAGTGAGAATCAGGCTTTGGAATGGGGCTACTGGTCGGGATCGTCCCAGTTGTGGCTGTACTTCCCTCCCAGAACGAGCGACTTTATATATGCTTCACTATCGTTATCTCTCTGCCACAGTAGGGAGTAGACCTTGTTCACGGCCGCTTTCATGATTCTCTTCATCTCCTCGTCGGAGATGTGGGAGATCGCTGGCTCGCCGTTGCAAAAGGCCAAGGCGACCAGCGCCTTTGCTTCCATAGCGAGGGAAGGATCGAGCTTCATCGTCATGGGGACCTCTGGTAGGTTCCATCCATACAGTGCCCATGCGAATATGTCTTGAATCTTCCCATCCCCTCGTGGAGGCCGAGGGGCCAAATCGTTCAGCGATGGTAGGTAGTCCTGCTACCGAAGGGCTCGGTGCAGGTCAGGTGAACTATGCTCCTTCAGCCTCAGCCAGCTTCGCCTCAAGCCGTTCGACTTGGAGGCGCCGGAGTTTGGCAGTTGCGGCCCACTGCTCCATGGCGTCACTATCGGTCGAGTATTCCTCGAGCATCTCCCGCCATCGCCTTTCATTCTCGCGAGCGGCCCGCAGCGCAGACTGAAGCGCAGTATTCTGCGGATTTTCGGAAGGGTGCATTTGAGTGAATTTTACCATTTGAAATTGATACGAATTGAACCCCGCAGTCGCGAGCTACGGTCGGGGCAGGCACGATTCCGCCAGTTTTTTCGGAGGCGCGGGCGACCATCATTTGTTTTCGATTCTGTTTTGCGCCTGCCGGTTGCGCCGCCGCAACCTCTCCCACATCCGCGGATGAACGGGCAAAGCCGCCATTCGCCCTGTCTGGGCGTTGTAGAAGGCTCCGTGATGGGTGAGAGCGCCGTAGTGAAACAGACGAGCCAGCATCGCCAGCGCGCTTGTAGCGAGCACCTGATTGATAAATGGCTCCTGCCGTTCAAGCGCCTCCGCCGCGCTGCAACTGGGCAGCGGGTCCTTGCCCGCTTCCGCGTCCACGATCTCTGGATAGAGTTCCGCAACGGTTCTCAGCCGGACCGCTGAGCGGCGATTCGCGGCGTTCAACGGCTGGCCGAGCACATACTGCCCGCTGCTTGCGTTGTTGCCGAGGTCGAGCCAGTAGATGGTGCTGTCATTCGCCAGGGTAACAGCGGACAAGATGGCCTGCCGAGCTGCCCGTGTATCGACGCAGCCAATAATCAGGTGCGGGCCCGCCGAATTGGTTCGCAAGGAATCCTTGTGAAAGTGCTCGGGGTGCGCCTGCCACCTCAGACCCCAGAAGAGATTCACACGGTTGATCAGAACAACGGCTTTGTTCAGTCCGACATCGGCCGAGGCGAACGGCTGGCGGACGCAGTTCGTCGTCGAGACCAGATCGCCATCCGCCAACATCACGTGGATACCTCCGGCAAGGCCCCACACTTTCATCGCCTGGTGGAGATAGGGCAGGCCCAGCAACACGGTGCTTTAATTGCCTCCCGCGCCGACAATTAGCACGCGAAGCGGCTGCGCTCTGAGGCGCAATGATTCCGGAAGTGTGTGTTCAGTAATCATGACCGTGTCTCTTCCCAGACAAGAACTCCCCTACTGTTTCCGGCAATTCAATCAGCGAATCGATGGGAAATTCTTCTTTGCCGGCGATTTCCTTCCAAAGTCCCTCAAAGCCGCCAGGGTGGCGCGTCAGCCTCCCCACGTTGCCGTGCGTGAACTCGCTTTCATAGAAGCTCTGCTCCCATCGGGGAAGGGAAGCGACGGTGGAGGCATCTGGAGCCCGCATCGATCCCAGGCAGACGCTTCCCGTGTCGAACACATTCCAGTAGGAAGCAACACAAAGCTTGGTATCGGCCGCTGGGCGGCGATTCTCCTTGAATGCCCGGATCGAGAGCGAATGATCCATCGCCAGCCAGACGAGAGCGGGCTGCGGGAAAATCGCGCCATTGATTCCTGCCATGTCGTCTGCGTCGTTCCAAAAAACATCTGGCGTTTTTGAGGCGGCGTCCACCAGGCAATAAGCCTCTCGGTGCGCGCGATAACGCTTGCGGGTAGAAACTCTGCCTGCACCCGGCCTCCCAAGGCTTGGACCAGCGATTGAACGAACTCGATGGCCAGAGTCTTGGCCGGATCGAGCGTTGGTTGCTTGGCGCGATTGTCCGCGTTCACTTCATGGTGGGTGATGAACGTATGATCGGCTTTCGTCTTCTCCATGATCTGCCGCCTTATTTCAATGATTAGGAAGCGATAAGGATAGTCTTCGGCCATCGGCAGGGAACATCGTGAAGTGCCCGTAAAGCAAGGGTCTTGGATCAAGAAATCCAGAGGGTTTTTGGCCTGGGGCAAAAGCTTCAAAAACAATCCGAGTCGGCCTCTATGCTCGTGTCTCCACTCTTGACCAGCAAACGCCTCCCATGCAGAATCGGACCATGCGCGAGTATGCCGTCTGGCGAGGTTGGATTTACACGGGAACGAGCGCCATGATCTCCTTCTCGAGTTGTCCTGCTCGTGCGCGATTCTCGAGCTTGATCAGAAGAGCGGGCGTGATTTCCTGGGCTTTGGCTACCAGCAACATGCCCCCCGCAATTCTAATCTCCTGCTCCACTATCATCCCGACTGCCAGCTTTAGAGTAGAGACCTTGCGTAACGCCATCCTCGCGACCGGAGGTACGATGTCGTTCAGACCGTCAACGAGATCCCGCTCGAACTCACTACGTCGCGTGTGAAGGCGGCCAATGGCATCTTCAATCGATAGGCGTTTCATCCTGAGGTCGTCAAAAGCAAGCGCGAGCTTCAGTATTTTTGCTCCCAGCACAATGTCTTTTGCGGAAGATTCCGGCACCCCAGGGACGACGGAGGGGATATTCTGGGTGAGTTGTTGACCGATCATCCAGGCGATGGGTTCGAGCCTCGGAATGTGTGCAAGGAGCTTCATCCCGGCTTGAGGATGAGCTCTGAACCGGGCTTGGTCTTCAGGCGACATCCTGGTGTCCGTGTAGGCCTGTTGTATGAGATTGTTATCAAGAGTCACGCATCCGAGCTGAGAGAGCGTAGCTGCAGCTTCGAAGCGCCAGGTAGAGGTCAAGCCGAACTTGAGAACGAGGTGGCGGACGTAGTACGCGATGCGCCTGGATTTTCCGAAGGCCTCCGGACTAGCAGCGCTCAAGACATCCGTCAAGACCTTGATGCACCCCATGACAGTCTTTTCGAGGAGTTCCTTTTCAATCCTGACCAAGCGGTACTGTTCCGCACCGGTGACGATGGCCTTGACCAAAAGCTCCTTTTCACACGGTTTTGTGAGAAAGCGGAAGATATTGCCTTCGTTGACCGCATCGATCGCTGCGCTTAGATCCGCGTAACCGGTGAGCAGCATCCTTACTGTATCGGGCGCCTTCAGTCGCACCTGCGAAAGAAATTGTGCGCCGTTCATGCCTGGCATCCGCATATCGGAGATGACGACGGCGTATGGTCCCTTTGCCCGGATCGAAGCCAACCCCTGCTCCCCACCCGAAGCTACGCTCACCTCGAACTCCCGGTGCAGCAGCCGCTGGTAGCCATTCAGTACCGCAATTTCGTCGTCTACGAAAAGGACCTTGTCCATGATGATGCTCCATGCGCTGAGGAGCGCACATGTCCCTATCGGCACATTGAACCCAAACGACAAGGACCATGGGTTATGTGATTCCAGGGGTCTTCTGTTCGCACAACCTGGGCGAATGGCGTTGCGAACGAGAATCCGGCACACCAGGCCGAGCGTGCGAATTGCGGCGGTCCCACTCTCCAGCCATGTGCGCCGAAGTTGTTCACTCGGCAGCCTGCCGCAAATTCGGCTCAGCCAGCGAATCCATCTCTGCGGCGCCTTCATACAACCCGCTCATGGTTCGCCGTGATCGGGGCAAGCAAGGGGTAGGCCCGCAAGTCTCCTTGGCAGAGTGCACTCAACGAATCAAGTACTTACAACATCTTCCTGTGTGTGGTGCGACGGTGGCCTGCCCAGGCTTTGAATCGCGTCGAGGCTTATGCCGATAGGTCTTGTGGCCAGAACCAGAAGGTCAAAATGGCAATCGCGCGAGCACTTGGTTCCCCACACGTGCATAGCCGGTGCGACCATCTGCACGGTCCCAACATGGGAATTCATTCGGCATTTCAAGCGTTGCCGAAAGGAAATCACGCTATGCAACGCAGCGCCTCTAAGTTCCCAATTTCATTGTCCGGGTCAATGAAAAAAAGCATTATTGTCACCGCGCTTGGCGTGATCGGGCTGCTGGCAATCTTGCAGTGGACTGCGTATACAGTACGCAAGCACGTGCGGATTTCATCCCTTTCTATCTTCCCTGCGGCGCTCAACAGTCAACGGGCGGGCACAGCGTTCGAGAGAATGAATCGTGACTATAGCAACGCCGTAGTAATGCAGGAAAAGGCACAACTCGCTGCTGCCAGCCGGGAGGTTGCTACGGTAGTGTCGTCGCTCGACAGCGCAGGCTCGTCCATGGCGTTCAACCCAGAGCGGCATCAGCAGATTGTCTCTCTGATACGCCGGGTTACCGACTTGCAAATGCGGTCTGAGACAGGTTACGCGACAGCCATTGAGGCCCATGGCATTCCGGCAAGCCAAGAAGAATTGGTGTATTTATCGCATGAGAATGAAGCGATTGAGACAGCGTTGGAAGCATTGCAGAGCGACTTGGCGAGTGACTTCAGAGCCGAACTGGCCTTGATCGATAGACTGCTAATCGTTCAGGGATTACTTGAGGCCGTTGTCCTCGTCGGTGTGATTGTCGCTCTGTTCTTTAGCATCCGCTCGTTGATTAGCGCCACCATTCGAGGGCGGGAGGATGAGATTTTCCGCGTGACCCATCTGGTGCGGGAAGACGAGCGGAAAATGCTGCGGGCCCTTATCGACAACATTCCCGACTTCATGTATGTGAAAGATACCGAGAGCAGGTTCGTGGTGGCCAATTCCCATTTGGCGCGCGTGGTCGGAGTGGAGACGCCGGAACAGCTGATGGGGCGCACCGACTTCGATTTGTACCCGCGAGAACTGGCAGACGCCTTCTATGAAGACGATCAAGAGGTGATGCGTTCAGGGCGGCCTCTATACGATCGCGAGGAAAAGGGATTCGACAGCGCCGGAAACGAGAGCTACGTCCTTACGACAAAAGTGCCGCTGCGCGATGGCAATGGCAAGGTGACCGGCATGGCAGGCGTGGGCCGAGACATAAGCGCGCGCAAGAAGGCAGAGGACGCGCTTCGAGAGGCCGAACGGAAGTACCGCGGAATATTCGACAATGCCATAATCGGCATCTTTCAGAGCTCGCCGGACGGCCGCTTCCTGAGCGTGAACAATTCCATGGCCTCCACTTATGGCTACGATTCCCCGGAAGACATGATCAATAGCATCACCGACAGTTCCAGCCAGTTTTACGTGGACCCAAAACGTCGCCAGGAATTCCTGGCTTCAATGGACAAGTTCGGGGGCGTGCAGAACTTTCAATCAGAAGGCTTTCGAAAGGATGGAAAGAAGATATGGGGCGCCATGAGCGTTCGAGCCATTTATCAGAACGGCGTTCTCGTCCGCTATGAAGGAATGAGCGAAGACATCACGGAGCGCATTTCGTTGCAGGAACAGCTTCTTCAGGCGCAAAAGCTGGAATCGGTGGGTCAGCTTGCAGCAGGAATAAGTCACGAGATCAATACGCCGACCCAGTACATCGGGGACAACGTGCGATTCCTGAAGGATGCTTTTGAGGATCTCAAGAATCTGTTGGCCAACTATGAGCGGCTGTTGCTGGCGTCCCAGAACGGCACCTTGTCTGGCGAGACGATCCAGAAAGTCGCTGCTGCGGTGGAACATGCCGACGCAGGCTATCTGCTTGATGAGATCCCCAGGGCTATCGACCAGACCTTGGAAGGTGTCGCGCGAGTGTCAACCATGGTGAGTGCCATGAAAGAGTTCTCTCACCCGGGCACAAAAGAAAAGGTGCTGGTGGACTTGAACCACGCGATCGATAGCACGATTACCGTGGCGCGGAACGAGTGGAAATACGTGGCAGATATGGAAACCGATTTTGACCCGTCATTACCGTTGATCTCCTGCCAGGCTGGCGAATTCAACCAGGTGATTCTGAATCTGATCGTGAATGCGGCGCATGCGATTGCCGATGTTATTCGAGAGGGAGGCCCGGAAAAAGGAAGCATCGCAATACAAACCAGGAATTGCCTGGAGTGGGCCGAAATCCGAGTCCAGGATTCGGGCTCTGGCATCCCGGAAGAAGTACGAAGCCGGATCTTCGACCCCTTCTTCACTACCAAGGAAATCGGCAAGGGAACTGGGCAGGGTTTGGCCATTGCACGCTCGGTAGTCGTCGATAAGCACGGTGGAACCATTCACTTCGAAACTGAGACGGGCAAAGGCACAACCTTCATCATTCGCCTTCCTCACGATGGCAAGGCTCTTGCCACCAAGGCGGTCGTAGCGTGAAGCGAATTCTGTTTGTGGATGACGAAACCAATATTCTCGACGGCATTCGGCGTATGCTGCACGCTGAAAGAAATCGTTGGGACATGCAGTTTGCGATCGGCGGCGAAGCAGCCTTGCGAGCCTGTGAGGCAGGCAGGTTTGACGTCGTCATCTCCGACATGCGGATGCCGGGCATGGATGGAGCTACACTGCTGGGCCATATTCGGGACCGGTACCCGTCCACGGCACGGCTTATCCTCTCCGGTTATGCGGAAGTGAAGCTCGCGACTCGAGCCGTTGCCGTGGCCTACCGCGTTCTCAGCAAACCATGCAATGGACCCGAACTACAAGCGACGATTGAGCGTGTCTGCACGCTACAAGATTTATTCTGTACACCGGAGATCCGGCGCGTCATTGGAACGATCGGTGAACTGCCCTCCCTTTCAAAGGCATATGAGGCCCTAGCTCAAGCGGTGCATGACCCGACTGCCTCCATGACGAGTGTGGCCGACATCGTTGAACAAGACATCGCGATGTCGGCGAAAGTGCTGCAGCTCGTCAACAGCGGCTTCTTTGGACTGGCACAGAAAGTCACCAGTCTTCAGAGCGCTGTCGCCTTTCTGGGAATGGATACGCTACAAAATCTGGCTCTGGCTTCCGATGCGTTCAGGGTTTTCGTACCGGATCCTCGCATTCCAAAGACCTTTTGCGAGACCATGCAACAGAGCACTCGGCGCGTAGCCCTCATCGCCCGCACGCTTCCGCTGGAAAAAACAGTTCGCGACGTCACCGTCATGGCCGCACTGCTCCATGATATCGGAAAGCTGGTTCTGGCAAGCAAAATGCCAGATGAGTTTTGTGCCGTACTATCACTCATTCAGGAGCGCGGTTGCGCGCAAATCGAAGCAGAGGAGCAACTACTTGGAATCTCCCACGCGGAGATAGGGGCATATCTACTCGGACTGTGGGGCATAAATAGTCTGGCGGTTGAGGCCATTGCCCATCATCACCATCCCACTCGCATTCCCCACTTCGGCTTCGACATTTCCGCAGCCCTCTATGTTGCGGACCTGTTGGGGCACGAACTCGATGCTCACCCGAACGATCTAGAGGGAAAGGAACTCAGCGAGTCCGACCTGGCTTGCCTCGAGACGCTGGGGCTGTTGCAGCAGTTTCCTGCATTCCGTGAACGTGCGCTTGAAAGTCTCAACGAAGACGCGAATTCTTTTCCGCAAAACTTTGGGGCCAATAGTTTAGGGTAGGCGACTCGATCTGAAACGACCGCTTGCGACGTTGGCCAAAGCTCTCGCAGGCTCTCGGGATAAAAACGAGACTGCAGCCAGCGGTTTTCGTATGCCATCCTGAACGCCGGCGCGCAGTTGTGGCTCCGGTTGCACGGTCCCGTTCATGACAAACTCGGTCAAATTCGGGCTCCTGACCCTGCTCTCCTACCGGCGTCCTGTACTTGCTTTCCAATTGCCTGAGCAGCGCAACATCGGTTGCTTGGTGCTCTTCCGCCAGGCGCAGTTCATACCGCGCAAGGTAGTTGCGGTTGACTATTTCTCGCTGGATCGCCCTCTCGACATCGGAAAACGTGTATTCCGGATCTCCGTAGCAGGGGAATCGCAGTGTGTGTTTCAGGAACCGCACCTGAGCGGCA
>Ga0181520_10010558_pt1 | contig 12356 bp, 11 predicted proteins | sample PEATcosm2014_Bin_29_FD_132451 | JGI IMG/M metagenome (GOLD analysis project Ga0181520, IMG submission 132451) | Peatland microbial communities from MTU Mesocosm Facility, Houghton, MI, USA - PEATcosm2014_Bin02_30_metaG | ecosystem: Environmental > Terrestrial > Soil > Wetlands > Peat | place...
CCAGTCACAGGGTCTTACTCGGTCGATGCGAACTGCAAGGGCACACTTACAATAACGCCGAAAGGCGAGTCCGTATTGAATTTCAGCTTCGTGATTGTCGACTGCGGGAAGGAAATGCTGGCCCTTGAGACGGACGCGGACACGGCTGTCATAGGCACCCTGGTCAAGGACAATTGAGTAACGAAGACGGCATCTCTGCAGGAGCACTGACTCCGCAACTTTCATCACTCGAAAGAGGAGCGAATCCATGGGGCATAGTCGTTTCATTCGTTCGACCTCACTGATTATGCGCAATGACCACGGGATCGAAGTGTCGCCACAAGCCTGTGAACGCACCGCGGAAAAAGGGGTGACGCCATGAACCGCAATTTGACCGGCATTCTCGCATCGATTATGGTTTGCGTGGCCTTTGGGTTCCTGACGGGTTGCGGCAGCAGCAGTTCGAGTACGCCGCCTCCGCCTCCACCCACCATCGCGATCAGGGCGACCAGCGGATCGGGACAAACCGCAACCGTCCGTGAGGCCTTTACCAACAAGCTGGTAGCGACCGTGACCTCCAACGGAACAGCGGCCAGCGGAGTGACGGTTACGTTCACGCCAGTCCCGGGATCAGCCGGTCAGAGCTGCACCCCCTCCACCACCACAGTTGCCACGGCCTCCGATGGCACCGCGTCGATCACATGCACGGCAAACGCAACGCCCGGGGGCTACTCGGTAACGGCGGCGGCGACGGGAGCCACAGCAACGGCCAGTTTCACCGAAAGCAACACAGCACAGCAGAAGGCTCCCATCGTGTTCGTGTTCTATGTGAACGGGCTGGAAAATAGCGCCTCCGAAGGACCGGTTTACTACGGCGTCGCAGGCGCGGTGGGCTTTGACTTAAGCGGCAACGTCCTCGGCGGCGAACAGGACTATAACGACGGGCAAAACGGCTTCCCGTCACCGACCTACATAATCACGGCAACCGGCAGTTCAATGACGGTGAATCCAACCACCGGCACCGGGACACTCGTCCTTAACGTTTCGGCCAGCAACCCTAATGTCGGGGTGAAGGGCATCGAGACCTTCGCCGTTCAGTTCATCAACGCAAGTCATGCACTGATCACGCAGTTTGATGGATCGGCAACTTCCAGCGGAAGCTTCGACCTGCAGACGGCAACGAGTGGCGCCGGCGGCAATTTTGCCTTCACCCTCTCCGGGATAGACATCGCAGGCTTTCCGTTTGCGTATGGAGGCGTGTTCTCGAACACCGGCGGCACCATCCAGGGCACGTACGACGAAAATGATGCCGGGAAGGCGCTTGTGGGGAATACTCTCACAGCGACGGACAACGGCGTCGGAGCAGACGTGTATGGGCGGGGCAGCATCACCGGCTTCACGGATCCCAACAACGGCAACGAACCCATCTCGCTCGTCTACTACATTGTTGGTCCAGAAGTATTACGCATCATCGATATTGACCCCGACGATACTATGGCGGGTTCAGCCTACGGCCAGGGCAGCGTCACCTCCTTCGACAGCACAGTGCTATCAACGGACGTATTTGGCATCCTGGACAACACGGAGGACCAGCTCTTCGCCGCAGCGGGGCAACTCGTTGCCGCCAATACCGCCGCTGGAACGTTTAGCGCCACATTCACCGGTGAAGGCGATGATGACGAAGTGGGTACCGTCATGGCCACGGGTACCCCGGGCGGACTCACAGGCAACTACTCCTTTTCGAACACCGTGCCCGGTTATGGCAGCATGACCGGCGTCACGGGGTTGGGATCCATTCACACGCTCGGGCTGTATGCGACGGACCCAAAACTCAACCTTCTGGATCCCAACAACACCACGGCAGCCAACCTGGGAGCCGCTCTTGTCCTTGAATTGGATGATTTCGCCCAGGGCACGGGGATCGTGGTTCCGCAAGGGACCATCGCGTCCGACGGATCTGATCTCAACCATAGCTACGGCTTCGGGGCGCAGGCCTTCGCCGACAACGGCAGCTTCCCCGTGAACCCGGGCTGGGAGTTTGACTTCGTCGGGCAGGGAACGTTTGCGTCGCTTGTTTTCACGACCGGGACCGGCGGACCCCCTACTCCGGTAGATCTCAGCGATCCTTACGCGTCCTTCGTACCGGGCAAGCCGGGTGAGTACACTGCCGTTCCGATCGCGGGGACTGCGGCCGCACCTGACGCCGCAGGGCGATACGCCTTCCGGCCGGCCACTCCATTTGCCGTCGGACCCGTCGGGGGCGCTCAGGGTCCAACCGTCGACTTCACGGTGGTCCTGTACGAAGCTGGCCCGGGGCTGGTGTTCTCGATCGACGAGGACGCCGAGAGCCAATGGCTGGGCACCTTCCAGGAGGAGAATGCCAGCTCGCTGAAGGCAATGCACGTGAAGCGAGGACCGCTATTCAAGAGCCAAGCGAAACCGAAACGCTAACGAGGGACGGTCTCCCGCTCCCGCTCTCGCTCGCGTGCGTCGTCACGATTCACTCCCGTGAGTTGCGTATGGTACTGTAGTCCGACTGTGGTCCAATAACTGTGCTTTAGTGTCCTTTCAATGACTTTGTGTCGTTCCCGGCGGCGTCAAGTCGTTGAAATGTCGTGCTGTCGTTTACTCGGTTGGGCTCATAACCCAAAGGTCGGTGGTTCAAATCCACCCCCCGCAACCAACGCAATCATAAGGTTACGGGCAATGGGGCACTCGCAGCGACTGTCCAAAACTGTCCAATAAGGGGAACTGCCACACAGTTCCCCTTATTTATTGAATGGAGACCTTTTGATTGGCAGGCCTTTGCAAAAGGCGTTGCACGATGGGCCGATTGGCCTTGCGCTTGGCCAGGGCCGAGGCGTTGCCGTACTGGTCCATTGTGGTTGAGACGTGCGCGTGTCGCATGAGTTTCTGCTGTACGCCCACGGGTGCTCCGGTCTCGTCCAGCCACGCACGATATGTGTGACGGAACGTGTGAAACCCGATCCTGCCAAGTCCCAGCTTCAGACCTGTAGGAACCAGGTAGATGTCTTGCGGTGTCGGCACGACGTTGTAGTCACCGGCCAACACCCCGGGTGCGCCGCTCGCCATGAGTTCGGCGGCGTGGGCAATGAGGCGCTCAAACCAGGCCAATTTGTAATTGAATTTCGGCCCAGGCTGCGGATTCCCATTGGGGAGGTAGATGGAAGTGACCAGGACTCCCTGAACGGCCGCTTCAATGTAGCGAGCTTGATGATCTTCGGGATTTCCCGGCAAGCTTGTGCAGGTCAGCACGGGAACGTGGTTTCGCGCGAGAATGGCCACGCCGTTCCAAGAGCGCTCCCCTTGCCAGACTGCTTCGTAACCGAGAGTTCGAAGGGCATTCACGGGAAAAGCCTGCTGCTCTGCCTTGAGCTCTTGGAGACTCACCACGTCCGGCTCAGCTTTCGCTAACCAAGCCAAGAGGTTGTCGAGCCGCTTGTTAATGTTGAAGATGGCGACTTTCACCAAGTCCCTTTCCGTCCCTGTAATATAGGATGAACGACCCAGCACAAGGCCTCAAACTCTCATAAGGGCGGTTGCAGAAGAGGGGTCAGGACGATCAAATGAGAAATGTAATCTACGCAATCAACATTACCTTAGATGGCTGCTGCGACCACACCAAATTCAATCCCGATGAAGAAACGTTTGAGTATGTTACGCACCTCCTGCAGGATGCTGACACATTCGTCTACGGGCGCAAAACGTATCAATTGATGGTTCCTTATTGGCCCGATGTGGCGAAAAACCCTGCCGAGCAGACAAAAGCAGATTACGAATTTGCCAAGGCATTTGACGCCAACAAAATTATTGTTTTCTCACAATCATTAGCCAGCCCTGAAGGGGGAAAAACGAGAATTGTTCGTACGAGCCTTCACGACGAAATAGTTAAATTAAAACAAGAGCAAGGCAAAGATATTCTTACCGGTGGCGTAAGTATTCCTTCACAACTTGTAGAACTTGGTCTGATTGATGAATATCATTTTGTGGTTCACCCGATGGTTGTAGGAGAAGGGAGACGGTTGTTTGAAGGTATCAACCTGCAAGAGAAAGTACGATTAAAACTGGTTGAGTCCAAGACTTTTAAATCAGGATGTGTTGCGCTTCGCTACTTGAAACAGTGACAGGAAAACTGGTTGATATCCACCCGGCGAGTCGTTGCACTAAAGACCAGCCCGGCCTACGAATAGATACCAGGCGCCTCATGTCCAAGCTTCTGCACGTACTCAACGTACGACCCAGGATAAACAGTGGGATGGCGGTCCGTGCCGCTCTCACCGCCCAGCTCCAGCACACGTGAGCCCAGACCGCGAAGGAACATGCGGTCATGCGATACGAAGATCATGGTGCCTTCAAAATCCTTCAGGGCGTCCACCAGCATTTCCTTGGTCGCAAGATCCAGGTGATTGGTAGGTTCGTCGAGCACCAGGAAGTTCGGCGGGTTGTAGAGCATACGCGCGATTGCCAGCCGCGATTTTTCGCCGCCGGAGAGTGCGCGGATCTTCTTGTCCACGTCGTCGCCGGAGAACTGGAATGCTCCCGCCAGGTTCCGCAATGACCCGAGACCGTCTTGGGGGAAATCCTGTTGCAACTGTTCGATGACGGTGAGATCGGAATTGAGCACGTCCAGGGATTGTTGCGCGAAGTAGCCCATATACAGGCTGGCGCCGAGCCGCACGCTTCCGGCATCTGGAGCACTGGCCCCGGCAATCATTTTAAGAAGCGTAGTCTTACCAGCGCCGTTTCTCCCCATGACGGCCCAGCGTTCTCCGCGGCGGATGGTGAGATTGAACCCTTCGTAAATCACACGCGGGCCGTAACTCTTGTGCAGATTCTCAAGGACGGCCACCTGTTCGCCGGATCGCGGAGGAAGACGAAACTCAAACTTCACCACCAGGCGTTTTTTCGGCAACTCGATCTTCTCGATCTTGTCCAAGGCCTTAATCCGGCTCTGCACCTGGGCCGCTTTGGCCGCGTGCGTCCTGAAACGATCGATGAAGCGCTGCTCCTTGGCGAGCATGGACTGCTGCCGGGCAAATGCTGCCTGCTGATTGCTCTCCCGGATCGCTCGCTCGCGCTCGTAGAAGTCGTAGTCACCCGAGTACGTGATGATTTCGCCGCTATCAATCTCTGCAATCTTTGAGACCAGACGATTCATGAACTCGCGGTCGTGTGAGGTCATGAGCAGCGCGCCAGGAAATGACTTGAGGAACTGCTCCAGCCAGATGATGGATTCGATGTCGAGGTGGTTCGTCGGTTCGTCCATCAGCAATACATCCGGCATTCCGAGCAGGACGCGCGCCAGCGCAACACGCATTTTCCATCCCCCGGAGAGAGCGCCCACGTCGCCGTCAATCTGATCGTCTTTGAATCCCAGACCGTGGAGCACTTCACGGGCCTGCGATTCGAGCGCGTAACCGCCTAAATGCTCGTACTCCTCCTGAACCTGACCGAAGCGATCAAGGATGCGATCCATGTCATCAGCCTTGTCGGGGTCGGACATTTCCCGCTGCAAGGCTTCGAGTTCGTGGTGTAGTTCGCCGACGCGTCCGCTCCCGGCGATCGCTTCATCCAGAACCGAACGGCCCTGCATTTCCTCGACGTCCTGGCGAAAGTAGCCGATCGTCAACTTCTTGGGGACAGAGACCGCGCCCTCGTCGGGAGTTTCCTCGCCGACCACCATACGGAATAGCGTTGTCTTGCCCGACCCATTGGGACCGACCAGTCCGACTTTTTCGCCGGGATTCAACTGAAACGAAGCATCCACGAAGAGCAACTGCTTGCCATACTGCTTATTGATGTTTGAGAAAGAGATCATTTTGAAGGAGGAACTCGCGGTACGCGCCTGTTCCAGTGTAGCGTGGACAGAAAATTGCCGGCCAGCGCTGGCACTTTGGATTATCGAAGGTTTGCCCGTGATTCAGAGGAATCGATTACTGCCTGAAAGCCGACTTCCCGTTACCAATCAGGGTCGATGAGTGACGCGGCGATTTCGCACTCGTCGCGATTGTCGTAGCGAGCCGACTGGGATCAGTGAACAGAAATCATGGATCGCAAAATCCACACTTGACATTGACAGATTATCCACTACCATATGGTTGTGGATAAATTAGGTACAACGTTTGCGGCTTTGTCTGATCCGACCCGGCGGGCAATGATCGAACGACTCTCGCATGGGCCTGCCTCTGTCCATGGATTGACGGAGCCGTTTGCACTCTCACAGCAGATGATTTCAAAACATATTGCCTACCTGGTGCGGGCGCGGATTGTGATCAAGACGAAGCGTGGGCGAGAGAGTGTGTGCACGCTTAGGCCAGAGGCGATTAAAACAGTCCGCGACTGGGCGTTTAACTATCGCCGATTCTGGGAAGAGAGCTTCGACAAACTGGATGTAGTTGTAAATCAAATGAAGAAAGAGGAGGTCAGAGATGACAGAAAACACGGTTAGCGAAATTGAGCGGATGGTTGTCACAAGAGTTTTTGATGCCCCACGCGAGTTGGTGTGGAAGGCGTGGACAGACCCGAAGTACGTGATGCAGTGGTGGGGACCGAAGGGCTTTACTGCGCCGGTTTGCAAGATGGATTTTCGCGTGGGAGGAAAATTTCTCTGCTGCATGAGGACGCCGGATGGGCAGGAGTTCTGGAATGCGGGTGAATACCACGAGATTGTTCTGCACGAGAAGATCGTTTCCTCCATGTACTTTTCGGACTCGAAGGGAAACAAGGTTGAGCCCACGCAATTAGGAATACAACATGAGGCTATAGACGGTGCGTACGACGTGACCATCTTTGAGGATTTTGGAGACGGCCAGACGAAACTCACCTTCATTGGAAACGAACCCATGGAGAGCGCAAAAGATAGCGGTCAATTGGAGGGCTGGAACCAGATACTCGATAAAGTTGCTGCAGTTGTTACGAAGCTAGCGCAGGCGAAATAAGAAGTTGGAGTTTTGATGATTGTCATGCGCGAGATCTGAACATAAAGCAACGCGGGTCCGTTCCGGAAACCTAAGGGTGGGCGGGGCGGGTGGCCCGGCTTTCAAACTGCAGAAGCCACCACAGATGCGGGTGCCCCGTCCTTCGCGTAGGCGAAGGGCGGGTACGACGACGGTATACACAACGGGTGGTGTAGAACGGACAGGAGTTGCGCCGGCAGAATCGCCCACCCTTGCAAAAAACGCAAGGATGGGGCACCCTCCGTCGGAATGGTGCAATGCAAAGATGGGCCACCCGCCCCTCCACGGCTCAGTTGGGAGAAAGAAAATCGGTGGCGCAAACGCCAGTGGTGCCCAGCTTTCCAACAAAAGGAAAGCTGGGGCAGCCTCAGTTAGTATGGTGACGGCAAAGGTGGGCCAGCCCCCGAGGAATATATGAATTGTGAACGTCTACAAATCGTGGCGCTGAGAGAAGCTATACTCTCGCTCATTTTGTTTGCGGTTGCCCCGATCGGACTTCTCGCGCAGACTGCCACGATCCATGTTCGGGTACTTGACGGACGAACGGGAAAAAACCTGTCAGGAATGAATCTGGCGTTTGTGGATTACCGTACCGATCCTGATGGGATGCCCCATGCTGATCTCAACGGGCGAATGATTGTGAAGGCCTCAGCGGACGGCGATTCATACATTGCGAACCCGAACGCTCATGGAGTTTTGGTTTTTGACATATTGGGCAATAGGAATCGGGTTTGGACAACGTGCACACGGCAAAAGCTATACGATCGTGATACGCGGACATATGGAAATGAACATCTCTATCCGGTTTCTACAATCGTCGCTTCAGGCTTCGTGGCCAGAAATGATTGCGGCAGAAGAACCGCTTCAGCAGGGCCCGGTGAACTTGTTATTTTTATTCGCCCAGTGACTTGGTGGGAAAAATTTATCTGGATTTTTGAGTCATGAAACTGCAGATTAACTCCCACATACTCGGATAACCTGGGGTTTTTTTATCGGCGTTCATCCGCGTTCACTGGGGGCACCAACCGGATTCGCCCTGGAAAGACTACGAGATGCGAAAAGGCTTTACAAGAAAACCACAAGCCGACGAGCCCGCGACGCCAGGCAAGAACTACATCACGCGGAGCGGCCTGCAGCGCCTCAAAGATGAGCACCGGTTTCTGCTCACCAGAGAACGCCCGGCCGTGACGGAGGTGGTGGCGTGGGCTGCCAGCAACGGCGATCGCAGTGAAAATGCCGACTATCAGTACGGCAAGCGGCGGCTGCGGCAGATCGATGGGCGGATTCGCTTTCTCACGAAGCGAATCGAAGCCGCGGAAGTGGTGGACCCGGAAGCTCCGAGAGCGGGACAGGCGGCGAGGAGGGCATTCTTCGGAGCGACCGTGCGCTATGCCAATGCCGCGGGAGCGGAGCGAGTGGTGAGCATCGTGGGCACGGACGAAATCGATCTCAACCGCAACCACATCAGTTGGGTGTCACCGCTGGGGCGCGCGTTGATGAAGTCGGCAGCGGGTGACAGCGTAGTCCTTCAATTGCCGGGCGGCGCAGAATATCTGACCGTGCTGGACGTGCGTTATGAGCGCATTCCTGTGGAACCGTTCCGTGAACCAACTGGGTCCGAGGCCTCGGCAAAGGGACTCCCTCGCCGACGCTCACCTGACGAAGAAGAGACGAAACGGGGCTAGGTGCCGAAGACGACGCGTGTGCCGGTGGAAGGCATGACGAGCTTTTCGGGCATCTCGCGCTGGATTGCCATTATGGTGCGGAAGCCGGTGCAGTGCATGGGAATCAAGTAGTCCGGGTTGATCTTCTTCATCGCTTCCACGGTCTTGGTGATGAGTTCATCAGGATAGGGGGCCAGGTGCCACCCGCCGACAACGGCGTGGACCTTCTCGATCCCAGTGGATTTCTGGATCTGGCGGACCGAGTTGATGATGCCGGCGTGGCCGCACGATGAGATCACGACGAGTCCCCGGTCTTTCACGTTGTAAGCGGTGGCGTGCTCGCCCCAGAAGATGTCTTTCACCAACTCGCCCGGCTTGGCTTCCATCTTGACTGTGCCGGGAGGGAAGTGGAAGGTGGCGTCGCATGCGGAGCCGGGCGCGCCGGCTTCGAGGCGAGCTGCCGGAGGAGACATCTCGAAATCGGTGATTCGCGCGATGTGGCCTGAGGTGAAGGCGTGGCCCGCCACTACGGTGGGCTCCTCCGCGATTACGACCTTCAACCCTCGCGCTTCCAGTTCATCCCGCTTGAGCTCACCGTAGTCGAGTTTATTGCCGTCGGGCTGCATCACCCAGCGATGGCAGAACGTATCGCGACCTCCGGCAAAAAGAGTGAGCCCTGGTTTGGCCTGTCCGTGGAGGGCCTGCGCCAAGTCGGGCAGGCCACCGTAATGATCCTCGTGCCCGTGGCTGATGATCAGGGCGTCGGCCGTGGTGGGATCTACTTTCAACCCTTTGAAATTGTTTGTGAGCGTGCGGGGCGTGAGCGCGAAGTCCAGCAGGATCTGTTTTTCCTCTGCGCCTCGGAAGGACTCCAAGTGAAAGGCCAGCCCATGTTCCGACAACAGCGAGACCTCTGAGCCGTAGGGATGAGGCAAAGTATTCCGAGTGATCGTGAGCTTGCCGATTTTCCCGCCCCGGGCGAAGACGTCGTAAATGTTGTCCACCAGGTTGGTGACAACGAGGCGGTCAGTGGTGGGAATTTCCTTCGGAGCATCAAGGAAACTTCCGAAGCGGCCCGTGCCGCCCACTAGGAACGTTCCGCCTGCTATGGCTCCCAGCTTCAGGAATTCGCGCCGGTGCATGATTGCCCCCCTTCATCTGACCCGAGAGTGCCTTCTTTGGGTTCGAAGACGGTAAACATTGTAACCCCAAAGGACTTAGTCCTCTCTCGACACAACTAAGATAACAATGGTAAACGTAATAAGATAATAAACGCACAGCGCAATAGTATAACTACAGCACAACACAAATCGAACCACTGATTGAGTGCTTGCACCTTTTCTTGGGTATATGGTGGAAACAGGTGATCGATAGCCACGTCCGGTGGAGATATCAGGACCGACTTGGCGTGCGTGAGAGAATCGTAGCCATATTTCCCGTAGTAGTTCCCGATGCCGGACGTTCCCACTCCCCCGTAAGGCATAGATTCGATGAACAAGAATACGTTGGTCTGATTCACAGCACCCCCGCCGAACGAAAGCGATTGCAACACTCGGTCGATTGCTTGCTGGTCGCGGCTGAACACGTAACCGGCGAGTGGTTTGGGCAACGACTTGATCTTTGCGAGAAGCTCGCCGAGGTCGGAATAGGTGAGGATAGGCAAAAGCGGCCCGAAGATTTCATCTTCCATGATTTTGTCGGACCACGAAACGGGATACAGAATGGTCGGGTCGAGGTAACGGGCCGGAGCATCGAACTTTCCGCCGTAAACCACCTTCTTGGGATCGATCATGGATGCAAGCCGATTCACAGCGGTAGGGCTGATGATCCGCGAGTAGTCCGGCTTGCTTTTGGGGTCAGTGCCGTAAAGTTCGACGACAGCTTTCTTGCAATCCGCTACGAACTCCTCTGCCACGGACTCGTGAACGACGGCATAGCCCGGCGAAGTGCACCACTGTCCTCCCCACGCCATCGCACCCCAGGCGATTTTCTTCGCGGCATCCGGCAGGTTCGCGGTCTGATCGACAATCGCGGGATTTTGTCCTCCTAATTCGAGCAGTACTGGCGTGAGGTACTCGGCCGCCGCTCGCATGACTGCCTTTCCAGCACCTACGCTCCCAGTGAGAAACATGAAATCAAAAGGAAGTTCCAACAGCTTCGTGACTACTTCGCGGGCACCAAACACAGCGGTCAGAGTTTCCGGTTCGAAATACTTGGGGATCAATTCCAGGAGCAACTCATCGGTAGCCAGCAGCGCCTCAGAGAGCTTCAACATGCACGGATTTCCCGCTGAAAGGGCAGCCACGGCGGGGCGCAGGGACAACAAAAGCGGTCCATTGAAAGGACAGATGATCAGCGTAACGCCATAAGGCTCGCGGTACACCATTCCCTTATGCCCTGATGCAGCGAGGAACTTTGGAAGAGGTGCTTCGACCGGTCTCATCCACTCTTTGAGTTGTGACTTTGCAAACTCGGCGGTTGCGATAGACCCTGACACCTCGAAGACATTCTCCTGGGATGCAGTCTTGAAGTCCCTACGCGAGCCGTCGGCAAAACGTTGATAGTGATCCTTGAGCATGCGGATAAGGCGATCCAGTTGATCGATTCTCCATTCATAAGTCTTGGTGACATCTGTGGCGAAGTATGCCCTCTGTTTTTCGAACAAGGTTCGAACAGGGACTCCTTCTGCCGTTGGCTGAGTGGATTTTCTTGAAGCGTGACTCATCTCGGTTTGTGCTAACGGATTCATATATTTCTCCTTGCGGTCGTGCCGGTGTCATCTCCGAACACGTTCGGGTATCCCCGCGAAATCACCCATCTGGTTCTCTTCCGTCCGTTGTGAATGCAATACTTCACTTCGCCGGCGTAACCTGACCAGCATCGTTATTCATGACCGGCACCATTCGAAACCGGGCCTTCCCAGCCATCATCTTCGCGTAGGCAGCCGGCGCTTGTTCCAGCGGCACGGTCTCGATCATGGCGGAGACTCCGCTCAGCGCACTGAATCGGAGCGTCGCGTCACCAGTCGCCGGGTTCCCCGTCAGGGAGCCTGCTAACTTGCGCTCCCCAAATATGAGATCCATGCTCGTGATCTCGATCGGATCGGGTCCAACCCCGACGTCAATGGAGACGCCGCCCGGACGCAGACCCTTGAAGGTCGTGGCGACCGTCTTGCCTCCGGAAGCCGTGATCAGAATGACCTTGGCTCCGCCGAGGGCCTGAAGAGCCGCATTGGGATCAGTAGCGGCACTGTCGATGTAGTGGTGAGCACCCAGCCTCTTGGCCAGTTCTGCGGTTTCGTTGCCCCGACCCACCGCCGCGACCTCGAACCCCATGCGCCGGGCGTATTGCACACCCAAATGACCAAGGCCGCCGATACCGAACACAGCGACAAGGTCGCCGGCCTTTGCGGGTGCATTTCGCAGGGCGTTGAACGTTGTAATTCCTGCGCACAGTAGCGGTGCTGCAGCGGCTTTTCGCGGAGCGCAGCCGAAACCTAGAGACCAGCTTCTGGCGCTTGCTGAATTTTCGTCTGCATATCGCGAGCAACTGTCTCAATGAATGTGGCGATGATTTAGTGCCAACCGAGGGCTGGGGCGATCGAAGTCAGAACTGCCTCCATGACGTGCGCATTGTAGGCAACACCGAGTTGATTTGGGATGGTTAGCAGCAACGTGTCGGCCTCCGCGATCGCCTCGTCTTTCCTAAGTTGCTCGATGAGAATCTCCGGTTCAGC
>Ga0181520_10010563_pt1 | contig 12350 bp, 10 predicted proteins | sample PEATcosm2014_Bin_29_FD_132451 | JGI IMG/M metagenome (GOLD analysis project Ga0181520, IMG submission 132451) | Peatland microbial communities from MTU Mesocosm Facility, Houghton, MI, USA - PEATcosm2014_Bin02_30_metaG | ecosystem: Environmental > Terrestrial > Soil > Wetlands > Peat | place...
GGTTCGCGCCGTGGTCGATCTCCTGGCGGGCGGGGTCCGCGTCGAACCACGCCACCGTCTCCTGGATGCCCGTCGAGAACGGGACCGTAGCTTTGAAGTCGGGCACGAGGCTGCGCAGTTTGGCGTTGTCGAACACAGCGCTGTGCGCCTTGTCTCCCCACAAAGAGCCCTGCTCGGCATGGTCCGAGGCAATGATCCCCTCGCTCGGCACGTGCAGGATCCTCGGCTCTGCACCTGCCGCTCTCCCGACGAGCTCGTAGATCCGGTTCCAGGTGAGGGCCTCGTCCGAGGTGATGTGGAAGTCCTGGCCGATGGCACCGGCGTGCCCGAAGAGACCGAGCAGGCCCTTGGCGAAGTCGCTGTTGTGGGTCAAGGTCCAGATGCTGGTCCCGTCCCCGGGGACGATGATGCTCGCTCCTCGTCGCATCCGGTCGATGATCGTGAAAGGCTTCTCCCAGCTCCCGACGGCAACGGGTATCTGGGAGGGCCCGTAAGTTAGCGACGGCCTGACGATGGTCGCGGGAAACCCTGTTTCCCCTTGTGCCCTGCGGAGGACCTCCTCGCAGGCGATCTTGTCGCGCGCGTACTGCCAGTACGGGTTCAGCCTCGGCGTCGACTCGGTGATCATCCAGTGCGACGGGGGCTTCTCGTAGACCGAGGCCGAGCTGATGAAGACGTACTGGCCGGCATCCGCGAACACGCGGATGTCCTGAACGACCTGGCTCGGTTGGTATGCGACCCATTGGACGACGACGTCGAAGGCAAGTCCGTTGAGGGCAGTTCTGACTTGTTCCTCATCGGCTGCGTCAGCGGTCAGCACGCGCTCTTCCGAGACGACCGTCGCAAGCTTGGAACGGCCCCTGTTCAAGAGCCATAGATCATGGCCGGCTGCGACCGCTGCGTCAGAACACGCCGAGCTGATGAGACCTGTCCCGCCGATGAACAAGACGCGCATGCAGAGCTCCTTCGGGCCAGGTGGGAGGTGGGCTGGAAAGAGGCTACCTGCCTTCGAGGAGTTCCGAGCTGCCGTCAGGCGAGCACCAATTCTCGGGGAACGATCGACCGCACCACGAGGCTGGCGCCCGCGCACTCAGGCGTCAGCCGTGCTGTCAGAATCACGCCCGTGCGGATTCGCGCCTTCGTGCTGTTGGTGGCGGTCATCGGCTCAGTTGTCTCCCTGCCGGCGGCGCAGCCCGTCGCGGCAGTCGCCGTATCGCAGTGGTGGGTGGCGCTCGCCTTTTCCAACCGCGAGCTCGGCGCGGTGGTCGAGGGCAGCGGTGTTCAGCAAGCCGCGCGGTGCGAACTGTCGCTCTACGCGACCTCCAATGGCGGGGTCACCTGGGCGCCCCCTCTAGTGCTGAGCCACACCGCGTCGTGCAGCGCCGGCGGCTCGACTGACGAGATGGCGATCACCACCGACGGCAGCTGGTTCCTCGCCACCCCACAGGGTCTGTTCCGTGGCCGAGTAGGTCGTCCGGGCTTCGAGCTGATCAGGCCCGCCCGTCTCGTGGCATCTGAACCGTCCTACGCCGTCTGCTCGGTGGCGACCTCCGGCACAGCTGTCTTCGTAGTTCTCGCGCATGGCTGTGGGCTGAGATCGGCAGGCGTCGTACTGGCCTCGGGCGACGACGGAGCTACCTGGACCAGGTCGAGAGACATGACGCTCAAGTCGCTGGACGAGGCGAATCTCTTCGACGCCGCTCCGCCGGAGAGCCTGGCTGTAGCGGGGCCTCGGAGCGCTTGGCTGATCGGGTCGAGGACTTCGCCGAGTGCTCGCGGCGCCACCGGGTCACTGGCGGTGGCGCGAACCTTTGACGCCGGCCGCACCTGGCAGGTGACGACGTTGCCGTGCGGAACGGACGAGATCGCCGGGTTGCTCACCGTTGTCGGGCACTACCTCGCGGCGCTGTGCCTCGGCGGGCCGAGCGCCGGTTTTGCGCCGATGGAGGTCGTGACCTCCGATGACGCCGGCGCGAGCTGGACTGAGCGTTGCAACAACGGCCCACGGGGTATTTCGCGGATCGTCGGGGCCTGCCCGGGCTTCGGCTATCCGGGCGCGATGGCTGCGACGGCGAACGGCGTTCTCGTGATGGCGACCGGCTACCCGATAGGCGGTGTCGAGGCCTCCCTCAACGCAGGCCGCACCTGGAAGCTCGTCCTCAGATCGGCGGCGACCTTCCTCACCTTGTCGCAGGGAGGAGGCACGGTCTGGGTTCTCGGTCTCGGGCCGGCGAGCCCTGGCTTGAGACTGGCCGAGTCCACGAACGGCCGGAGATGGCATGCAGTGGTGCTGCCCGGGTTGCACTGAGATGGTGGACGACGCGTGTGGGCGGTCGGCCTTGACTCTCACTTTGGATGAGGCCGCACGGTTGGAGTAGCCAGGCGACCTCCCGCGCACGAGGGAGTCGACCGTGGAGCTGATGAGCACAGGTGAGCCCGCCCTCCGCCGGCGGAAATCAAGGCCGTCCCCGGCCTCGAGCTCTGTCTCGCCAACGGTGTCGCTGCGGCGACCATCCCGCCCCTAGCAAAAGGGCCGGCCCTGCCCGAAAGCGCCATGGTGGGCGCAGACCTGGGCGGCGACGGACATGGCAGAGCTCATCACGACCCCGAGGTCGTCGCCGCGCAGCACTCCTGCGAGAACCGTGCCGATCACGGCGTCGCCGGCACCCAAGGTGTCGAGCGGCGTGACCGGCTCGGCGTCGGCGTGGACGGTCTCGCCATAGGCGGTCGAGATCGAAGCGCCACGGGACCCTTCGGTTATCAACAAGACTTCCGGTCCGGCGCGCAGGACTTGTCTCGTGAGCTCGTGCACGCCGTCGGTGTCGAGCCCTGTCCCCGAGAAACAGGCCATCCAGACCTTGTCTAGGAGGGGCTCCCAGTACTCGCTCGGCCGGTCGGAGAAGTCGAAGGAAAGACGCGCGGCACTCGCCATGTCCTCCATCTGCTCCTCGGTGCCGCTGCGCGCGCCCGAGTGGACACAGTCGAATTGTTCGAGATACTCGAGGTCTCTCGCGTCGAGGACGAACCGGGACACGCCGAGTCCGTAACCGACAAAGCGGCGGTCGCCGCCGTCGAGCTCGACGACCGAGTAGGCGTTCGGTCCCTCGACGATCCGCAGGCGCTCGGTCCTCACGCCTTCGCTGTCCAGTGCCGCCTTGATGGCGCGCCCGGCCTCGTCGGTGCCGATGGCCCCGAGGTAGGCCGCGTCCATGCCTGCCTTGCGAGCCGCCACGGCCACGTTCAGGGCATTGCCGCCAGGAAAGGCTCGTCCCAGCGACGGGTAGATATCGGACACGTTGTCGCCGACGGCTGCTAACGCCTTCATCGCATGTCCTTGACCGTTGAGCGCGGATCGGACCTCGTGCCGCGCCGATCGAACATGTTGTCCGGACCGCTCGACAAGGCGTGAAGGATCAGGGAACGACAAGTATCGGGAAGCGTCCCCGCGCCAAGAGCTGTCGCGGGACGCCGCCGAGGTGCAGGGCCGGATGGGCCGATCGTCCGACGACCACGAGGTCGGCCTTGCAGTCCTCCGCGAGCTGCTCGAGCTCCGCGGCCACCTCTCCGCTGCGGCAGGTGAAATCACCGCGGACACTCGCCTGGCCCAATTCCTGGGTCACGAACTGCGCTAGGCGCTCGTCGCTCTCAGCATCACTGACAAGGGGCACAGGGGCAAAGAACCCGCCGAGGGCCGCCGCCCCGGGCACGTGGGAGACAAAGCAGGCATGGACGCAACCCTGTTCACGCACCGCCAAGCCGACGGCCATGGCGAAAGCGCGGTAGCTCGGATCAGAACCGTCCGTCCCGACGACGATGCTCCTTAGGGCCATGCCCTACTCTCGCGCAGCTGGCCCTGTCGGTCCGGGACGGCCCGAGCCGATCAGTTCGCCGGGCGAGGTGCCATCCCCGGTCCGGCCGGCCACGCCGTTCCCGTCACCAGCCTGGGCAACAATTGCGACCAGGTCGTCGGGCGCGGGCCTCGCCTCGCCACCCTCGTGGATCTTCGGTCCGTGGCCGCGGTGGAGGTGCGCCTTCTGGGCGATCGACTCGTCGTCGACGTGGATGAACTTCCCACCCCTGAGCGCCGAGGCAATCGCCGCTATCACGCACATGACCACTGCGAAGCCCAATATCAGGACAAGGGCGTCCTTGAACGATGGGCCGATGAGATGGGGGAAGAAGGACCGGCCTGTGATGGCGGCAGCCTGACCGGCGGGGAGGTGGTTGAGCACCGCCGGGCCCAGCAGGCTCTTGAGCGGGTTGTAGCCCAGGAACGCCGCAAAGATGTAGCCGAGAGGCGGCATGTGGGAGAGCTGGGTGGCGACTGCCGCAGGGACGCCGTGGGCGACGAGACCATGCAGCATGGCTGAGGGCACCTTGTCGTTCAGCCCGACCACGAGCAGGGTGAAGAACAGCCCCATCGAGAGCGGGAGGCCCGTCTGGGCGAAGGTCACGCGCATGCCCGAGGCTGCGCCGCGGTAGCGGGCCGGGACCGAGTTCATGATCGAGGAGGTGTTCGGCGAGGCGAACAGACCGCCGCCGATCCCTGAGACGAACATGACTATGGCGAAGGGCGTGTAGGAGAAGTTGGCCGGGAAGGTCATCATCACCCCGTACATGGCGGCGGTGAGCAGCATCCCGGAAGTCGCGAAGAGCCGAGCGCCGTAGCGGTCCGAGAGCCTGCCCGAGATGGGCCCTGAGACCACGAAGCCGAGCATGAACGGGAGCATGTAGATACCGGCCCACAACGGAGTGCGGGCGAAGCTGTACCCGTGCTGTGGCAGCCAGATGCCCTGGAACCAGATCATCAGCATGAACTGGAGACCGCCTCGACCTACGCCGCTCAGGAAGTTCGCCGCGTTGCCGGCGGCGAAGGCCCGGATGCGGAAAAGCGACAGGCGGAACATTGGCTCGGCCACCCTCGTCTCGATGAAGGCGAAGAGGATGAGGAGCGCGAGACCGCCGAAGATCATCTCCAGCACGAACGGATCCCCCCATCCGGTGAGGGAGTGGCCGTAAGGCTTGATGCCGTAGGTGACGCCGGTGAGGACCATTATCAGGCCCGCGGCGAACGAGACGTTCCCGAGCCAGTCGATCCTCGCCCTGATGCGGATGCCGATCTCCTTCAGTTTCAGGTAGGCCCAGACGGTGCCGAAGGCCCCGACCGGCACGTTCGCGAGGAACACCCAACGCCATCCGACCTGGGAGAGCAGCCCACCGACGAGGATTCCGAGGAACGATCCCATGATCCCCACGACCATGTTCATCCCGAGCGCGAAACCGAGCTGCTCGGCGGGGAAGGCGTCGGTGATGATGGCGGCCGAGTTCGCCATGAGGAGCGCTCCGCCCACGGCCTGGACCATCCGCAGGATGACGAGCTCGAGCGCTCCGCTGGTGCCCGTGCTCCAGACCGTCGACAGCAGAATCGCCGAGACGGTGAACCAGGCGAAGCCGAGGTTGTACATCCTCACGCGCCCGAACATGTCGCCGATGCGCCCGACAGTGACCACGACCGCCGCCGACACCAGGCTGTAGCCCATCATGATCCACAGCAGGTACGGGAAGCTGGCCGCCTGTAACGGGTTCAGGTGGATGCCACGGAATATGACCGGGAGGGCGATGATGAGGCTCGTCCCGTTCATCGTCGCAAGCAGCATCCCGATGGTGGTGTTGGACAGGACCACCCACTTGTACCGGGGCCCCACGACAGTCGAACGAGTGGGCGTCAAGAGGCTCACTTTGGCTTCTTCTCCTTTGGTTCGCGGTGGTCCCCCGTCACTTCCGGCTTCTCCTCAGAGCGCTCGGTCGCGAACGACTCGAGCAGGGTCACAGCTCGTTCGAGCGCGGCACGGTCCGCCTTGGAAAGGGCGCGTACGTGCCCCGAGAGCCAGGCGTTGCCGATGCGGGCGCGCCGCTCGAGAAGTTCCGTGCCTTCGGGCGTGGACACGAGCTGGACACCCCTGCGGTCGGCAGGATTCATACGGCGGGCGATGAGACCTGCAAGTTCGAGCTTGTCGGCAAGTCGCGTAGCGGCCGGGGAAGGCAGGCCCTCGATCTCGGCGAGGTTGCCGACGCCGAGCGGGCCACATCGGACAACGGTGGCGAGCGCGGAGAACTGCGCGATCGTGAGCTCCGACGGGTCCACCCGGCGAAGCTGACGTGAGAGGCGGACCATCGAGAGTCGTAAGCGGGCCGCCAGCGCGCGGGAGGCGTCCACCTCGTCTTTCGTGCCCGCCATCTCGTTCATCGCACCGACGCCTCTTTCCGGGCCGCCCAGCCGCCTAGCCGTTGTCGTTTCGCCCACCTCGCTGGCCGAAAGCACCTGACCCTGGCTAATGTGCCGACATTATTATATATCGGCAGCATCAATCCAAACCTGAGGTCGCGAGGCTGATGAGCACCGCTGCCACCGACGTCGGTGACAGGTCGGCGGAGGGCAGATGAGCACCGCCGCGCCCTTCGTCGTCATGTCGAAGCCGGTCGGGCCTATATGCAACCTCGAGTGCGGGTACTGCTATTACCTGGGGAAAACAGAGCTCTTTGCGCCCGGGGAGCATTTCCGGATGAGTCCTCAGGTGCTCGAGTCGTACGTCTCGTCGTTCATCGCCTCGAGCCCCGGGCCGATCGTGCACTTCGGCTGGCACGGCGGGGAGCCGACCCTGGCGGGGATCGAGTTCTACCGCCAGGTCGTGGCACTCCAGGACCGGTACCTGCCTGAAGGTTGGCGCTGCATCAACAACATCCAGACGAACGGGACACTGCTCGACGCCCGGTGGTGCAGCTTTTTCGCCGAGCACAACTTCGCCGTGGGGCTCAGCATCGACGGGCCGGCGAGCGTGCACGACGCGTCTCGTCCCGACCGGCGGGGGCGGCCTACCCATGAACGGGCGATGAGAGGCCTTCGCCTGCTTCGCGCCGCGGGCATCGAACCGGACGTGCTCTGCACGCTCAACGCGCTGAGTGCCGCCCACCCGACCGAGGTCTACCGGTTCTTCGTCGACCACAAGGTGCAGTGGCTGCAATTCCTTCCGGTGGTCGAGAAGGCACCGGGCGGCGTGTCGGAACGCTCCGTGAGGCCAGAGGCGATGGGGGAATTCCTCTGCACGGTCTTCGACGAGTGGGTCCGCCACGACATCGAGCACATCGGCGTACAGAACTTCCTCGAGTGCTTCCTCGTCGTCACGGGCAAGCCGGCCAACCTCTGTGTGATGTCGAGGACCTGCGGACGGGTCCTGGCCATGGAGCACGACGGAAGCGTCTACTCCTGCGACCACTTCGTCGATCCCGCTCATCGCCTCGGAGATGTGACGCGCGACGGGCTGGCGGTGCTCGTCGACTCGCCCGTGCAGACCGCTTTCGGGCAGGCGAAGAGCGACTGCCTGCCGCGGTGCTGCCGGGAGTGTCCGGTGGGCTTCATGTGTCACGGGGGCTGTCCGAAGGACCGCCTGGCGACCACGCCCGGTGGCGAGGAAGGCCTCAACTACCTCTGCGCCGGGTACAAGCGCTTCTACAGTCATGTGCTGCCTTATCTAAGACAGATGGCGGCCCTGGCCCGCAAGGGCCGGCCCATCTTCGCGATCAGCGCGGAGCTCGAGGCGTCCGAGCGCGAGGACCAGTTGAGATGGCGCAGCACCGGGCGCAACGACGGGTGCCCGTGCGGCAGCGGCCGGAAGTACAAGCAGTGCTGTCTTGCGACCAGGCGGCGCTGACCAATCCGCCGTCTGGTCCTCAGGCCAGTTCCGGCTCCATGACGATGGCTCCGCAGGGGCACTCGGACACACAGATCCCGCACCCTTTGCAGTAGTCGTACTCGAAGCGGTACCGGCTGCCGAAGCCGAGCTTCACCACTGCGTTGTCGGGGCAGACCCCGAAGCAGTTGTCGCACTCGAAGCAGTTCCCGCACGACATGCAGCGGCGCGCCTCGAACAGGGCGTTGGTCTCGTCGAGGCCCTGAACGATCTCGTCGAAGGTCGAGGTGCGGCGCGCGACCTCGAGACGAGCACGTTCGGTCCTCGGTGCGTCGGCGTAGTACCAGGTGTTCAACAGCTCGAAGTTGGCCAGCTCATGGCGAGCGGGCACCTCGAGTCTCTCGCCGCGTAGCCAGGCGTCGATCGCCCGGGCCGCCTTCTTCCCGTTCCCGACGGCGGTCGTTACGGTCCGGTCGACGGGCAGCACGTCGCCGCCTGCGAACACCCCCGGGCGTCCGGTCATGAGGTCAGGCCCCACCTGGACCGAACCGTCGGCCACGACGACCTCGGGCATGCTCTCGAGCAGGGCGAGATCGGAGTCCTGGCCGAGGGCGAGGACGACACAGTCCGCGTCGAGCTCCTCGAATTCGCCTGTCGGCTGCGGGAAGCCCGTCTCGTCGAGGGCCATCTTCTCGATGACGATGCGACCCTTGTCGAAGTCGACGTCCGCGATGGTCGAGAGCCACTTCATGAGCACGCCTTCTTCGACGGCCTCCTCGACTTCGATGTCGTGGGCGGGCATCTTCTCGCGGGTTCGGCGGTAGACGACCACGGCATCGGTGGCGCCCAGGCGCTTTGCCGTGCGTGCGGCGTCCATCGCCGTGTCGCCGCCGCCGTAGATGGCGACCCGTCGTCCGAGGCTCGGAGGCTCGATCCCCTCCATGGAGTGCAGCAGGGACACGGCGTCGATCACGTGTGCCGAGTCACCCGCGGGCAGGTAGGCACGCTTTCCGAGCTGGGCGCCCACCGCGATGAACACGGCGTCGAAGCCGCCGGTGCGCATCTCTTCGGGCACGTCTGTCACCTTGTGCCCGAGCTCCACCTCGACGCCGAGAGCACATATCCGCTCGATCTCCGCGTCGAGGACGGCACGGGGGAGGCGGTACTTCGGGATGCCGAAGCGCATCATGCCGCCGAGGGCCCATCCGGCCTCGTAGATAGTCACGGCGTGGCCCATCCGACGCAGGTGGTAAGCCGCCGACAGCCCGGCCGGGCCCGACCCGATGACGAGAACATGCTTGTCCGACGGCGGCGCCACGAAACCGAAGGACCAGCCGTGCTCGATGGCCTGATCGCCCAGGAAGCGTTCCACAGCGTTGATGCCGACCGCCTCGTCGAGCTTGGCCCGGTTGCAGGCGGTCTCGCACGGGTGGTAGCAGACACGGCCCATGATCGCCGGCATCGGGTTGTCCTCGACCAGGCGGCGCCATGCCTGCTCGTAGTCGCCCTCCTCGACGTAGTAGAGCCAGCCCTGGATGTTCTCCCCGGCAGGGCAGCCGTCGTTGCACGGCGGCATCCGGTCGAGGTACACGGGGCGATCGACACGCCACGAGCCGGTCTTGTTGGCAAGGCTCGTGCCCACGTCCAGGGTGATTGCAAAAGGCTTGTCCATCACGCCACCTCGTTTGTGAGAAGGCCGAAGCGATCGATGTTGCGGTTGGCCATCTGCTGGAGCCGACCCACGATGTCCGGCCTTTTCACCGCGCCCTGGCTGTCGAAGAGATGGCGGAACCGGCGTTGCAGGCGGAGGTAGTCCTCCACAGGCACGCGATGGCGGATCGGCGAGGCGGCTGTGACACTGCCGTGCTCGGCCTCGTAGACCGGGAACAGCCCCGACTCGGTGGCAAGGCGGGCGACGCGGATGGTGTCCGAGGAGTTGGAGCCCCAGCCGAGCGGGCAGGGGACGAGCACATGCAGGTAGCGCGCCCCGTGAAATTCCATGGCCCTTTCCACCTTGGCCTCGAGGTCGTGCAGGTCCGAGACCGTCGCGGTCGCCACATAGTCGATCCCGTGCGCCATGGCCAAGGTGGCCATGTCCTTGCCCTGGCCGAAGGCGTTTCCCGGTTCCGGGCCGACGGCCTCGGTCGTGGCGGTGCGCGCAGCCGAGGGGGTCGCGCCCGACCGCTGGACACCGGTGTTCATGTATGCCTGGTTGTCGTAGCAGACGAACAGCACGTCGTCGTTGCGTTCGAACATGCCCGAGAGGCAGCCGAAGCCGATGTCAACGGTCCCGCCGTCTCCCGCCTGAGCGAGAACCCTGATATCGCCCCGACCTTGTGCCTTGAGGCCTGCCGCGACACCGGTGGCCACGGCGGCGGCGTTTCCGAACAGCGAGTGAACCCACGGCAGCTGCCAGGAGCTCTCGGGATACGGGGTCGTGAACACCTCTAGACATCCCGTGGCGTTGACAGCCACGAGCTTGCCGGCGGTCGCCCGCATGGCGGCGTCGAGCACGTAGCGCGCGCCGAGGGCTTCTCCACACCCCTGGCAGGCACGATGGCCCGAAGTGATCGTGTTGTTGCGCGACACGTCGGCCTGCACTGTGCGCTGGTCGGCTTCGAGCAGGCGGTTTCCCACCGCAAAGCTGCCTACCTGGTAGAACTTCACCTTCTGGGTCGCCGTCATCGGTCCTTCCTCACGGCTTTCATACGGATCTCGACGCGACGGTTCTCAAGTCGCGCAGGACATTCTCGGCGCTCGGTCCCGAGCGGCGGTCGCCGGCCATGCGGGCGAGCTCACGCGCCACGACGCCTTCGTCGAGATCGACGAATCGCAGCGCCTCGAGACGGTCGGCCATGGCGTCTTCGATCACGGCGGCGATGGTCGCTTCGGGAACAGCGCGGCCCCCGAGGCCGGCGACCACCGTCGAGATGCGCGCCCTGGCATCGGCGATCGCCAGGGCCACATCGGTCGAGAGCACGCCACCGAAGCCGGTGCTGAAGGCACGCTCGATCACGACCACGCGCCGGGCGTCTCCGATAGCCTCGTGGAGCGCCTCCAGCGGGAACGGGCGGAACGAGCTGATCCCAACGACCCCGACCTTCGTGCCGCGTTCGCGCATCTCGTCGGCGACGTCCTTGATCGTGCCGAGGATCGAGCCCAGGGCTACCACCACGACCTCGGCGTCCTCGGCCCGATAGGAGTTGACCAGACCACCGGAACGTCGCCCGAAGGACCGGGCGAACTCGTCGGCCACCTCGCCGATGCGCCCGATCGCCTGCAGTTGCTTGGCATGGGCGAGGAAACGGACCTCGGTGAAGGCCTCCGGCCCCACCAGGGCACCGATGGTGACCGGGTCGGCGGGATCGAGCACCTGACGGGGCTCGAAGGGTGGCAGGAAGGCGTCGACCTGCTCCTGGGTCGGCACGTCGATGCGCTCGGTCGCATGGGTGAGAACGAACCCGTCCATGTTCACCATGACCGGCAGCGACAGGTCCTCGGCGAGGCGGAAGGCCTGGATGTGCAGGTCGGTGGCTTCCTGGTTGGACTCGGCGAAGAGCATCACCCAGCCCGCGTCGCGCACAGCCATGGCGTCGCTGTGGTCGTTCCAGATGTTGATGGGCGCCCCGATCGCCCTGTTGGCAAGGGTCATCACAACGGGAAGGCCCAGGCCGCCGGCGTTGTAGACCGCCTCGATCATGAACAGCAGACCCTGGCTCGAAGTAGCCGTGTAGGCCCGCGACCCGGCGGCTGAGGCACCGATCGCCACCGACATGGCAGCGAACTCCGACTCGACGTTGATGAACTCGCAGCCGGCGAGCTCACCGGACTTGACCAGCTCACCAACGCCCTCGACGATGTGGGTCTGGGGCGTGATCGGATAGGCGCACACGACTTGGGGACGGCAGGCCGCCACGGCCAAGGCGACCGCCCTGGAACCCTCAAGCTGGCGTAGCACGACTCGCCACCTCCTCTTGTTGTTCGGCGACGATCCTGTAGGCCGCTGTTGCCGCCGCCGCGTTGCCGTCCGCGAGCGACCCGGTGAAACGCTCCTTGATGGCACCCACGACGGCCTCGAGCGACACCACGCCGCTCAGTGCCGCCAAGCCGCCGAGGAGCACGGCGTTCGGCACAGGCCTGCCGAGGTGCTCCAAGGCGAGCTGGGTGGCGGGGACGATCGCCAGGCGGTCCCTGCGCATCCCTTTGGCGAGCTCGCCCAGGCCCAGCTCGTCGAAACTTTGCGTCGTGTTGATAAGGAGATAGCCGTCTGCACCGAGGCCTGCGAAAAGGTTGACCTGGTGGACAAGCGTCGCATCCTGTACGACGACCGCGTCAGGGGCTGCGATCGGCGAGTGGGTGCGGATCTCGCTGTCGCTGATGCGGCAGAACGCCACGACGGGGGCACCGGCACGTTCTGAGCCGAAGCTCGGGAACGCCTGGGCGTGGCGACCCTCCACGAATGCCGCTACTGAAAGCATTTCCGCCGCGGTCACCACTCCTTGGCCGCCCCGGCCGTGGAAGCGGACCTGGAACAGCGCCGGAGCCTTTCGCGGTCTTGCTTCATTCTCGAGCCCGTCGATGTCGAACCGGACCACGTTCACTCTCCTTCAGGCGCCAAGCATCCCTGTGAGGGACACGGACCATGACGAACCGTACCGCCTA
>Ga0181520_10010564_pt1 | contig 12350 bp, 9 predicted proteins | sample PEATcosm2014_Bin_29_FD_132451 | JGI IMG/M metagenome (GOLD analysis project Ga0181520, IMG submission 132451) | Peatland microbial communities from MTU Mesocosm Facility, Houghton, MI, USA - PEATcosm2014_Bin02_30_metaG | ecosystem: Environmental > Terrestrial > Soil > Wetlands > Peat | place...
CCCGGACCCCGGACCCCGGACCCCGGACCCCGGACCCCGGACCCCGGACCCCGGACCCCGGACCCCGAATCCCGAATCCCGCTACTTCACCGCATACCCCAGCATCAGCCCGAGGCGCAGCAGACTGATCTCGCCGTTCGAGTTGTTGCCCCAATAGCCGTTGTTCCCGGCCGGGCCGCCGAACTGCTGGTCGCTGAACACCAGCGAGCCGCCCAGCAAGAAGCCGTTGTTGAAACGGTGCATCGAGCCGATGGTCACGTCGACGTAGCCGGTCGATAGCGGGGCGGAAACGTGTTGGCTGCCGCCTTGCGCCGTCGACAACGTCGTGAAGCCGCCGCCGAGGTGGGCCATCAAATAAAGGTTCGTTCGTTGCTGCGCGCCGAAATACCACTGGGAACCCAGGCCGAGGGCCATGATCCAGTCCCCGAAGCGCACGGACTGCGGATTCGCGCCGGTCGAATTGGGGCCGAACATGCCGAAGCTGCGGCCAAACGTGCCCGAGCCGCCGTTGAACGTCAGCATCGGCGAAATGATGAAGCGGCGCCAAAAATCCGGCATGAAGAACGCTTCCGTCGTCAGGCCGACGACCCCGACGTTGTAGAGCGATGCGGATTCCTCGTTGTAATACATGTTGCTGCTGGCCGGCGCGTCCCACCGCTGCGACAAGCCGCCGCCGCCGGTCCCGATTTCGGGCCGGACGGTGATTTCGAACCACGGCACATCCCGCCGGATCGTCAGCACCCGCACCGGCGGCGGCGGCGGCGGATACGACGGCGGCGGCGGCGGCGCCGCCAGCATGCCCGGAGGCGGCGGCGGCGGCGGGGGCGGCGTCGACGGCGGTTCCGGCGTCGCCTCCTGCGCCAGCGCGATCGAGGCCGTGAACGACAAGAACAACAGCGCTAACAAAGCGAAGAAAACGGTTTTCGGTTTCATGGGTTGCTTCACTCCCAACGAGTTGAAACGCTTTATGCGCAAATAATGTAACACAAGTGCCGAACGGCGCCACGGGAGGCAAGCCGGCCGGCGCGCGCGGCGGAAACCAGGGAGAGTCGCCGGTTTCCGTCCGTCTTCCGCGGCCGGCCCGGGAGAAGCGGGCGCAGCCGGCGGTTCAACGCGCCCTCCCACTTGGCTGCGAGACCGTCGCTGCCCAACGGCCGGTCGCGGTTGGTGTGAAGCCGAAGTTTGGTCGGGACCGGACGCAGGCCCAGGCGCGGCGGGCGAGCCGAGCGCGCACCGGGTAATTTTCGACGCCGCGCATCGCGGCCCACAGGCGCCCGTCGCCCAGCGCGCGCGAATCGGAGCGGTTCTACCACAGGCGGCCGCTCCGACCGTGAAGGTCATTGACTGTTTGCGCATCGAGCCGATGCGCGCGGCCGACGGCCCCGGCCATTCCTTTTTCGCCGGCGGGCACGACAATCACGTGCACAAGGCGGTCAAGAAGACAGGCGACTGTCCCTAGTTTCCCTACCGCGCCGGACACCAAACCCCCGCGAGGGCGGGAACCGTCGAGCCAATATTCATCGGCGACCACGACGAACCATCGTAGTGATAAATCACGCCTTGGCCCGAGTCTCCCGCCGCGAAAACATCGGAAGCGGATGTTCCCCAGAGCCCCGGAAAAAGCGTGTTGTTATCAAGCGGCGTTTGCGACCAATAAGAGCCATTGTAATGCTGCACATAACCGATCGACGGGGTGGCTCCAGTCGAAAACACACCGCTCGCTGACGCCCCCCATACGTTGTAAAGGCCGCCGCCCCCGTTGGGATAGGAAGCCGACCACGTTAAGCCATCGTAATGCATTACCATGTCGCCAACATTTGGATAGCCGCTGTTGCCGACGGCAAAAACGTCGGAATGCGAGGTTCCCCAAATGGCGGCGAGGTGGTAGTAGCCGCCGACATTGCTCGCCGCGTCCATGAGCGTCCATCTCTTGCCGTCAGAATGGACAATGACAAACCCGCTCTCCGGGTTCACCAAGTCGTAGTTGTCCCAGTTGCCGATTGCAAATACGTCGGACGGCGAACTTCCCCAAACGCCGGCGAAGACGAAATAGCCGATGTAGAACCAACGCAGGGCGATCGACCAAGATGCGCCGTCGTAGTGGAAAATGAGCCCAAGCACGTAGGGAAAAGAGCCCCAATCGTAGCCGTAGATTGCGCCGCCCGTGATGTATACGTCGGACGCGCTCGTCCCCCAGACGTTGCTATAGATCTGCGCGTCGGCGCCGGGGAGAGTCGGTCCATCCGACCAAGCCGAGCCGTCGTAATGCAGCAAGACGCCGCCAATCGGATCCTCGTATGAACTGAACGTCGTGCCTGCGGCGTAGATGTCGGACCGCGAAGAGCCCCAGACGCTCTGAAGATCCATGACCGTCCCGCTGTCCATGGGCGACCATGTCGCCCCTTCGTAATGCAAAATCGTTCCCTTGGCGCCGACGACAAAGACCTCTTGTTCGTCGTCGTCGCCGGGCGAGGCGTCGTTGTTATCGTCGTCGTCCGGCGAGAGGTCGTCGTCTGCGGGCGTTGCATCGTCGTCAGCCGCCGGCGTGAGGTCGTCGTCGACGGGCGAGGCGTCGTCGTCGGCCGGCTGGCCGTGACCGCCGCTGCTGGTCGGCCCGCACGCGGTGCAGACAAAAAAGGCAAAGGACGCCAATACGGCCAATGCCGCCAAATATGCCTGTTTCATCGCAAAACCCCCGTCTCCGACGCCAGCGCTTATTCGCCAAAACCCATTCGCCGCACTGTTATCTCAGACAGGAAAGTGACTGTCTCGATTCCAAACCTGCTGCCACCCACAGCCAGCGCACCACATGCCGCGAAGAAAGTCAAGCAATATCTTTGGGCGTGCGTCAGAAAGACCGGGTTTTGGGAATTCGCGGGGGAAATGGAGAAGTCGCCCGGGACCATAGGGGCGAAATGCCTCGTCTTATCCGGCAAATATCCGTGCACGGTCGCGCGAGGCGGCCGGAAATCGTCGACCGATTAGACAAACCGGCGCGCGGGCGCGGGGGCGTGCTTGTCGGCGGACGCGACCCCTTCGCGGCCCGGAATACCTGACCGCGGCGGCGCCGAGTGGCGCGGACAATCGTTCTCCGCGCCCGCTTTCGTACGGCGCTCTCGCCGCGGCGATCCGCTCCGCGACGGCCGTTCGGCGAAGCGCGTTCGGCGACGCTGTTGGCGTTTTTCCAGTTCCCGCCTTCTGCCGTTCCCCGCCTCCTTCTTGACGCCCGCGGCCGGATCATCAATATGGCGGGACATGGCAAACGACTATCCCGCCGCTCGTCGGCGCCGCTGGTTCGTCGGCGCGGTTGCGTACCTCGTCGCGGCGCCGGCGTGCGCCTGGCTCGTTTGGCGCATCGCGGACATGCGCGCCAGCATCTTCGCCACGCAATTCGGCTTCGGGGCCGTCGTCGAATCGCTGCTGGCGGGCCGGGGCTTCGCCGGCCCGTGCCCGTTCGCCGGCTGCGACGTGATGTTCCACGCGCACCGGATGCCGCTGATTCCGCTGTTTCTGGCCGCCGTGGCCGTGTTTCGCGACAGCATGCTCGCCGCCTGCATCGCCAAGGCGCTCGTGTTCAGCGCGTTCTCGGTCGCGGCGTGGGCGGCGATTCGGCCGCTGGTCCGCCCGCGGGTTTTCTGGGCCGGCCTGGCGTTCGTGCTGCTGTTTCCGCAGATCGCCGGCCGGATGTTCGACGTGCACACGGAAGAGGGCTACCTGATTCACCTGCAGGCGTTGATCGCCGCGCTGTTGCTCGGACTCGCGGTGCGCGGGTCGCTGCCCCGCGGCGGCGGGGCGGCGCTGATCGCGCTCAACGTCGCCGTGTTCTTCACGAAGAGCGGCCAGATCGTCTACGCGGCGACCGTCTGCCTCGCGCTCTGGCGCCTGTCGCGCGAGCGGCGGCTGGCCGGCTTCGCCGCGGGCGCGCTCGCCGCCGCGTGCCTCGTGTGGGCAGGCGTCAACGCCGCGCGCACGGGCCGCTTCACGGTCGCGACCTCGTGGGACGCGTGGAATTTCTACAAGGGCAACAACGAGCGCACGCTGTCGCTCTACCCGAAGCTGCATCTCGATTTGCTCGACCGCGAGCCGTATCCGGGCGTCACCGGCGCCGACGAATGGACGGTCAGCGACCAGTTCATGCGCCTGGCGCGCCAATGGATTGTCGACCATCCGCGCGATGCCGCGCGGGCGCTGTCGCGAAAACTGGGCGTGGCGCTGGTCGCGGTGACGCAAAACGGCATGCTGTCGCCGGCGACTCCGCGTTTCCGCGGCCTACGGGCGATCGGCGTCATTTTCATGGTCATTTTTCGCGTCGCGTTTTGGACTCTCGTCGCCGTCTGGGCGCGCGAAGCGGGGCGCCGCCGGCGCCGGCAGCCGGTCGACCCGATCACGCTCCGGCTCGGCGTCGCGTTTCTGCTGCCGGCGATCGGCTTCCTGCTGCCCTACCTGGCGGGGTTTGTGTACGAACGTCACCTGACGCCGCTGGTCGTCCCAACGGTTTTCGCCGCGATGATTCTGTTCGGCCGGCGGGCGCACCAGGCGCAAGCGACGGGCGACCAATGACGATGTCGCTGCCCGCGCCGGGTCGCACATGAACTTCGCGGCCGGCAAGAACTGCTCAGCCGCCGTTTCGTTCGTCCTGATCGCGGCGGGTCTCGTCGCCGTGGGCGCCGCCGTCGCGAACTACGCCGCGATCGTCGCGGGCGCCGCCGGCGTGCCGGCGGCGATCATCCACGACTTGTCGTATCTGAACGCGGCGACGCTGGGCCGTCAGGCGTTGCGCCTCGCGTTCGCCGGCGGCCTGGCGCTGCTGTTCGTTTGGTCCGGGCGCGTGATCGCGCGGCCGTTCCTGCGCGAATCCTCCGACCGGCTGTTTGGCGCGCTGGCGGCCTTTGCGCTGGGCGGCGGAGCCGCCGCGTACGCGGTCGCGTGGCTGGCGCTGCTGGGTCTGGCCAACCGCGACGCCATTGGCGCGGCCCTGGCCGCGCTGGCGGTTCTGGGCGCGGGCGGCGGCTGGCGGCGGCGCGAAGTCGCGGGCCCGCTCGCGAGGCCGACGCCGTTCCGCGTCGGATTCGCGTTGCTGCTGGCCGCCGCGCTGCTCGCCCACCTGTTGCTGGCGCTGTCGCCGCCGATCGAGGTCGACGAGTTGACCTACCACCTGCTCGGGCCGAAGCGCTGGCTGCAGGCGGGCGGGTTCGTGGAGATTGCTTCGGTCTTCCACACGTATCTGCCGTCGCACGTCGAAATGCACTTTCTGACGGCGCTGGCGTTGTGCGACGATGTCGGCGCCAAGTTGACGCAGTCGGTCGTTTGGGCCATGACGGGCTTGGCGACGTACGGCCTTGCGCGGCGCTTCGGCGCGGGCCGCCGGCCGGCGGGTCTGGCGGCGCTGGCGTTTGTGACGATGCCGATCGTCGTCAAATGCGGCGCGGCGGCGTACGTCGATCTGTCGCTGACGTTCTACACGCTGCTGGCGGTCGACGCGGCGTTTCGGGCGGCCGAAGCGCGCCAACCGCGCCTCTTCTATCTCGCCGCGCTGCTTTCGGGCATGGCCCTGGGGACGAAATGGTTCGGCGTCAACGCCGTGGCGCTCGTTTTCGGCATCGGTCTGGCATCGTGGATCTTCGGCGAACACGCGCGGGCGAGGGCGATCGCCGCCCGCCTGCTCGTTGGCGGCCTGCTGGCGGGCGCGCCCGCGGCGCCGTATCTGATCCGCAACGCGGCGTGGACCGGCAATCCGTTTTATCCGTTCGCCGACGCGCTGTTCGGCTCGCGCGCGTGGACGAAGGGCGCGTGGCTTTCGTTCTACGCGCTGCAGGGCGGCCATTGGCTGCCGGCGGGTCTGCGGGATTTTTTCTTTCCGTGGCTCGGCGTCGCGCCATTGCTGACGCTGCCGCCAGCGTTGTGGGCGGCGAGTCGGGATCGGCGCGCGGCGGCGCTGCTGGCCGTGTTCGGGATGTTTTGCGTCCTGCTGCTCGTGCAAAGCCCGCAGGAACGGTTCTTCTTTGCGGCGTTCGGCGCACTGGCCGCCGCCGCCGCGGCGGGCGTCGAGCGCTCGCCGAGCGCGCCGGTTCGCGCCTTTTTCCTGGCGGCCTTGGCGCTGACCGTCGCGCTCAATTCGTGGCTGACGATCGTCACGAACCGCGACCGCTTGCCGCCGGTCGTCAACGAGGACCTGCGCGAGCAGTTTCTGACGCGAAAACTGCCGCCGTACGAAATGGCGGCGTGGATCAATGGGCGCTACGGTCCGGACGACGTTTACGTGCTGTTCGGGCCGGTCGAATTTTATTACTACAACGCGCCGTTCATCAGCGGCTCGACGCAAATGCGGCGGGTCATCGATTACGCCCAAATCGATTCGGCGGAAGATTTCGTGCGGCGTCTCCGCGAACTCCAGGCGACCCATGTCGTGCTGTCGGCAGGTTACAAAGCCGCCGCAGCGTTCGACCAACGATTGAAGAAACAGCTTGACCTGCCGCCCGACGCGTGGACCTTCGACGGCCACTATTACCGCTGCGTGCAGGCGCTGCTTCGCAGCCCCTACTTGCGCCTCGAGCGCACGAGTCCGGACGGACAGACGTTGTTGGCGAGAATCGTCGACGCGCCGCCGTAACGCGCGCGTCGGCGACGACTCAAAAAAAAAGCCCCTCCCCGCAAGGGGAGGGGCGCATGAGAACTGCAATGTTGCCGCCTACGCCGGCGTGAAATATTTGATGTCGAGCAGCGAACCTTTTCGCTCGTCCGCGAACACGGCCTTAACCTTCATGCCGACCTTCACGTTGGCCGGATCGACGCCGGCCACGACGTGCGTCAACGGCGTGTCGGCGCCGCCGAGCTTGATCAGCGCCAACGCGTACGGCGGCGGCAGCGGCAGGTATTTTTCCTGGTAATTGATGACGGTGACGCCCGTCACCTCGCCGACGTCGCTCAACTCGACCCACGCGTCGGCCAGATTCGCGAAGCAGCGCTCGCACGTCTGGCGCGGCGGCACGAACACTTTGTTGCACGTGGGGCAACGCTGGCCGAGAATCTTTTTGCGGTCGCGCAGCGACGTGAGAAAGTGACTTCCCACCGTGCCGGCGAAGTATTGATAGGGCAGCGCGAGCTGTCCGTCGACAACCCATCGGTCTTTGTTCTGTTCTTCCATTTTTGCCTCCTCGCCGGCTCAGATGATTTCGAAGTATTTGATGTCGTGCATCGAACCGGTGCGAACTTCGTTGAACACGGCCCGCACCCGCATGCCGCGTTTGATCTTTTTCGGATCGGTTTCGTTCAGCAAATGCCACAGCGTGTCTTCGCCTTTCACGCCGTCCAGCAGCACGTTGGTCGTCGTGTACGGCGCTTTGCGGGCCTTGCCCGTGAGCGGGTCGGGACTCGCGTAGTACACCAGGTCGAAACTCTGGATGACGCCCTCGGGCCCGACCTCGACAAAGTCGGTCACGGGCACGCGGCAGATTGCGCAAACTTCGCGCGCCGGCAACTGGAACCGGCCGCATTTGGGGCAGACGTTGGCCATGATGCGCTTGTTGTCGCGCAACTCGCGCAGGAAACGGCCCATGATCGGACCGGTGGCGAAGCGCTGCGGAATGGACAAAATCTGCGGCAAGGTGATCAATTCTTGTTTGGCGTCGGTCATGATTGCGCCTCCTCGGAAACGGGCGGGTTTTTCGCGAGCAGCACGAGCACGGTCCACAGCGTGCCGCCGAAGCCGGACGCGAGGGCGAGGTCGAAGTCGCGCTTCACCTGCCGTTCGCCGGCCAGGCCGCGGATTTGCAGCGCGGCCTCGGCGACGCGGACCATCGCCGTCGCGCCGATCGGGTTGCTGGCGACGACGCCGCCGGACGGATTGATCGGGAACGAGCCGTCGATGCCGATGTCGCCGTTTTCGACCATCTTGAGGTGCTCATCGCCGCTCAGCAGCAGGAATTCGCGCGTCCAATCCAGGCCCCACCAGCTCGACGGATCGTACATCTCGAAAACGCCGATCTGCTTGCGCGGGTCGGTGATGCCGTTGCGGCCGAAGAGCTTGGTCGCCGCGTAGCGCATCGTGCTGACTTCGGTGTGGTTGCCGAAGAGGTTGAACGTTTCTTCGCGATGCACGGTGACGTGGTCTTGAATCCACGCCGCTTTTTTGCCGAGCTTTTTCACCACGTGCTCGGCCGCGAAAATCATCGCGCAGGCGCCGTCGCTCTGCGAGCACATGTGGACGATCGTCAGGTCGCCGACGAGCGGCGGGGTGTTGGCAATCATCGCGGGGATCATCTCGTCGGTGAAGCCGAAGCGCCGGTGCGCGTACGGGTTCTTCATCGCGTGCTTGTCCATGATGACGCGGTGCTTCATCGCCGCCTTCTTCGCGCGTTCCTCGCCGAATTCCTCGATCATCGCGTCGGCGGTCATGCCCGTGAGCGCGCCGGTTTGGATTTCGCGGCCCCACAGCGGATCGGCCATATTGGTGATGCCGCCGGTCGTGTGGCCTTCTTGCAGCTTCTCGAAGCCGATGGCGAGCACAATGTCGTGCAGGCCGCTGGCGACCAGCGCATCGGCGGCGCAAACGAGCGTCGCGCCGGTGGTGCCGCCGGTGGTCACGCGGATGCCCGGCTTGCCGTATGCGCCGTCGCCGATGACGTGCCACATATCGGGTTGATGGATCATTTCGAAAAGTTCCATGTTGCCGTGGACGACGCAGTCGACGTCGGCCATGGTCATGCCGGCGTCCGCGAGAGCCGCGGTGACCGCTTCATGGATCAACTCGGGTTGGTTGACGTCTTCGCGGTGGCTGGAATGCACCGTTTGCCCGACGCCGATAATGCCTACGTTTCGATGTTTCATGGTCAGCGTCCTCCCTCGTTCGCGAGCGCCACGACGGTGTGGTGCTGTCCCGCGGGGCCGGTGCTGCCGTGCGCGACGGCCCGTTTGGCGCCGCGGACTTGCCGCGCGCCGGCTTCGCCGCGCAGTTGCAGGGCCGCTTCGATGACGCGCGTCAGGCCGCCGAGAATCATCGGTGCGCCCGCGAGCGTGCCGCCGGCGAGGTTGACGTTTTTCTTGTCCGGGCCGCCCGCGGCGAGCCATTTGGCGCCTTCGCCGGCGCCGCACAGGCCGAGGCCCTCGGCCCACAACGGCATTTGGTAGGCGTACATATCGCTGAGTTCATACACGTCCGCGCCGTCGCCGCCGGCCATCGCGTAGGCGCGTTTGGCGGCGTTCTTCAGCGCGAAGTTGCTGGTCAGATCGCGGTCGCCAAGGAAGAAGCTGTCGTAGCAGCAGCCGACGCCCGTAATCCACACCGGCTTGTCGGTCAGCTTTTTGGCGCGCTCTTCCGAGGCGACGATCATGCCGACCGCCGCATCGGTGACCGGGTACATCATCAATTCGCGAATCGGGTCGGCGAGCATCGGCGAGGCGAGCACGTCGGCCGCCGTCACCGCCGGCAGATCCTTGATCTGCGGATTTTTGGCGGCGTTTTTCCGCGCGCGCACGACCACGTCGGCCAGTTGCTCGGCCTTCAGGCCCGTTTTCGCGTGGTAGGCCTGCGCCTGCAGACCCGCCGCGCCGACGTAATCGAGCCCAACCGGCCGCGTGAAGAACGGATCGAACGCCAGGTGCGTCACGAGCCGCCGGCTGCCCGGTTGGCTCTCCTTGCAGTGCCCCACGATCAGCACCAAATCCGTGTGCCCCGACAGGATCAACGACAGCGCGTAATAAACCGCCATCGCGCCGTCCTGCGACACCTTTTCCTCGGCGCGGAAATGCGCGCCCACGGCGTCGGTCACCGCCGCATCGGAAATGGTCCGGCCGTCGAACAGATCGTCGGACACGGTGACGATTTGGCCGATGCCCGTGTCCTCGGCGTAGTCCAGGCCGGTGGACTTGAGCAATTGCTCGACCACCTCCCACACCATGCCCTGGTGTCGAATGTACCATTTGTCGCGCTCGTAGCTGGTTTGCGCTACGGCGCAAATCGCCGCTCGTTTGGTCATCGCTTTACCTCCGGTTGCTAATGGCGAAAAACAAACACGCCTTATTTCGTCTGCGATCGCTCGGGCACGCCCTCGACCGCCCATTTCTTCAACACTTTTTTCAAAATCTTGCCGACCGGGTTGCGCGGAAAATCGCGGTCGAGAAACTCGAAATAGCGCGGGATCTTGAAATCGGCGAGCCGCTGGGCAAGAAACGCGCGCAGTTCGTCCGCCGTCGCCGATTGGCCTTCCTTCAAGATCACGAACGCTTTGACTTCTTCGCCCAAGTCCTTGTCGGGCACGCCGACGCACGCGGCTTCGCTGACCGTCGGGTGGAAGGCGAGGGCGTTGTCGATCTCCTTCGGGTAGATGTTTTCGCCGCCGCGAATGACCATCTCCTTGATGCGATCGACGATGAAGATGTAGCCGTCCGCGTCGCGATAGCCGACGTCGCCGGTATGCAGAAATCCCGCCGCGTCGATCGTGGCCGCCGTTTCTTTGGGCCGGTTGTAATAGCCGAGCATCACGGCGTCGCCGCGAATGACGATCTCGCCCGGCTGGCCGGTCGGCAATTCGCGGTTGTCTTCATCGACGATCTTGATTTCCTGGCCGTTGATCGGCAGGCCGATCGACCCGACCTTGCGCACGCCGACGCGCGGATTGACCGTCGAGACGCAGGTGACTTCGGTCAGGCCGTAGCCTTCGATGATCGGAATCTTGAAGACGCGCTCGAATTCGTTGAAGGTCTCGACCGGCATCGGCGCCGCCCCGCAAATGCCGAACATTAGCGAACTCGTATCGTAGCTCGCGCGGCCGGGGTCTTTGAGCAGGATATGATAAACCGCCGGCACGGCCGAGAAGAAATTGACCTTGTATTTTTCCACCGCCGGCCAAAATTCCTGCGCGGAGAATTTCTTGCGCAACACGATGGCATGGCCTTTGAACAGGCTCGAATAGCTGGTGAGCATCGCGTTGACGTGAAACAGCGGCAAGAAAACCATGATGCGGCAGAATTCCGGCAGCCCGAGCAGATCTTGGAAACCCTCGATGTCGGCGACGACGTTCTTGTGCGACAGCAGCACGCCCTTCGGTTCGCCGGTTGTGCCCGAGGTGTAAAAAATGAAGCTCGGTTCGTTGTCGCCGACTTGGGCCGCCTGCGCGTCCACGGCGTCGTCCAGCAGCGATTCGAACGACACGTGGCCCGGCCGCGACGCGCCGCCGATTTCGATCACGCGTTTCAGGTGCGGGCAGTCGGCGCGGATCGCGTCGAGAATTCCCAGATATTGCGTCCCGACAATGAGCGTCTCGCCGCGGGAATCGTTGAGCAAAAAGCGCACTTCCTCGGCTTTCCACCAGCCGTTGATCGGCCCGGCGATCGCGCCGAGAAACTGAATGGCGAAATAGCTGAGCAGCGTTTCCGGCGAGTTCTCGACGAGCACGTGCACGAAATCGCCCTTTTTCACGCCGAGCCGCTGCAGGCCGGCCGCCAGTTGGCGAGCGCGCCGGGCGAATTCGCCGTAGGTGTACGTTTCATCGAAAAAGAAAAGGAACGGATGGTCGGCGTACGCGGCGGTTTTCTCGCGGAAATAATCCACCAGGTTCATGCGGACCCACCTTTCGGCCGCGGCGCGCCGGAGAGGTACATTTCATCGATGAGCCCGCGGAATTTTTCTTGCACCACTTTGCGTTTGACTTTCAGCGTCGGCGTCAGTTCGCCGGTTTCCTGGCTGAGATCGTGATCGAGCAGCCGGAAATCCTTGATCGTTTCGAAGCTCGCCAATTGACTGTTGATCGCCTCGACGCGCTCGCGAATCAGCGCCACCAGCGGCGCGCAGTCGGCCACGGCCGCGCGCTCGGGCAGGGCGAAGCCGCGCTCGGCGGCGAGCGGGCGGATGGCGTCGAGCGCCGGCGAAATGAGCGCCGTGAGGTAGTTGCGCCGGTCGCCGACGACCACCGCCTGGGCGATGTACGGGTCGGCGATCATCATATTTTCGGTTTTTTGCGGCGCGACGTTCTTGCCGCCGGAGGTGACGATCAAATCTTTCTTCCGATCGGTGATGCGCAGCATGCCGTCGGCGTCGAATTCGCCGATGTCGCCGCTGTGCAGCCAGCCGTCTTGCAGCGCCTCGGCGGTGGCGTCGGGCATACGGTAGTAGCCGGCGAAGACCGAGCGGCCGCGCATCAGGATTTCGCCGTCCGGCGCGATCTTGATTTCGACGCCCGGCAGCGGCGTGCCGACCGTGCCGAAACGGTGTTTTTCGGGTGTGTTCAACGAGGCGGGCGCCGTGCATTCCGTCATGCCGTAGCCTTCGAGCGTCAGCACGTTGAGGGCGAAAAAGAATTCGGCGATTTCCCGGCTCATCGGCGCGCCGGCGACGGCCAGCAGCCGCACGCGCC
>Ga0181520_10010567_pt1 | contig 12345 bp, 13 predicted proteins | sample PEATcosm2014_Bin_29_FD_132451 | JGI IMG/M metagenome (GOLD analysis project Ga0181520, IMG submission 132451) | Peatland microbial communities from MTU Mesocosm Facility, Houghton, MI, USA - PEATcosm2014_Bin02_30_metaG | ecosystem: Environmental > Terrestrial > Soil > Wetlands > Peat | place...
AAAACGCGGACGAGCAAACCAGATTTACCCGCGAAATCGCCACCGGAATGCGGAATCGCTCCAGGAAAACTGCCTCCAACCCTCAACACAGAAAATATCAGAACCTGATCAGAGGTTCCCTAATTCATCTTTCATCTTTTGTAACTTATTATCCCTAGAATTAAACCAGCCAACGATAAAAAACATAATAATGCCAATAAATAGCGCATATATTACTGACATAAATATGGTCTTGCCAATTTCCCACAAAATTGGATCTTGCGAATAATCGCCCCAGATAATTTCGAGATCAAGTTGTATAGCATTTGGTACAGAAAAGCCGTCTATGCTCTTGGTTGAAGAAACCGGTATCATGATTCTTACATTACGATGTGGCGGAATTCCGCTGAACTTGAGACGCTTCAAAGTTTGTGATCCAGAATACCCGTTGCACTCTTCGATGTTGATTGGCGTTGAAGCAATAATTGACGATACCGATACAGATGCAGGGACCACTAGGATTAATCCATCAACAGGTTTTGACTTCCAGTTTTCTACTTGCATTTCTGCAAAGACTGTACCTGAAATCGTTATAGGGCTTCCAAAAATAACTTTGGCTTGATTTGTTGAAAAGTGGTCTACTGCAGTATTGAAGATAAGTGTAATGATAAGCGCAGTTACGCACGTAAGGCCTGCAATCCATAATTGCTGCTTCATTTTTCCTCCTCGACTGGATTCGAGTCTACTTCCCTCTGCCCCAGACTGGCTGACGAACCGGTCTGGGGCATCCAATTGGTTGTCAATGCGGCGCAAGCCGCAGCTGCTGCATGCAATGCTACTCTTCCTCTTCCTCCACAGGCCGTTTGGCGTTCGCCAAAATCTTGTCAGCGACTAACTGCGGGACGATGTCGTAGTGATCCATCTCCATGCGATAACTTCCCTTGCCTTGCGTCATGGAAGTGAGCAGCGTGCCATAAGTCAGCATCTCGGCCATGGGAACTTGGGCGTTGATTAGAGTTGTGCGGCCCTTGGAGTCGGTGCCTTGAACGCGGCCTCTCCTGCTGCTGAGGTCGCCCATGAGGGTTCCGGCAAACTCGTCGGGGGCCTCGATTTCGACCTTCATGATGGGTTCGAGCAGGCAGGGCTTGGCCGTTTCCATACCCTTGCGGAAGGCGAGACGGCCGGCCATCTTGAAGGACATTTCGTTGGAGTCGACGTCATGATAACTGCCGTCAAAGACGACAACCTTGAAATCGACGACCGGGTAGCCGGCGAGATAGCCTCGTGCGGCGGACTCGACGATGCCTTTTTCGATAGCCGGGATGAAGTTGCGCGGGACAGAGCCGCCGAAGGTCTCGTTGGCAAATTCGAAGCCGCCGCCTCGGGGCATAGGCTCCATGCGAATCTTGCAGTCGCCGAATTGGCCGTGGCCGCCGGTCTGCTTTTTGTGGCGGCCTTGCGCCTCGGTTTTGGCGCGGATGGTCTCGCGATAAGGCACTTTGGGCGCCTTGAGGGTGACTTCGGCGTGGTAGCGCTTTTTGAGGCGGCTGACGATGGCTTCGATGTGCGGCTGGCCGGCTCCGGCGATGAGGAACTCGTTGGTCTGCGGGTCGCGGAAGAAGCGAATCAGGAGGTCCTCTTCCATTAACTTATGTATGGCGGGGGCCAGCTTGTCTTCGTCGGCGCGGGATTTTGGCTCGATGGCGTAGGTCATGGCCGGCTCAGGGAGGGGGTAGAGATCGACTTGAATCTCGGAGCCTTTTTGGCCGAGAGTGTCGCCGGTGAGGGTGATGCGCAGCTTGGCGACAGCTCCGAGGTCGCCGGCGTGCAACTCGGGGACTTCGACGGCCTTGCGGCCCTGCATGATGGAGAGATGCGACAGGCGTTCCTGGTCGCGCCTGGTGTAGTTTTCGACGGTGGCGTCGGTTTTGACTACGCCGCTGATGACTTTGAAGAAGCTGATGCGGCCGGCAAAGGGGTCGGTCATGGTCTTGAAGACCATCAGGGCCAGCGGCTCGGTGTCGGCGATCTTGCGTGTGGATTTGCCGGCATCGGGATCGTCGGGCGTGACGTCGATGGTGGGATTGCGAACGGCGATGGGAGCGCGCTCGACTGGCGAGGGGGTGTAGGCCTTGATGAAGTCGAGCAGGTGGTCAAGGGCCATGTTGCCCAAGCCGCTGGTGAAGAGGACGGGGAAGATGCGGTCTTCTCGTATGGCCTCGTGGAGGGCAGCGATGAGGTGCTCTTCGGTGATGGTTCCCTTCTCGAAATACTCCTCCATCAGCTCGTCTTTGCCTTCGGCGACCAGTTCGACGAGCGCCTCATGGCGGGTTTTGGCGTCGGCAACCAGGTTGGCGGGAATTTCGCCAGTGACTTTGCCACGGCCATCGCCGCCGGGGGTGTAATAGTAAGCCTCCATGGTGACCAGATCGACGACGCCATGAAAGCCCTCTGCGCCGGTGATGGGCAACTGGACGGGAACACAGTTGCGGCCCCAGCGGTCAACGAGGTCGTCGATCAGGGCGCTCAATCCGCCGCCGCCGCCGGCCTTGGGGTGGTCCATCTGATTGACCACGACGACGCGGGGCAGACCGGCCTCGTCGGCGTAACGCCAAACGCGCTCGGTGACCGGCTCGACGCCATGCTGCGCGTTGACCAGCACGATGGCGGCTTCGACGGGCAACAGGGCGGCGCGAGCTTCGTGGGTGAACATGTGGAAGCCGGGGGTGTCAACGAGATTGATTTTGACGCCCTGCCACTCGACAAAGGCGACGGCGTTCTGCATGGTTGCGCCGCGGGCGACTTCTTCCTCGTCGTAAGCGGTGACGGCAGTGCCGTCTTCAATGCGGCCCTGTGTGGGGGTCATCTTGGCGGCATGCAGCAGAGCGGCGATCAAGGTGGTTTTGCCACTGTGCGCATGCCCCACTACAGCTACGTTGCGGATCTCACTTCCCTGATAGGTTTTCATTTACTTCTCCTCCACCTACGGTGGGGCAGGCCACCTGCGGTGGGGCTGGCGGCCTTCGGCTGGTCCGCGCCAGAAAAAAGGCGCGGGAGTTGAGTGGATGGGAACGAACGGAACCGCAGGTCCTTCGACTCGCTGCGCTCGCTCAGGATGACAGTATTATGGGGATTGTTCAGGATGACAGTACAAGAGAAGGTGGGATGAGCGAGGGACAGGGAAGCCTTGGGAACGTCGTGGAGGGCGTTCAGGTGGCCGAATTGGAGGGCCACAGGTCCCGGTCTGCCGTCTACCTCGTCCATAAAGGCTTGGGACAGCGCCGCGCGGATGCGGGTAGGAGGAGTCCGCAGGGCGACTACTTCAATAAAGCCGGATGCTATCACACGCGGAGTATGAACGTCCTGTGACTCGGCGCACCACCTGCGGTGGGGCCAGACGGCCTTCGGCCCTTGCGAGTGGTCAAACCCGACGCTCCTCGACATATGCCCGCTTTTTGGTCAGCAGATTGGCGGTGGGATTCTGCGGCGAAGATGCGGCACAAGGCATACGCGGTCCATTGTGAACAGCCGCGAGTTGTGAATGCTGTTAGCGTCAATCCCAGCGAAGGTGAGAGACGGCATTGATAAAGGCCGGTCCAGCTTCCTTGAAGGCGCTCGGAAGGCCGCGTAGTTCATGCCCGCGCACGAAATTCTGCAGGAAGCCAAGAAGCTCCACCGGGTCAGCGACAGCCTCGATGTGCTGGCGGTCGAACACGCTCCAATTTCGGAAGCGCTGTCGATTCTCTCGGGTAGCGTGCGCAACTCGGCCACACTGCTGGAGGTTCTGGTGGCGCTGAAGATGGGACCAGATCCAGAGCTGGATTCGGTAAATAACTGAGTTGCCTTTCGCGTAAAGAGAGGGCCATCCGTGAAAAAAACGAACCGGGTACAGAACGCAAAAGAGATTCTTGCCCGAGTGAAGCTGGAGATGAAGCAGCCGCGGCTGGCGGAGTCCGTGCGCGAGGCGCTGGAAGCCGAAGCCGCTCTGGCCGGCAAGCAACTCATAGTTCATGCCGCAAGGGCGTGAAGCGACGGAATCTCATGGCTCGTGGGTGGGATTCATGATCCGAGATCTTGTGCATTGAGTTTGCGGGCGCGCTAGGTCCCGACTTTGGGAGCTGGGAACTACGAACCCAACGTACGAAATCACGCTGTCAGCGGCCGAGTTGGCTTGAGGCACGGCTACAGTTTTTCCGAGGCCAGGTAGACCACCGTGCCGCCGAGCAGTGCCAGGGTGACAGCGGCGGGAATCAGCACCATCAGAGTCCAGTTGGAATCGAGCAGCGTGGAGGACCAGAGCGCTGTCAGCGTATAAACACCCGTCTGCGGAAGCTCTTTCAGCCAGGCAATTCCTTGCTGCGCCTGAGAGGCCAATAATCCGAAGCCAACCAGCAGGCAGATCACTAGAGCGAAGATTTGCGCGCCCAGCAGGGGTTTGCCGATGCGCTCGACGGCAGCCTGGCGGCGGCGCAGTTGAGCACGCCACCAGAGCGCGCTGGGAGTGCTGATTCGCGCCGTGCTGGCTGCCTCGGCGCGCGCCCGCTGAAAGCTCTCCGTCACCAGCACCAGGTCGCCGCACGAGCGGCAGGCGTTGACGTGGGCTTGCAGTTCAGCGGGGCAGACGGCAGGCCATCCGCCGTGCTCGAGCCATTGAGCCACTTCGGATTCGTGGGCGCATCGATTCAGAATCATGATTCCCTCCCAGATCGTGCGGCCTGTTCGCGGAGCAGGCTGGCGATTTTGCGCCGCGCGCGGAAGAGCAGCAGGCGAATGCTGGCCGAGGCCAGCCCGGTGATCTCGGCGATCTCGCGGTGGCTGTAGTCTTCGGCGTGGGCGAGCCAAAGCAGTTGCCGCTCGCGGGGACGCATCACGGCCAGGGCAGGACCGAGCACTGCTTGCGAATCGGCCTGGGCTGAGCGGTCGCTGGCAGCGAAAAACTCCTCCGGAAGCTCTTCAATGGAAGCAGGACGCGGACGCCGCCAGTGGTCGCGCAGCAGGTTAGTGGCAATGCGGAAGAGGTAGCGCCGTGCAGCCACTTCGCCCTCGCCGTTGTGTGTCTCCGGCCAAGCCGAGCAGAGAAAGCGAACGTAGCTCTCCTGCATCAGGTCGTCGGCCAGCGCCGGGTCGCCGGAGACGCGAGCCAGATACGCCCACAGCGGCCTCGCCGAGCGCTGGTAGAAGCCGGCAAACGCGTCGCTATCCATGGGCGGCGTGGCCGCCAGCGGAGCGTCGCCGGCTAATACCTTCGGAAGAACGGATTCCCCTTGCATCGGCTGAGGCTCTTTCATCGGAATGGCCGGCCCTCTGGCTCACTGCCGCTCCCGCGGATCGAAGTGCGGCCCCGGCTTGCCCTGGGCCGAATTGTTCTCCGGCATCAGGCCCAGACGGCCGGCCAGAACCCAGGTCACTCCTGCGGAGATGATAAATCCCAGACCGGGCATCAGCGCGATCGTTCCCAGCACCAGCATCGGTAATTGCATATGGGCGTCAATATGCCGAAGGAAGAGGCAACCGATGCCGAGCAGAATCAGCACTGTGCCGATCTGAAGCGGCGTGAGCACCCGCGCCACCGCATTGGGCACACGCTGCTCCGGCTCGAAGCCCACCGGAATCGGCGCCGCTTCGAGGAAGCGTTTGCCGGCCTCGGTCTCCATGTAGGAGGCTAACTCCTGGCTGGAGCCGAACTTGTCAATCAGCTTGCCGTGAACCTCGCTTTGCAGCTTGAAGATGCGACTCCAGCGGCGGTTCTCAAGGAATTGGCGGATCAGCCAGATCAGTGCGCCCAAAAAGCAGGCAAAGGCCAGAAGAGGCGGCAGGTCGCTGATAAACTCCTCCGAGGCAGGCCGGGCGTGCCACGGTTCTTGGCTAAACTCCGGCCAGACGGCGCGTTGCAAGGCCTGGTCACGGCGACCGCCCTGGCCGTCATTGCGGGTGAAGAGATAGAACTCGGGATTACGGGCGATCTGTGGATGGGTAACGAGAAACTGCGCCAGCTCGGGATTGTTGTGGCTCACATACTCCTGGTTGGCGAGCAGCGAGGGGTCGTGCTCGACGACACTGGTCAGCGTGGGGCTGAGGCGCAGCAGCTTGATGAGCTGCTCCTGGGTTACGGCGATGTCCTTGTCTGTGGTAGCCGGGGCTGCGGCTGGAAGCGCGGCGGCAGGAGCAGCGGGCGTCGCCGGCTTGGCGGACTTGGCTTGCGCCCCGGCCAGCGAGGCAAGCAGCAGGGCTAAGGCAGCAACGCAGCGAAGTGCCCAGGGAAGAATGCGATTGGGATGATTCATATTGGATTTCCTCTCACTCGAAACGCCCTCACGAGCGCCTTCTGCCTATACAACGGATGAAGGCGTGGTTTGGTTAACAGGGCGATGGGTCAGTTTGATGATAGATTTCGTCAGGGGCCATTTGTTCCTGCATAAATAACATCCTTGCGCCGTCCCTACGGGACTCCGTATCGAACTTGTGGAAACCCTTTTCCCCACGCTGAAGCGCGGGGCTAATAAACTCTGCGCCTCCGGCGCGTTTGTGAGGGCATTACTTATGCAGCATTCAATAAAGCCTAACTCGATTTACCGTACTTTTTGTACGGGATGAAGCCCGTACCCTTCACGCTGAAGCCCGTACCCTTCACCGGTCCGCAACCAGCAAGCGCGGCTGAGTCGCTCAGGGTTTATCATCTTAAAGGGCGCGAACCGCAGGGCGAGCGCCTTCGTTCTGCAACCCAGCAGTCGCGCGCCCAACCAAGCGGGCCGCTAGGGCTGAGGTGTTTTTCTCTCAATAATGGCAGGCGAAAACGAAAGATTTCAGGGATCGGGGACGAGATGCGAGCAAAGACGGCGGTAGTGCTGGGGGCCCAGTGGGGTGACGAGGGCAAGGGAAAGATCGTGGACGTGCTGAGCGAGCGGTTTACCGCAGTGGCGCGCTACGCCGGCGGACACAACGCCGGGCACACGGTCATCCACGGCAGCCAGAAGTTCGTGCTGCAACTGATTCCCTGCGGCGTTCTTCGGCCGGGCTGCCGGGGCATCATTGGCAACGGCGTGGTGCTGGACCCTATCGCCTTCCTGAAAGAAGTGGCCAAATTGCGCGGGCTGGGCGTCGCCGTCGATGAGCAGCTTTCTGTGTCGAATAGAGCGCAGGTGATTCTGCCTTATCACCGGATGATCGAGCTGGCCGCCGAGAGCGCGCCGGGCCGGAAGAAGATCGGCACCACCAGCCGCGGCATTGGGCCGGCCTACGAGGACAAGATGGCGCGCAGCGGGCTGCGCATCGTTGACCTGCTGCGGCCAGATCTTCTGAAAACACACATCGAGGCCGCTTGCGCCGAGAAGAACGCTATTGTCAACGCGCTGTTTGGTACCGGGTCCGAGACTGGCCCGCTGGAGCCGGCGCAGATGTTTGACGAGTATGCCGCGGCGGCCGAGCAGGTGCGGCCCTTTGTCACCGACACCGGGCGGCTACTGCACAAGATTCTGGCCGACGGCGGCAGCGTGATGTTCGAGGGAGCGCAGGGGACGATGCTGGACATCGATCACGGAACCTATCCGTTTGTGACTTCGTCTTCGGCGACAGCGGGCGGGGCGGCGACAGGAACCGGCGTGGGACCGACGACCATCGGCACGGTGATTTCCGTGACCAAGGCTTATGTCACGCGCGTTGGCGAAGGACCCTTCCCGACCGAGATTCATGGTGCAGTGGGAGACCACCTGCGCGCTCGCGGCAACGAGTACGGCGCGGTGACCGGGCGGTCGCGGCGCTGCGGCTGGCTGGACATTCCCCTGCTGCGTTACTCCAATCAAGTGAATGGCGCGGAGTGGCTGGTCATCACCAAGATGGATGTGATGGACGAACTGGAGGAGATTCCGATCTGCGTCGGCTACGAGATCGGCGGCAAGGTAACGGACGAGATTCCCGCCGACGTGCAGGGCCTCGAACGGATCAAGCCGGTTTATACCAAGCTGAAGGGCTGGCGCTCGTCGACCGAAGGGATTACGGAGTTCGACAAATTGCCGCAGGCTGCAAGGGATTATTTGCGTTTTCAGGAGCGGGAGAGCTGCGCCAAGATCGGAATGGTATCAACCGGCCCGGACCGGGACCAGACCATGCGGCTGCCGGAATTTGTCGCGGCGCTGGATAAGATTCACGCGTAAACTTGAGGTGCGTTGCGGGGTTCGCTGGCCGGACGCAAAAGGAAGCCGCTTTGATGATCAGCTTTGCCGTACGGTTGAAGTTTGCTCCGGAAGATCGTGATGATGTCGTCGAAACCCTGCGGGTGCTCGCCCGCGCCTCTCGCCAGGAGCCGGGTTGCATCAGCTACATTCCTCACCACATCGAGGACGACCCGGACACGGTGCTGATCTATGAGCAATACCGGGATGCGAAGGCGCTGGCAGCTCACCGCGAGTCAGAGCACTTCAAGAACCATGCCGTCGGCGGGCTGTACCAGAAAATGAAGGAACGGAGCATCGAGAACCTGGTTGCTCTCTCTTGAGTCCTAGCCTCCGTCCAACTGGCCGGAAGTGCGAGTTTGGGCAGTATCGAGCTTCACAGAAAGAGCTGGCTTTCACGGAATTTTGATTGAGCTGCAATGCGAACTTTGCTGAAATTGGTTGACCATTGCTGCCTTGCGCGGCTACTATCCGATACGGCTATGTTCGCAGCTATGATCGGTTCCTTAAGGTCCATCCGCCGCCGGAGACTGTACGCGCTGATGCTTCTTTCTGCGCTCGCCGCATTCACGCCGGACAATTGCATCGCGCTCCAGCATAATGGAATGCCGCTGGCGCAGAAGCACGAGAACCACCACGAGATCAACCAGTTGGAAGCGGCATGGCGGGATGCCATTCTGAAGGCGGATACCGCCGCCATGGACGCTCTGTTGGCCACCGATTATATGGCCATCACTCCCGACGGCACACTGCAAACCAGGGAGCAGGCGCTGGCCAACCTGCGCAGCGGCGCAATCCACTTCACGTCCATCGAAGTCTCCGACCGCCGGGTGCGCTTTTACAGGACAACGGCGCTGGTAACCTGCAGGGCCGAAGTGACAGGCACGACTGCGGGAAGAGATTTCTCCGGCAGTTATCGCCATACCCGCGTCTACGTGCGAAATGCGCAGGGCAATTGGAAGATTGTTAGCTTCGAGGCCAGCTGGATTCGCGAACCTGACGAGCATAAGTAGCTGGCTCAACTGCAATCTCATCGCCGAGAATCGCATTCCCTTACAATGGATCGATGCCTGAGCTGCCTGAGGTCGAGACCGTCGCTCGTGGCGTGGACGAGCGTCTGCGTGGCGACCGCATTGCCGAGGTCTGGTTCGGATCGCACCGCGAGCCATTCAAGACGCCACCTGCGCTCCAGGCCAAGGGACTCGATGGGCGCGTGATTCTGGCAGTGCATCGCACCGGGAAGCACATCGTCTGCGAACTGGGGGCTGCGGACGGGAACTCTTTTATCTCTCCCAAAAACGGTGTTGAGGTTCCCCACCCTAGCCGCAAAAACAAAGACGAGGCGAGGGTGGGGCACCGAGGCGCTGGCTTGGAGGAACTGGAGAGAAGAGCTACTGCCCAATGGATCGTCCATCTGGGCATGACCGGCCGATTGCTGGTGACCACGCCCGACGCACCGCTTGCGCCCCACACCCATGCGCGGCTGAGCCTCACCAGCGGCCGGGAGCTGCGCTTTGTGGACCCGCGGCGCTTTGGGCGGCTGGAGTTTCGCGATCTGAGCCGGACGGCTGGCTTCAGCGCGCCGGGAGCCGATCCGTTGACCATCGACAGTGATGCCTTCTCGGGGCTTTTTCGGGGACGAAAACTGCCCATCAAGGCGGCGCTGTTGAACCAGAAGCTGCTCTCCGGTGTGGGCAATATCTACGCCGACGAGAGCCTCTTTCGCGCCGGGATTCGCCCACGCCGGCATTCGGGCCGGCTAACCAGGGCGCAACTCGAACGGCTGCGGCTGGCGCTAGCCGAGGTGCTGCGGCATGCGATCCGGCTGGGCGGGTCTTCTGTTTCAGACTACGTCGACGCCGACGGAGTGCGCGGCTTCTTCCAACTGGAGCACTGCGTCTACCTGCGCACGGGGCAGCCCTGCCGCCGCTGCCAGACGCCGATCCGTCGGATTCTTCTGGCTGGGCGGGGAACGCATTATTGCCCCAAATGCCAGTTGTAGGAGAACGCTGATATGGTTTTTGGAAGTTTTTCTACAAGAGAACTTCCATAATCAAGAAATTTCCCGTTTTGTAGTATCCACAAGTCATTGAAAATAAGGAATTCATAAAATGGTTCCACAATTGCTATTAGATAAGCGCCAGTGATGTACAGGTGCTGGGGGTTTAGCCAGCCCAGAGTATGTAGGCACCCGGTAAGAGCAACCGCCCATGTAGCGGCCCTCAAAAGGGATTGACCAACCGGGGAAGTCTGCAAGTAGGCACGATGAAATACCATCGGCCACATAAAAAGCTGGGAGGCCAGTGACCAGCACAGGAAACAAAGGAACGCCACTCTAATTGGAGTGGCGTTTTCCGCGTTTGGCGAGTTTTTGTTTCCTGATTGGGACGGCACGGGCTGAAATCGCCATCCGCTAGCAAAAGCGGGAATGGTGAATCACTGAACCATGCTTTCAAGTCGGCCAGGCCAACCAGGAGCGGCGACCCTGAATCGAGGCCAATCAGGATAAGGTAGCTTGTTTTTGCTTTGGGAACCACAGGGGCCACTTGCCAGCAGCCGGAGTTCGCTGTACTATCAAACTTGCCTATCAAGCGGCTGACGCGAGCCACCCGAAAGGGGCAGAGCTAGCTCGCCGCGAGCAAGGAAACTTCGCCGGGAGAGTATTTTCCATTGCACTTCTCGGGCGGCGAAGGTTCCCCATAGGAAGGGCATCATCAAAGAATATCGTCGGCCGCACCGTTACGATTCTGACAACGAATGGAGTTGCTTTTGGGACTCCTGCGCGCGGCGGCAAGAATACTTTTTCACAGAGGCCAACAGAGATCGTTCTGGAAGCATAGACAAGTCGGCGCCGCAGCTGGGAGCGAAAGTATATTTGAGGAACGCCACCCCGCCGGAATCTGTGATTTTGATTGAGGCTCCTGGGAATTGTGATCGATTGCGCGTGGAGTTCTTACCCGGGCAGTTGGCGCAATAGCCTGCGGCGATCTTTGCCGCTCACCGTCGATTTTCCGTCTAGCAATGGACGTCGGCGGACGAGGACGCCCAGCACCCGGCAGACGAACACTGAACCAAGAAATGCAATGCGGCGGAGAAGTATGTAACCGTTAGCAGCGCACCAGGTAGCTCACGCATGACGATAGAATTGACGCAGCCCCAAACTGAAATGGGGCCGGACCCGGCCAACGGCCAGGGACAGTCGCAGGGGCATCGGCGCCGCCGACGCCGCCGCAAGAACAAAAGCAACCAGCCGGGTGCAGCCCAGGGACAACAGCCTCAAGCACAGACGCAGCCCCAGGCGCAAGCTCCGGCACAGCTTCAAGCTCCTCCGCAGCCCAGACACAAGCAGGCTCCGGCTCGCCAGGGCGGCCACCAGAATCAGCAGGGACGGAAGAAGAAGAAGCCCTTCCAGAAGAGCGCGGCCACGGCGGCGCAGCCCGGCAACAGCATCTCCTCCACGCCCCAGGGCAAACGCAAGAGCAGACAGAAGGGCGCGCGGGAGTTTGTGGGTCCGATGGACCACAGTTACCGCATCGTGAACGGCAACCAGGCCGACGGACCTCCCTCGACGATCCAGATCACCAGCGGCGTGCAAAACGACCACTACCAGGGCTCCTACCAGCCGCAGGCAGCGGTCGCGGTTCGCGAAGACGCGCCCACTCACATCTTCTGCTTCATCGAGGATCTCTTCTTCATCGCCAAGATTCAAGAGACGGCACGCAAACTGGGCGTGAAGGTGGAATTTATCAAAGGTGATAAAGAATCAGTGGCCCGGCTGACCGACCTGCCAGAGGCCGAGCGGCCCAAGCTGGTGGTCTTCGACTTGAACAACCTGAATGCCAAGCCCATCGCGCTAATTCCCAAGCTCAAAACCAAGTTCAAGAAATCGACTTCGATTATAGGCTTTCTCAACCATTTGCAAGGTGAGTTGAAGGCCAAGGCCATCGAGGCCGGCTGCGACACGGTGATGCCGCGCTCCGCCTTTTCGCAGACCCTTCCCAACCTGTTGCGCCGCTATGGCTTGGAAGAGGAAGAAGAGTACGCCCAGCAGCCGGCGTAAGAGATGCAGGGACGTAGGGATTAGTTGTGGAGGCTCAACAGGTTGTTCCGGTTCAGACCTGCTCTTGAGGCCGGGGTCTTTGCATTCAGGCTAGCATGTGGGCGGTGGAAGTTGTAGTCGTGCAGCCAGAGGTCGAGC